>Ga0051980_10001896_pt1 | contig 15812 bp, 12 predicted proteins | sample CryGey13umfilter_2_FD_55014 | JGI IMG/M metagenome (GOLD analysis project Ga0051980, IMG submission 55014) | Groundwater microbial communities from aquifer in Utah, USA - Crystal Geyser 4/9/14 3 um filter | ecosystem: Environmental > Aquatic > Deep subsurface > Groundwater | place: USA: Utah...
ATCCTCGCCAATGTTATTGGGCAAATATTTCACTGTAAATCTTAAAATGTTTTCATCTGATTTTCCAAAATCTTCTTTATACCAATCAAAAATTTTTGATAAATGTGCTTCTCTCTTTTTCAAGTCAAAATGATTCCTTGTTTTGTCATTCAAGAATTTTATTGTCTGCTCCTCTAACTGAGCATCAATTTTTTCTGATTCATAAGCTTCATTCCTCAATTCCGGACAGCTAATTGATGCACAAACAATAGCAAAATGTATTCGCGGTTCTTTGAATTGTTTCCTTAAAATTTCGTGCTCAATTTCTCCCAATGACATTTTTGTTCTATTTACAGCAATAAACTTTTTATCCCAAACAGTCTTGCCCAAAAGATATCCAATAATTTTACCACCAGAATGTAAATCTGTAATACTTTCAACCGGATAATTATCAATTATAACTTTTAGAGTAAATGCATTATATGCATTAATCCAGAAAGCCAATTTTTCATCATGATTTAATTTATTTAATTCAACTTTCGATAAAAAATCTAAATACTTTTGGAATTCATTATCTTTCTGAAGTTTTTTGTAATCAACCAAACTATTTTTAACATATTTCTTTAATACTTTTGTAAATATATCATGCTGTTGCGAAAAATCATTTATAAATGTCATAAGTATAATTCCTATAATGAACAATGAACGCATCAGTTTTCAACCCTTCCTTTAGTAAGTTGATAAAATAATTTTACATCTCTTTTTAATTCGGATACTTTTGGATCTGATAACCATTTATTTAATTCTTCTTCTGTATCAATATCAATCAGTTTGTTTAAAATGCAAAAAGATAAATTATTTTCATTAAGTTTTTTTATCGTTTCATTTAACACTTGTGAATTACTGTATTCAATATTCTCAAAAAGAAAAGGATAATACTTTTTCATCGCCAGCAAATAAAATCCGCCATCGAAAGCCGGTCCAATTACAACATCACAACTATTTAGTCCATTTAGTGCTTCAGTAATTATTGATTTAGAAATATCAGGAACATCCGTACCTATAATGACAACTTTTTCTGCACCAAGACTAAAAACTTTTTGAAAAGCATTTTTCATCCTTTCGCCCAAATCATCACCAACTTGCAGTGAATAAAAAAGACCATTGCCCAGCCATTTTTTTATAAATGATTTGTCTTTTTTATTTGAATAAAAAACAAAAGTATTTGAATTTTTTAATCGCCTTGTTTTTTGAATAACTGCTTCACTTATTTTTTTATAAAGCTCTTTTGCAAAATTAACACCCATTGTTGCTGCAAGTCTGGTTTTTACTTTCCCTTCTTCAGGATAGCGGGCAAAAATGATTACACTGTTTTTTTTGTTGCTTTTTTTTCTGTTATAATATTTGTTAGTTAAAGTAAACTTTCGAAAACCAAGTAAATATTTTATTAAAAGAAAACCATTAAATAGCTGCTGCCTAATCAAACCATATTTTAGAAACGTTCTTGCAGAAGACTTAACTTCTGAATTCAGAACAGCAACTTTATTTTCTTTTGATGCTCTTTGTAATAAGTCAACATCTTCAAAGATATTAAATGGTCTGAAACCTTGTAATTCCCGATACAAATCTCTCCTGATGCATATACACATATCACCAAATCTTGTAAAGAATGAATCCAATGCAGAGAATTTTTTATAAAAATCAAGAAGCCAGCTATTCACATCAAACTCGAGTCTGAAACGACAAATTTTATTATCACTGTTGGCGAAGTATTCTTCCAACAAACTAAACCAATTCTCCGGAAGCAATGTATCCGAATGCAGAAAAATAAGAACATCACCGTTCGCTACTTTAGCTCCTTCAATTAATTGTTTACCTCTTGATTGAAACGCTTCAACAATCTTGACATTTTCGTCACGGGCGATTGATAAAGTTTCATTATCACTACAACCGTCAGCAATAATTATTTCTACCGCAGGATTTCCTCTTCGGATAGATTGTATACAATCTTGAATAAAATACTGTTCATTAAATGTTGGAATAACTACAGAATATTTTATCATAGATAATCTACCTAACAGCAAGCCCCGGTTGAACAAACATTTTCGCCTTTTGTATCAGAACTTGCACAAGAGAACAAACCAAAATGTTTTGACTTATCCCCAAGCAAATCAAAATGCCGTGAATATCTTGTTTCTTTCAGCATATCGAAAGTATTTCCGCAGACCAACATTGGTTTACCTTTTTCGAAATGATGATGATCATCCAAATCAAAATAATGAGGGAAATTCTGTATTGTTCCATTGTACTTTGCAGTTTGTCCATAGTCTTCACATTTATCTTCAAGGTTTAATAACTTGAAAACTCTTACAGTGCTCGAATAAAAATTAACAAATCCAATCTGATCTTCTATCACGGGATTATCAATTGTAAGTTTTCTTGTTGATAAAATTCTGAAATCATTTATTCCTAGTTTCAAAATCATTCGTCGGAAATCTTCAATGTACATAGCATTAGCAAGACATTCTCCGTATAAAACAGGATCATTTTTCAATTCCGAAGGAATTCTCTTATCAGCAAAAACATCTGAGAAATACAATTCACCGCCGGGTTTAAGAACACGAATAATTTCATCAAATACAGTTTCTTTATCATCAGAAAGATTAATTACACAATTTGAAATTACAACATCTATTGAATCGTCTTTAATGCCACAAGATTTTAAGTCTTCAATATAACCTTTGCGGAAATCAACATTGGAATTTTTGAATCCATATTTTCTTGCTTGCTGAGATTTATATTTATTAGCAACTTCCAATTGTTTATCTGTCATATCAATACCAATAACAAAGCCATCGTCACCAACCAGTTTCGAAGCAATATAAACATCTCGTCCCGTTCCGCAGCCCAAATCCAGTATAGATTTACTATTTATATCAGGTGGAATTGGAGAACCGCAGCCGTAAAATTTATCTAGTATTTCTGGTTCAATTTGTTTAATGATTTCACGCTGCCACATAGGAATTGATTCCGATATACAGCATGCACTTGTTTTTAAATCCTGTGCACTTTTGATTTCATTACCATAATAATTCTGCACCAGTTTATTAATATCATTTTTTCCATCTATAGCTTTAATACTCATTTTACTCCTTGATAATTTATTAACATGAACAAAATAAAAATATCCCTTAAAACTCTTTGTCAATTTTTTGACATAAAAAGATATTATATCATTATCTAATTTATTTTATTTTTATTTATGTTCGTTGTGATATTCCTTTGTGAGCATTTTGTGGTTAAAATTATTTTACTCTGACTGCCGTTTGATCACCACAAAGGAACACGAAGTTCTTACAAAGGCACACTAAGATCTATAACCCACTTTTCCAATTATTTAGTTTATCGCTTACATCGATTCCTATTTCTTTATAAAGTTTGTTTTTCGAATCTGCTTGTGGCAGACTTCCGAATGATAAAACTTGAGTTGGACAATTGACAACACAAGCTGAACACCGAACACATTCAACATCATTCATTGGAATTCCTTTATTTGCATAGTTCATTACATCAATTCCCATATGACAAACTTTTGTGCAGATATTGCAGGAAATACATTTTTTCTTTTCAGAAAATATTCTATATCGTGAAAAGCGATTTACAATATGCATCCACGCAGCAAGCGGACATCCAAAACGGCACCATACTCTTCCACTTAAAAAGAAATAAACTCCAACCCCTAAAACACCAGCAAATATCACATCAATTCCGATATAATAAAAGTTGTGAAGAAAATCAGAAGTGTAAGAAATTTTTTCATTGATAATTGGAATATTAAAATCATAAAGAACTGATATTAATTTTAATCCTGTGATAATAAAAGCAACGAGTAAAGCCCACTGTCCAAAGTTTTCCCATTTCTTTGCTTCTGGTCCGTGCAGTGCAAGTGTTCTGTATTCATCACCAAGTGTTTCAGCTAATGCACCGCAACTGCATATCCATCCACAATAAGCTCCTTTTCCCCAGCGATAAACGATGAAAGGAATAACAACAAATGTTTGTAATAAACTGAAGACCAACCAAAATGTTGTTATGCTAGAACCATATAAATTCGGCATAAAAAGTGGCCACGCTAATATAAAACCGTATGAATGCCAGTAACTTCCATTTGGAAATACTTGTGTCATTATAAATCCATCGTTACTTCCCAATGCACCAATCTTACCAAGATATGGAAGAAGAATTTCGGGGAAAACGAACAACGGTAATATTTGGACGAAAATTAAAGCCCAGGTTTGATATTTAATATATTTAGTTGGTTTCACTTTCATTCGATGCAAACCAAAAATCAAAATGGTAAATGAATAAAATGCCGTATACCAAAATGCCTGAGATTTTCCAAAGAGTTCTAAACCAAAATATCTCCCTCCAAAAAATATAACCGCAAAGAAAGCTCCTACCAAAATGAAATAGAAGTACTTGAATGTCTGCCAATTAAATTTCACCTGAGGAAGATAATCCTTTAGAAATTTATAAAACACATAAACACCAAGTAATACAAATGCAATGAGAGAGAAATAAGCAATCAATGCGTTGAAGTATTTTGTGAAAGACCAAACTTTGGATTCATAAATTATATTGGAAAGAATTATCGCTGGAAGTGAAAAGAATTTATTCCAAAACTCAAATGAGAAAATACTGGAAAAAACATTAGACCATGAATCAACATTTCCAAAAAATTTATCATGAAATTCAGCACTGCTTTTGCCAAAGCATAAGATGCCTGCAAAGAGAAAAAGTAATACTAACTGTAATTTTGAGAACAGAGAAAGTTCTCCTTCAATTCTGATATTACTTCGTTTAAAGAATTCAATTGGCAGTTCTTTGCCAATCATTGTAAAAACCATAGAATTCTTAATTTCAGTTTCCTTTCGATTTTTATCAGTCAAAATTACACTTTCGTTTTTAATCTCCTTAGCATTAGTCTCAAGCAATAAATTTATTTTTCCTTCAGCAACCAGTTGTTTCAGCTTTTCTTCATTTTGTTCTTTTGGTCTTGCAAATGAAGATTTCCTATAAGAGAGAGCAACAGATTTAGCACAGTGTGCAACTGCAATTGCGGTTTCAATTGCTGAATCACCGCCGCCGACTACAAGCACATCTTCATTTTTTGCATCATTTGGATCAATTAGTCTGTTGTAAACTTTTGGTAAATCCTCGCCAGGAACATTCAACATTCTTGCATTACCGGATTTACCAATTGCAAGAATAACTCTCAGAGTTTTAAAGATTCCATCTTTAGTATGAATTAAGAAATACTCTTTTTCTTTCTGGATATAATCAACCATTATTCCTTCTTTAATCTCAAGAGAATGATTTTTTATTTGATCATAAAGATCATCCAGCAGTGATTCTTTTATACCATTCTTTATTATCAGATCAGATTTCTGTTCATATTCATCAGGTGCAGCTATGATTGGTTTAGCTTTTGGAAAATTTACTATAGTGCTAAATTTTTTTGCTGATTCCAAAATCAGATAATTCAAATTTCTTTTTGATGCTTCAATCCCGGCAGCAATACCCGCAGGACCTGCTCCAATAACAACAACATCAAAAATTGATTTATCATTATTACTATTTTTTAATTTATTGAATTCAACATCAGCTGATAAATAGTCAATAATTTTTTTACCACTTTCAGCAGCGAGTTTTAATAAAGGAATTCCGGTCAAATCTCCAATTACAAAAACCCCATTAACTGAAGTCTCACCGTTCTCATTTATCTCAGGATATTTTTCAACTAATCCTGTTGGAACATCTTTTTGCAACCAATTAAAATATGTATTCAATAATTTCATTTTTCATCCTTAAGTTTTCTTGAAGCTTTTCTTCCGCCTTTTTCAAATTTTTGATCAAGAGCATTATCACCAATCATTAAGCTCCCCATTTTAATTATCCGCTCTACTAATGCCTTCGCACCGTTATGCAATTCAAGATTTTCTTTAACGTATTTAACATTATTTTCCATGTCCTCAGCAGTCCACCCACGCGAATGAGCAATAAATGGAAACTGAGGAAACTGACAGCCAAGTTCAGCAAAAAAACTCAGCATGCTTCCGGCAACACCCTGAACATTATCTTGTCCGCCTGTGATTATTAATCCAACCACTTTATTTTTAAGGAGATGTTTTCCTGCAATGGTCTCCTGATTTTGGATTGAATTCATTCTTTCAACCATTTTAAAGTAAAGAGAACTTGGAGCTCCCCATCTAATTGGAGTAGAAATGATAAAAGCATCTCCCCAGTGAACAAATGCTTCATAAATTTTTCCCATCTCATCATTTGGATCTTGCTGAGTAATTGTGCAAGGGAAAGTACACGCCCGTGCAGATTGCGAATAATATCCTTCACAATTTCCGATATTCATATCATTCAGTTTGAATAATTTCGTTTCGCAGCCAAATGATCCAGCATGTCTTAAAGAGATGTCGAGCAAATAATCTGAGGTGCTGAAACGAGGATAATTTTTATTCCTCGCAGTTGTAGAAATTCCAACTATCCTGAGATTGCCGGATTCTCTTTGAATTTTTCTTGTCAGAGGATGAGGTGCATGCGGAAGTTTATTCCTTTTTGTGGCAGAATCCAAATCAACAAAAAGATTTCCATTCTCAATCTTAAAATTGTAAGAAGGGACTTTATCTTCTTCAAACCCGGGTTCTCCTTTTCCTGTTTTGCGATGAAATTTCCAGAAATGCCAAGGACAGACAACAAACTCATTATCAATTTTTCCGGTTCCTAAGGGTCCGCCAACATGATTGCAAACTCCGGAAATAATACCAAACTCATTGTTCTTGTAGCTCACAGCAAATTTTGTTTTACCAAAATTGATTTCCGTCAATTCCTGCATTTTGAATTTTTCAGCATTCCCGATATCGACCCAATTAGACATCTATGCCCTCAATTTTAAAAGTTAAATAATTTTTCATTTGGAATAAATATTTGAACCTTAGTTCCCTTATTTTTTTCGCTTTCAACCGTAAGATCAAATCCAAGTACATCATTAATTTTCTTTGCCAATGCTAAACCGAGTCCGTTTCCTTCAAACCTTCTTGTATAACTCATATCTTCCTGTCTGAAAGGTTTGAATAAATCTTTCATAAATTCCTCAGAAATTCCAATTCCTGTATCTTCAATTAATAAACTTAACCCACCATTATCAGCACTCTCAATGCATATTTTTATACTCCCTTCCTTTGTATATTTAACTGCATTATCAATTATTTGTTCAACAGCTTCAAGAACTAACCTTTCATCAGCTTTTATTCTGCTTGTTGATGAAATACATTCATATTTTATTTCAACCCCATTATTTACTACTGTTTTATACTTCAATAAAATTTCATAAATAATATCCTGAAGATTTATAAATTTTTCTGAAAACTTATAACTATTGGAAGTAAGTTCACTGTAAAGGACAATTAACTCAACAGTTCTAATTAGTCTGAGACCACCAATTTTTATTGGCTCTGTAAACTCGCTAAAATCTTTATCGGTAAAATCAGCTATTTCCATTTTTAATATTTCAATATTCCCGAGAATCACATTAAGCGGTGTTCTGATTTCATGCGAAAGCACAGCAAGAAATTCTCCTTTCATATTATCAGAAGCCTGTGCTTTTTTAATTGCTTCTTTCAATTCGGCAATTGTCATAAATAAAGTTTCTTGCTGATCCAAAATTGTTTGCCTCATTCTTTCTGCTGAAACAACCAGATCACTTATTTCTCCGGAAGCCCTTATTTGTTCGCTTTTTGTATAATCCCCTTTTGAAATTCTGTCTATTCGTTCAATTACTTTATCAATGGGAGCAGTGAAATATTTTGCTACAATAATACTTAATAATATTATAAAAGGAATCAGAATTAACCGAAGCCATAAAAGGAAATCATTTATTGAAGAAATCTTTTGCGATACAGTTTTTGCTGAATGATCAACCTGTACAATGCCAACAATTTTTCCTTCGCTACTTTTAATGGGCGCCAATCCTGTTATCCATTCACCATTTTGATCGTGATATAAATCAGTGTAGCTACATAAGTCTTTATTAAAGGAATTTAAGAGAGCAGCTTTTGCAATCTTATTTGACAACAGATGATGTTCGCCGGTATAAAGTTTTGAATTAGTCATCACACCAAATTGTGCTGTATCTTCACTCAATAAATTTAATGTATAAATATCTTCTTTAATATTTATTGCGTTTTTCAGAATTATCAAATGGCTTCGAATCTCATTGAATTTCTCATCCAGAATAATTTGCTGATCATTAAAATTCAACTTTTCGTAGTCATCACCCGAAATTGTATGAGCTGCAGCAACAGCAATTGATTTTAATTTTTCACCTATTAATTCATAGCTGTTTTCTTTGACTTTTGGTAAAGCAACTGCCCAAATAATTTGGATAATTATATTGACAACAATTGTCAATATAATTGAAAGTTTAATCCAAAGTTTCATTTTAATCTCTCTGATTTATTTGTAAATTTTTACAGCTTCTAAAAGTAATTTGCCGCTGATTCGTTCTTTGTAATTTGGATTGACATATTCGAAAACAATTTTTCCCTTGTCATCAGTAACAAATACACTTGGAACAGGCAGAATGTGGTGATTTTCACCGGAGCTTTTTTCGATATCCATGTTGTAGTTTTTAAGTTTATTTATATAATCATCTTCAACATGAAATGCAATTCCAAAAGATTTGCATGCATTAGCTTTGCTATCGGAATAAAGTTCATATTTGAGATTATGCTTTTCAATACTAGCAGAAACATTGTCAGGCTTATCCATACTGATAGCAATAATTTGAAACCCAAGGTTTACAATTTTATTTTCATAATTCTGTAAATCATTTAATTGCAAATTACAGAAGGGACACCAGCCACCTCTGTAAAATATTATTGCTGACTTTTTTCCGTTAATGATAGTTTTTAGATCTGCGATCTTATTATCAATTGAGGTTATCACGGCACTTGGAACAAATTCGCCAATTTTAATCAGGCAAATATCTTCGGCTGATTTTGCAACTTTATATTTATTTTGTTCCATATAACTTCCTGATATTTTAGCAATTAATAAAAATAAAATAATGATTTTTCTCATATAAAAATCTCATTTATTAAATAAATAAACTTATTTTAATTTCTTATATCAATAAATATTTCATCTTTACTAAATTTTTCATGAAGTTTTTCTTTAACATTAATTTTAATATAAGAAATAATTTCATGGTCTCTATCTTCGAATGGTTCTCTATAATTGTCCATTACATATTTGCTTATCCATTCATCTCTTTGTTCAAATAGACTGTTAATTTCTTTTGAATATGCTTTAAATATATAATTAATAAACTTAACGACTCTATTATCTTCAAACAATTCAGGATTTACAAAGAACTTATCTGCGTATTGATTCAAAGTATTTGCTTTAACGAATTTATCGCCTGTTACCCATCTGTTAACCGTAGCCAATACAATTGGAATACCATCTTCATTCATTGAAATCAGAATAAGATGAATTAAATCTCCGTTTTCATCTTTTGCAAAAGTGTGGAAGTGTCCATATTCATTTGGGCGATGCGCATGGAAAAACAATTGGTATCCACTATTTTCATCCTTAATTCCGCCATCATAAGGGTAATGTGTGTAAGGGTCATAAACATATTCTTTACCCATCATAATTTTCCTGACAAGACTACTCCCCTCTCTCTTTAATTCAATTAATAATTGTATAATTTTTTCTTTGAAATCATCAACGGAATCAATAAAATCATATAGAGTTTTTGAATAATTAACTTTTGACAAAAACAAAAAGCCGAAAGAGATTAAACTTCCGGCTTTGATAAATTTTCTTCTGTTCATTCTGATATTACTTTTAATTATTTCTTTGGAGCACAAGGATTACAGGGATTGCTCTTTGCCTCTGCCTTTTTCATTGCACAAGGATTGCATTTTTCATTGGATTTACTTGGGCTACAAGCACCACATGGATTTGCACTTGAGTTTGCATCACTTGCCACAAAATTAGTTTTTATCTCCACTTCATCATTAAGTTTACCTGAAACCATTGATGGTATTTTTATTCCATAATCAGAAAGCTTAATACTAAAGTCAGCATTTGCAACAAGTAAATTTCCGGGTGCTTTTGCTTTTGTCTTTTCACTTTCCTTGAAATAAGTTAATGTAGCAGGTACTTCTATTTCTTTTGTAACACCATGTACGCTGAATTTTCCCACCAATGTAACTTTTGTTTTCTGTCCGTCATTTAACTTTTTTGAAGAGGCATTTTTAATCCCTGTCAATTGAAATACAGCATGAGGATATTTAGCTGAGTTCAGCCACATTTCACTTCGTAAATGTTCATCCCGTAAATCAATTCCCGTTTTAATGCCATTTACAGGTACTTTAACTTTACCCATCGGATTTTCAGTTACATCAGATGGATTAATCATAACTGTTGCATCAAGTCCGCTAGCAAGTCCTACAATTTTTTCAAATGGTGCGTCGGAAATAAAAGATGCCTGATTTCTTCCGTCTTTGGAATCGGCTGAAAAAGACTGGGCAAAAAGATTTAAGCCAAAGACTAATGTTAATACTATTGTTAATATATTTTTTGTTTTCATTGTTTGTTCCTTTATTTGTTTTAATTGTTTTTGAAATTTATTTTAATTTCTATTTACAGAATGTCAACTTTTTGACTTCCGTTCATTTTAATAACTGTAATAAACATCTGCATTGTTTATTCGTGATGCTAATTCTTGTAATGTAATTGGTTCAATATAATTTGGAATATTCCTTTTTCCTTTCACTTCTTTCTCAACACTTGTAAGCACATTCCAAGTGCCATTTACAGAAATTGTTGCTCCTTTATCATGAAGTAGTTTTAGAAAATCTTCGAAGTTTTTTACTGATAATAAACTTTTATCCTTCACTTGTTCAGAAACTAATTTTTTGAGATCAGCGGGCACTTCATATCTGTCAAAATCATTTTTACCTTTTGTAAATTTCAGATTCCAAGCAGCATCTGCATCAAATAAGAATTCTACTTTGTTACCAAGTTTTAAGTTTACCAAAGCCACATCAAAAGCGACACAAACCGGTCCATCCGCTTTTTTTACATTTGATACAAGGTGAATTATAACTTTCTTTGAGTTTCCGTTACTGCCAATATATCCTGCAAATAATGCTGATATTAAAACAACAGCAGCAATCAGATATGAATATTTTATATTTTTTTTCATGTTATTTCCTTTTAATTGTTTAATTAAGTGTTTATAGTTTTTGCAATTGGAAAATCAATTTCTGGTTTAGCTAATCTTCCAATATAATTTGTAAAACTCTTTTCAATAACGAGAGCAACAAGTTCAACCAAAGCATCTGACTTAAAACCCATTTCATAGAAAGCATCAATTAACTTTTCATCTGCTCTTCCTCGATTTTCGACTATTGATTTTGCAAGATTTGTCAGCACATTATATCTTATATCTTTTATGGTTCCGGCTCTCAATTCCAAAGTTTCTTCCTCTGAAAACCCATTCATCCTGGCAAGTGCAGTATGTGCTGAAACACAATAATTGCAGCCATTCGATTCAGAGACAGCAAGAAATATTGCTTCCTGTTCTTTTGCATTAAAAGAACAATTCTTTAATAATTCTGAGAAAGTCAAATATGATTCTAATGCAACTGCTGAATTGCCGATAACAGCATAAATATTAGGCAGAATACCAATTGAATTTTTGATCCTACCAAATAATATTTTACTTTTTTCAGAAGCCGTATTATTTGTAACTGCATTCAGTTTATTCATTTTCACACCTTTTGTTTTTAATTAAAATAACTTCTGATGTAAAACTAATTTTAATTCTTTGCTGATTCTGTCAAGGAATTGACAAATCACTTACTTAGTTTCATATGGAGATTGATTGATATTGTTTGCAATTAGTCTGGCACTTTTATGAGTGGTGAAATAATTGAAAGCCCATTGAATTGAGACAAGAATTCTGTTTTCAAAACCAATGAGATATAATAAATGAACAAACAACCAGATAAACCAAGCCGGAAATCCCGACATCCAAATTTCATTACGATATGCAACCGCTGCTTTTCTTCCTATAACTGCTAAATTTCCTTTATCAAAATATCTAAATGGTCGCAGACTCTTTTTGTTAGTCAATAACTGATAAATTCGTTTTGCCACATATTTACCTTGCTGCATTGCAACAGGTGCAGTTCCAGGAAGCGGTATGTCATCTTTTGTACTGATATTTGCAATGTCTCCAATTACATAAACATTAGAGTAATCTGTTAATTCACAAAATCGATTTGCAATTATTCTTCCTCCTTTATCAACATCAAGATTATATTTTTTAGATATTTTTTCAATCAGATTTTCAACTCTTACTCCCGCTGTCCAAATTACTATGTTTGCTTTTATGATTTTAGTTACGTCAATGGAATTAAGCTCTATGACACTTTGTTCAATTCTTTTCACAAAACTGTTTGTAATAACAGAAACTCCAAGCTGTTCAAGATTGGATTTCGCTTTTTGGGATAATGAATCAGGATAAGTTGGGAGAATTCTGTTGGTTCCCTCTATCAAAAGAATTTTTGCTTCATTTGTATTGATATTTCTAAAATCACAATGAAGTGTCATTCGGGCTAATTCAGCTATTGCACCGGATAACTCAACTCCTGCTGGTCCACCTCCAATGATTGCAAAAGTCATATATTGTTTTTTCTTTTCAACATCACTTTCTAATTCAGCTTTCTCGAAGGAGGATAAAATCAAGTTTCTAATTGATGTTGCATCTTCAATACTCTTCAATCCATAAGAATATTTAGTCCATTCGTTTTTCCCATAATAATGTGTCTTTGCACCGGCAGCAAGGATTAAAAAGTCATATTTAATTTTTTGTTTTGATGTAATTACTAAATGATTTTCGAATTCAACATCAATTACTTCTGCATGAACAATATTTACGTTCTTCTTATTTTTAAAAATAGCTCTCAATGGGAATGCTATATCAGCAGGAGATAAACCGCCACTGGCAACTTGATATAATAAAGGCTGAAATAAATGGAAATTTCTTTTGTCAATTAAAGTTACGTTAACATTTTTTTTGCTAAGAATAACTGCAGCATTTAATCCTGCAAATCCCCCACCAATAATTACAATATTTTTCTCAAAACCCATCTCTTTTCCTTTAATGTTATTTAATGCTGTAAAAATAGCAAGGCTAATTAAAATCATATGTCTTCTAATTGACACAACACAAACAAAAAACCCGATTATCTCTAACCGGGTCTTTTGAGAGGGTATCATGGGAAATCTTATTTTGTAAGAATCATTTTTTTTGAGTAACTAAAACTTCCTGCCTTTAAAGTATATATGTAAACACCTGATGAAAGATTATCCCCTGATTTATTTTTCCCATTCCATGCAACCTGATATCTTCCCGCAGCCTTATTTTCACTTACTAACTGAGCTACTTCCTGACCAATCACACTGTAAATACTGAGTCTTACAGATGAGTTCTCAGGAATATCAAATGTAATTATTGTAGATGGATTGAATGGATTCGGATAATTTTGATATAGATTAAAATCTGTTACAATCTCAGCATTATCAGTAATTCCAGTTACAAAGTTCAAGTCATATTCTGCTTCAGTTGCAAATACCGGCGGTAAATTATCAATTTGATCTGGAGTATACGGTACACCATCACCATCAGAATCATTTCCATTTTCACCCGAACTTTGTGCTTCTGAAAGTTGCATTTTATTGCCAACTGTTTTGAAGAATCTTGTGTAAATAATTGGTGCATCTTGTCTATCTAAAACCAATCTTGATTCTCTTAACACACCAGAGAGGGCTGCAAAGTTAAGGGGAGTATAAGTTGCAATATCATTGCCAAGTGTTGTACGGAATCCTTTTGCTTTTGCGACATAGAAATTGTTAATTAAAAAGTCATATCCTTTATCTGCTGCATTTTTATATGCAATATCACCGGTTACCTGATATGCAGCGATTAAACCACGAATTGCAGCAGACTGAGACTCAACTGTTGTAGCCGAGTTATCTACTCCTATACCAATTGTATATCCATTAAAGAATTTTCCATTGCCATCATAAAGTTTATTCAAAATAAAATTGGCTTGTGCAGTGATTGCATCTTTAACCATGTTCGATAAATCCATACCGTTAAACTCTTCAACAACTTGTTTAAATATCGCCAAAGAATAACCAGCTGTAAAAGTTGAAATTGAACTTTCTTGCTGAACAGCACCGCCAACTAAATTTGATACATCAATAAAAGTCCCTTCTGCAGAATTAAAATGCATCGCAAGAGTATTCATTGCTATAATTTTTGTAGCTCCCATAAACAAGTCAAATATACCAGGCATTCCTGTTTGGGCCATAGCAGCAGGAAACGGATCGCCATCAAAAACCGGTTTATAAGCTAAATGTGCTGCATCGCTAGTATTATTAGGGTCTGCCATATTCTGAAAACTTACTGTTCCCCAAAGAAATGATATCTGATCCCACAAATAACTCGATGCATCAGTTACAACAAATGATGTCGGTTTAGGAGGCATTGATGCACTTACTTCCGTTTCAGTAACTGCAATTTTATGAGGGAAATATTTAATTCCATTTTTGGGATCATAAGTCATTGGATCGACACTCCCAAGTTGATTTCCATCATAAGCTAAAGAGTTTACAAGAAACATTGTTTTGTTTGCACCTTCTGCAGTAAGTACCTGTCCAATAAATCCATCAAGATTATTTCCACCATAAAAGATATTATTATTTGAATCGAAATGAATTGAACCTGCTGAATCCGGGGAAACAGAGCCATCAGCATCTATTCCATTATCATCTGCATCGTGAAATCCACCGAGCATATCTTTGGCCCATAAATATTGCTTCATTAAAGTTTGTCCCATTGCAGCAAGATTAAGAGTTTTATCCATCTTATTCCTATCCCATCGTAATGTGCTAAAATCTTCCCAAGCAAATTTTTGTGCATCTATCTTTTGAGGAAGTCTGGGATCGCCACTTACAAATTCAGCAAATTGTGGGAAAGGATTTCCCGGAGGTGGCTGATTGGCAAGCATTGAGAAGTGCATTATCATTTTCATCATCTCATCATCTTCTTTGAATCCATTTGGTTGCATTGTCATTGAACCATCAAAATTTGGATCAGTCTCCATTCCCGCCATTTGTGCGACCATCGGTGACCAAATCATGTGAAGCCCTAACCCAGAACGCGATATAATTGTTCCTAATTGATATCTTGAATATTCATAATTCTCAATGCCCAAAGTATATGATATAGAATCAGGTGAATTAAGTATGAATGGATCAAGATCGTCTAAATTATATCCTATGGCTTCTGCATACGGCTCGCCACTCTCATTAATTTCGTTGGCAAGAAAAAGCTGCTCATGTGTTTTAAAAATTGTTTTATTAGTAATTTTGACTTGGCTGTAAATTGATATTACTGCCATAATCATTAAGATAAAAACAGAAAATAACTTTTTCATTTTGTTACTCCTTATTGTTTGTTAAATATTTTTCTAATTTCCGAATTAAACTTACCTGATGAATTCAACTGTTACTGTCAAGGATTTGACATAAATCAATTATAAATAATGACTTTTAGTTTTGGAAAATATTTTTTTGACTCCGTACCATACTACGTGTATTATATTTGTGTAAGAAGTAAAAAAGGAATTTAAAAATGTCAGAATATTTTGTTGGGCAAATAGCGGAAGAAGTTG
>Ga0051980_10001907_pt1 | contig 15783 bp, 20 predicted proteins | sample CryGey13umfilter_2_FD_55014 | JGI IMG/M metagenome (GOLD analysis project Ga0051980, IMG submission 55014) | Groundwater microbial communities from aquifer in Utah, USA - Crystal Geyser 4/9/14 3 um filter | ecosystem: Environmental > Aquatic > Deep subsurface > Groundwater | place: USA: Utah...
GACATTTTTAATGCTGAATGGATTCTGGTGTGGTTGTACTGCCAGATTGTCTGATAGACAGCGAGAACGAGCTCGCCGAGCGTTTTGAATCGTGACGGATCACCGAACTCGGCCTTGAACTGGGAATAGAAGGACTCTTGGTAGCCGTTCTCCCAAGGACAACAAGGTTTGCTGCGAGAGATAGTGACACCGGTGCGCTCAAGGAGAGCACTGAATGATCGAGTATTGTACTCGACGCCGTTGTCGCTGTGAAAGATCAATGGGCGAGGGTGCGAGAGGTTCTCACGCTTCAGCCGAGCGTATTCAAGAGTTGAATGTGTGCATTCGGCGCAGTCCTTGAGCCATTCGTATACGGTGGTCAGATTCACACCGTGATTTTTAGCGGCTTCGGTGAACGAGACGCTCTAGTTCTTCACGCGATTGAGTATCTTGCTCGCGCACCTCGCGGGCAATCTTGTATTTCTTCATATGCGGGTATTCTAGCTAACAATCCCGCCTGACAAAGTGGTCTGAAATTTGTGGGGGGTCAGGTCACCTTGGAAAAAATTGCACTGGATAGCAACCTTTTTGCTAAAAAGGTTGTTGCCAAAGAAATCTTTGGCTCGAACCTCTTTCTTGGCGGAAAAACAGTCCGTCCCGCCGAAGGCGGGACTCCAAATTCGTTAGGAAAATTGGGTGGAAATCAGTGGGACGCGCNNNGCGCGTCCCACGCTCTGGGTGCTTCTGTATCTTTTTCTACAAAACTGGAGCCGATGGTCGGACTCGAACCGACGGCCTGCGCCTTACCATGGCGCNGCTCCACCATCTGAGCTACATCGGCTTCTCGTACTCGACAGTACGATGAAGTATCGCACTCACGCATACTAGCCGAATTTCTTCATTCTTTCAATTTTTGGTATACTTCCCCAATGGAAGGACTCTCACATTACGAAAAAGAAGAACGCCCGTGGGGAAACTTTGAGCGCTTCACGCTCAATGAGAAAACGACTGTGAAGATTATTACCGTCAATGCCGGCGAAATGTTTAGCTTACAGACACACGAGCATCGCGACGAATTCTGGCGGATGCTGAAGGGCTCCGGTGTAGTGCACATCGGCGAGAATGATAATGACGCGCATGAGGGCGATACATTCTTCGTTCCGCGACAGACGGAGCATCGCGTCACTGGAGGACCGAGCGGACTCTCATTCCTCGAGATAACATTCGGCGATTCCGACGAGGGTGACATCCACCGCCTCGAAGACCGCTACGGCCGAGTATAAAAAGATCTAGCGCGACAGATTAATGAGTTCCAAAAACCAAGACGATTGAGGCGCTTATTTCTGCTGAATCCCCATGGATTTACCAGCGGATACAAAACCAGATTCACGCGATGTGTCTCTGCGGCCTCTGCAATGCGCTGATAATTTTTAAAGAACGCGAGCGGCGGGGCCGGCTCTTCGCCATGACAGCCGGCCATAATCATCAATAAAGGAGCGTCGGCAAAAATATGTTTTATACATTTTATTAATTTATGTTTCTCACCGGGCACGTTTAACAGCTCAACTGTAAAGTATTTTTTGATATTTGGAACATCCTTCAGTAATTGCTGATACGTCGGGTGAGCGAGTTTCATTGCGCGGTCGATGGGATTTGAACCCACGATCTCCACCGTGACAAGGTGGCGCTTTAGACCAGCTAAGCTACGNCCGCAATTTCACAAATTCCCTAAACCTCTTCCTCTTCTTTTCAAGGAAAAGACCTTCTGGAACAGGGATCTTATGATTATACATAAAATCGCCCAGTTTCAAAGAATTATTGACGCTGTAGGTAAGGCGATAATAATTTCCCTTTCCTTTTGAAAGAACCCCTTTGTGTATATTGAATGACTCTAGTTGCTCTCGTATCGCATCTAAAAATTCATAAGAACATGAGGTAAACACCGTCCGAATGGTAAATAATCTTGATTTCCTATCTTTATGTACATATCCGAGCCATACATTCCCATCTCCATCAAAATAGCCTCTCACAAAATGTGCAAAATACTTTCTAGGAACATGCGGGACAGTGAGACTTTTGGTTTTATTTGGCGTAAATCCTAATTTTAAAAGGTCATTGCACATTTCTTTGCTTCCTATCTGCAAACGATACATTGTTTGTTCATTTGTCTTTCTTCTGTTTCTAACACTTATTTTGTGCTCGGACTGAACAGCTTTTTTGATTCCTTCAAGAATGTCTCTGTCTGTTATTTGAATATTCCAAAAATGAGCGCCTCTTTTGTTGAAAGACATATACCCATCTGCTGCAAAAAATCCTACAATATAGGCCATTTCAGAAGTCCATTTTTTGAAGAAATTTTTATTGATCGCGCGATGCATTGGCATACTTATAAGTAAGCATACCTCGTGACAGCGCATTATGCTAACCGACTTATGCACAGGGAGATTCCATGACAAGAACGAACTGTGCTGACAGAAGGACTTGCACCTTCGACCTTGGCTTTATGAGTGCCATGCTCTAACTACCTGAGCTATGTCAGCGAGCGAGGAAACACAAATGTGCATCCTCGGATATTTGTGTTCTCCGAGCGAGCTGAACGAAAGAGTACGAGCAATGCTTACGTCAGCTCTATAAAAACACTAACATAAACATGCTAATCCGCACGGATAAATCCGCCCACCTGGGATAAATCCGCCCGCCTGTATCTCCCAGAGTTTTTTATAAAGGTTGCTTTCGTGCGCGAGGAGTTCGTCGTGCGTGCCTGAGAGAACAACCGCGCCCTGTTCCATCACGATAAGGCGGTCCATGTGCATCACTGTCGAGAGACGGTGAGCGATGACGATTACCGTCTTCCCTTCCATCAGCAGAAGGAGCGCGTCTTGTATAAGCCGTTCGGATTCAGAATCCAAGCTCGAAGTTGCTTCGTCGAGTACGAGAATTGGCGCATCCTTCAGAATGGCGCGTGCGATAGCGACCCTCTGTCGCTCGCCGCCCGAGAGCTTCACTCCACGTTCGCCGACCATTGTTTTGAACCCTTCAACATAACGGCTGATGAATTCGTAACAATGCGCTTGCTTCGCCGCTTCAATAACCTCTTCATCAGTTGCGTTCTGTCGACCATAGCGGATATTGTCGAGAAGCGAACGGTGGAAAAGCATCGGTTCCTGCGGAACAAATGCGATTGCAGAACGCAGGCTCTCCTGCGTGACACGCGAGATGTCCTGCCCATCAATACTGATAGTGCCATTGTTGACTTCGTAGAGACGGAGGAGAAGTTTTGCGATCGTCGTCTTCCCCTCCCCTGATGAGCCGATAAGCGCAATCTTCTCGTGCGGTTGTATGGCGAGATTGAAATCGTTCAGCACTATACTGCCGTCGCGGTATCCGAAGCACACCTGATCGAACGTAATCACATCATCTGTCACGATAAGCGGCTTCGCGTTCGGTGCATCTTGAATACCATGTGGCAATTCCATAATATCGAGCATCTCGGTCGCGTCGGCAAAGGCATCATAGATCTGGCGCATATTCCGCCCGATGCCCCAGATGCGATCCATAAGACCGATAATATAGACCTGAATGAGCACGAAATCGCCGACGGTTACTACCCCGCGTTGCCAAAGCAGAACGGCGCCAGCGAGGAGCGTTATCTCGATCCCGATGGCGAGAAGTCCTTGCACGCCAAAGATCCAGGTATCGGTGTCCCAGACCTTTCGCGTCGCTGCATACCAGCGAGCGATTGTTTTCTTAAATTGCGAGTTCTCATATCGAGCGGTGGCAAAGGCGGTTATCGTCGAATGATTGAGTACCGCGTCGGAGAGGAAGCCGGTTACTCTGCTGTCCTCCTCGGTTCGCGCGGTGCGGAGTGGCTGGAGCGAGCGCATCATGCGGAATTGCAAATACACAAACACGACCGTCCATACGAAAAGCCCTGCGCCGAGCAACACACTGCGCAGAGAGAGGACGCCGATAATACCAATGGCAAATAAGAATGTCGAGAAGAAATTGAATATGATGTTGTCGAACACCTGCTCAAAGGAGCGCGCGTAACGCGTCACGCGACGCGTGAGCGTGCCGGTAAAGCTTGAAATGAAGAATTCGTGCGCGTGCCCGATCAGATATTCAAAAGCATTTTGATACAGATCGACCATCGCCTTCGCTTCGAGCCGAACAACCGACGCCATACGCATCCGCTGACCGAGCCAACCGACGAAATTTGCCGCCACGAATAATAGAAGGACGAAGAATAACGACTGTACTGATTGTAAAGAAGGCGTGCCTCCCGAGAGAATGTCGATGAATTGGCGCAGGTAGAGCGGTGCGACGACTCCAGCCACCTCAATAGTTATGGCCGCGACAATTGCAACGACTAAGAGCCACGGATACGCGAATGTGACTTTACTATACGCGCGGAGCACGGGCCACATCCGCGCAGGTTTTTTCTTTTCGGAATGCATAGGAATTTATAGTATCATTCCTTTTCTATACACCAAAATGGTGAGAAATTATTTAGATCCAATGAGACCAAAACGCACATCCCACATCTCGTGAAGAGCATCGCTGAAATATCACACACTGCGAGTTTTATTTCCTCTTCGAGTGAGAGTCTGCGCTGCTGTTCCTTGAGCGAGAGCATAACGACATTGTATAATGTAGTGAGTCTTATTGATGGTCAAAAGCTACACGTGAACGCGAAGGAGAAATATAATGGAGCATTACACATACCAATTCATTACCTAGAAAGCATGCTTGCCGGTGAGATTGAATCTTTCTATAAAACGCTTCAATAAATACTCTGCCATTACGTTACTGATAATTCAACAGTAAATATCGAGCCCTTGCCCGCGCCGTCGGAGACGGCACGGATGGCGCCGCCGTGCGCCTCCACTATCTGCTTCGCGATATAGAGGCCGTAGCCGGTGGAGTGGACATTGATCTTCTGCGAATCCTTGCCGTGCCCGCCTTCGGTGAAGAGATTCTTCTTATCCTCTTCGGTGATGCCAATGCCGGTATCTTTCACTGCAAAAATGAGTTTCCCTGTTTCCTTTTTCAGAAAAACAGTAATGGAGCCAGACGGCGTGTAGTTTATAGAGTTGTCGATAAGATTGCGCAATACGTGGTCGCCGATTTCTGCCTTGTCTCCGGTCATCTGATATGACGAATCATCTGCAATAAAGAAGAGCGCGAGCCCTTTCTGCTCCGCCGCCGGCTTCGCCTTCTCGACCGCCTCCGCGACGAGTTGCTTCAGGTCGAACGGCTCTTTCTCGTATGTCACAGTTCCCTTCTTCAGGTTCGATGCCTTCAAGATATTCGCCACAGAATCTATGCCGCGGCGCGACTCCGCGAGCGCGTGGCCGACAAACGGCTTTATCGTTTCCGGCAACGAGCCGAAATCGCCTTCAGAGAGCGACGCGAACGCGCCCACATCCTTGGTCAAAAATCCCTTAACCTCATGCCCGATGAAGTGGANAAGTGTCTCCTGCCGTTCGTTGGTGTCCTCCAATTCACGCGCGAGTTTTTCAATCTTCTCCCGTTGTTCGACTTCTCTGTCGACGCTTCTTATGAGAACGACACCGATGATGAGTAACACGAAAAGTAATCCGCCGTTGACGAACCATTCCGTTGTAGCCTGCGCGAGAAGCATACGTATGAATACAAAGAGCCAGAGCACGAAAACAATTAATTCTGTTGCAATCACTTTCATATTGAAGAGTCGGTGTTTAAGGATTGCGTACGCAATAAACAATGTATAGATAAAAACCGCGATATTGCCGTATGGCAGAACGGGAATGCCATACCAAAGAAGATAATTAGTGCTCCCCCCAGCGTACCCGATGATTGATCCTGTCAGAATGAATTTAATTTGCGCGCGTTCTTCAACATCCGAACTCACACGGAAACGCCTATACAAAAGCAACATAGCATATATTATATACAGCACCCAAATAATTAAGAACGGCAGAAAAAATGAACCAGCCGTTGGCCAAAACAAAAAGCCAGCTCGCGCATCGACCGAAGTGATAAACAATGGACTCCAATTAATGAAACTAAAGAAAGCCGCAAACACGTATCCAAGCCACACAACCCAACGAATCGGACATTGCAAATTGAGGAATCGGATAACAAAATGAAAATAGAGGAACGGGATAAAGATTGCCCCAATCATTAATATATGCACCCAAAACATTGCGGTCACTGGATCATTCGCTATCTGCCACAAAAAGTACGCATATCCCCATACTGCAACAGAAAAGCAAAGGAGGAAGAAAAGTTGATTGACACGATTGCGAGGAACAGCAAAGAGTATCAAAAAACCAATGATGATACTGGTTATCACATTGACAAGCGCAAATATTGCAAAAATATTCATAAGAGAAATATCATCGAGTATTTTAAGTCTAACACCCTGAACGTGACGATAATACAGTTATTTCTTTTTACAGATAATAACATCCACTTGCCCTGCCATGGATCTTTTAAACCGAATATCTGTAAAACCAATCTTTTTTAAGATCATTTGTATTTNCTCTGGCTTAAGGAAAGAATAGATCCCGGAAATACCTTTTTTCTGTATCTTAATCGCGTGCCACAGTATCATAGATCCATAATACAGATTCTCCAGATGTTTAAAGTCAAGTATATTTCTCCATGACTGAATAAATACGCGCATAAAATTCACATTATGCTTCGGCGTCGACCACAATAAAACGCCTCCTGGTCGTAATACTTTATATAGATTCTCAAGTAATGAAATTAATGATTTTTTACCGACCCTGCCGTGATGGTGAATGACATACGGGAGTACTAAATTAGCGGATATTCCATCGAAATATGAGTTTTTCAAATTGAGAGGTAATGAGAGATCCATTTGCATGACCTTTACGATTTTTTCATTAGAGAACCGATTTGATATTTTTTCTAACATGAGCAAATTCATGTCAGATGAAAGGATCTCCGTCTTATTTTTATCCGCTTTTTGTACTAATATATCGACTATCTTTCCTGAACCACTTCCGAGATCTATCCATTTACCAGTTATACGTTCTGGGAGCATTGAATGAATCTCTCGTAATAATTCGTTGTATGAATCAGACTTTTCTAAATGGTGATAAAACCGAGCATAGCTATTCCAAAAACTTTTTTCCTCTTCATGAATAGAATTCATAAAAGTCAATTTTGTCTGTAAAAATGATTTCTTTAGCAAGGTATTTATTCTCTCTTCATTACTTCCTTCTTTTGGATAGATCGGCTGACCATACACCACCCTGACCACTCTCATGCGTCTTAAGAAAATCGACCATGAAATACCGCCATTATAAATCCCATACGTAAAGACGGGAATTATTGGAACCTTGTTTCTCATACTAATCGCCGAAATAATTTTCGACACATATTTTTTACCTGGGTGTATCTCGTAACACCATTCTTTAAAGATTCCTATCGATATTCCTCTGGACAAGAGTTTTGAAGGTATCTTTAGGACACTTTCATCTCCTTTATAGGCTCTGCCGAAGAACGAACCATAAATTTTTAACAAAATGTTTAAAAACTTATTTTCAAACAAGCCTTCGTGTGTCAAAAAATGTATCGCATGAAAATGAGAACATAATGGGATACTGGCACTGATTAGAAATGGATCAAGATAACTCTCGTGATTAGAAACAAAGATAGCTGGACCTTTTACTTTTTTATAATTCTCAGCGTTAATGGTTTTAATTCTTAAGAAGAACCTAAATGCTGGGTGGAGTACCAGCCATGTCAAGGTATGAACTACTCTAACAGGATCAAAATTATATTGACGAGGACGAGTTAACGGCATAACGATAATTGAACATAAAGCAAGAAGTTTCCAAATTTTTTTCATACTGAAAATAAAAACTATCCTTATTATTATACAATCATCTCACGATAAACCCCCGCAGATTCGTGGCCTTGTCGTACAGTCGTAACACCAACTCATGCCCATCAAATTCAGGTAATTTTTCGATATCGATCACCTGATGACTATATCATACTTCTTGGGAAGTTGTATTTGCGGCCATGGTGGCTTATTAAAGTTAGTGCTGTTATAGAAGCATTTAAATTTGTGTGGCGTTTTGTTTTTTAATTTAGCAACTCTCATTCCGGTCGAGAGGTATCATTATTATTTTGTTATTGTATTATTAATCTGAAAAATGCTTTTCAAGAATTAAAACTTTTGGAATCAAAAAAAAGTTTGGCTGTTTATCCGGATAGTTCTTACCAGTTTTAGTGTTGATTGTTACTGGCTTCTTGATAAGCACACAATTATCATTTTCGTTGACTAACAATCCTATAGTTTCAAAATTACTAATTGAAAGCGGAATTTTATCGCCAGTTCTATAAGAAATGGCATCTTGCCACAATACTCTAACTTTTTTCGGATTATTTTTGTTCATTGTAGTCACCAATCTTTCGGAAGTTAATAATTGCTTTTTCTGGTATCAACATACCATCCTTCGGTTGCAGAGTATGTGTACTGGTGTCATATGCAACATTTGTTGCAATGTGAGTAAATGTTTCATTCGTCTCAATTATAAAACCGAGTGCCAATTGTGGTAATGGCAACTCTTCGGGTAACTTGTTTTCAAAAGAATACGCAGCATCACGCCATAAAATTGCACATACTGGATTTTTTTTAAAGTTTTTCATGTCTCTTTATTATCCTAGATAATAACACAAAAATATATAGAAAAAGGGGGTGGTCTTATAAGACCACTCCCCTCACTGGACAGCAGTCTACTTGCCACTGTCATTCGAGCCATGCCGATTGCTTGGTACACTGTGACCGCCCTCTTTAGCTGCATCATCTCGCGCATCATGCCAAGCATGGCTAACACTACTTGTCGATGAATCTGTGTCTTTAGCGGCATCGGTTTTGTCGTAACCCCCACCGTATCCACCACCAGGACTCTCGCCACCGCCATCTTTGCCCATAGAAATCACCTCCTTTCAGGTTGAAAACAAACCACTTATATCCAAGCAAGCGGGTCTCGATTTGTCAACCTCTTGACAAGTGGTACAAAATCTTTGAATTGACTCATGAAAAATGCCATTCTAATCAGATCGTGCCGTTCGTTGTGATAAAGTCGGTGACCGAGGAATCTCCCCTCTTCAATGAACTTCCCGCTCGTCAGAGCACGAAGAGATTCAAGATTGTAGGAATAGACTTCAGCGTATACCTTGTGAAGTCCGTATTCTCGAAAAAGATACTCGAGAAATATAATTACGGATTCAGCACCGTATCCTTTGTCTCGCCAAACCTTTGCAACATAAGTCGTTACGAAGACGTGACCATCGGTACGATTTAGATTGTAGGAATATATTGTACCAATACATTCATTTTTTCTCACAATCATGAACTGAAGATGACGATCTCTTTTCAGATCAGAATTCAATTCCGCACTGAACTCTTCAGGGGACACGTGGTTCCGTCGAGTTGAACATAACTCCATAAAGTCGTCCGAGTTCCGCCACAGGAGAAGTATCGGCAGATGCTCTTCTTGAAATTCATGAAGCTCTAATGAAGCTCCTTTTAAGATTCGCATCACTGTCTCCTTCTTGTTCAGATGTTAAGAACAAAGTATCCGAAACTTTCGAATACCACCTGTTGATATCATAGCACATACCTCAAAGAAAATGCAAGTTTTTCTCGCTACGGCTGTTTCAAACGCATGGTGGCTTATTAAAGTTAGTGCTGTTATAGAAGCATTTAAATTTGTGTGGCGTTTTGTTTTTTAATTTAGCAACTCTCATTCCGGTCGAGGGGTATCATAGAATTTTTTGCAGACATGCATTAAGCAGGCTTTGGGAAGAGATGTTGAAAACTTTTGTATAACAATCCTCACTTTCTGATGTGCTATTCTCGCGCTTAAGGGACGCGTAGAGATTGAAATATTTCTCTTTCCCATATGTTTCTATCAAGAAGCCAGTGAAGAAGGCGGCGAGCGAATAATACTGGCGAGCATATTCATCTTCAGTGTCGAGCCATGCTTGATGATCGATCAACAAGCCAGGAGAAAATATGAATTTCCCGTCAATAAAAGTTTCGCTCACTACTTCTATAAATTGATTCCCATACCAGTCATGTCCAACCATATATTCGGCCAAACCTTCTTGCAGAAAACCGATTGAGAGGCCGAGAGGAAGAGAAAGTAGGTGGGTATCTTCATGCGGCCCGATAACGCGATGTTCTTCGGTGTAGAGTGCATGCACTGCGAAATCATTGTATATGGATTGCGCGAACCATGAACTGCCCACTAGGCGCTTTTTTGTTTCAGCATCGGGATATAAATAGTAAGAAATCTTTTCTTCTGGATATGAAGCCAGACCAAGAAATTCGGTTATCTTTCCATACGCATCTTCCTGAATGCGAATTATCTTTTCGATTTCAACTTCAGCTAAGCTTCTTTTCGTGTAATGAAATTGATGGTGCACCGATTCACGCGTCTCCCACGGAGCGTTTCTAAAGGCAGTTATATAGCTATGAATATCTTGGGCCAGCATCTGGACAATTTTACTAAAAATAACAGCCACACGCTATGTGCATGTGGCTGTCGACTACGAGTGTGCGAGTACAAGCAATCCACGATTCATTCGATCAAGGAGCGTCTTTTTGCAGAAGCGTTGCTTGCTTCCTTGAACCGATCCGTATCTGACCATTGCTTCAAAAATACAGCTCCTTGGCCTGGACCCCAAAATCTGCACACAATCCTTGTATGATTAACAGCACTAACATACAAGCATATGAAAAAGCATCGCATCGCTCACGACGTGAAGGAGCAGATTATCAACCGCATCAAGAATGACGGCATTTCGTTGTTCAAGCCGCCCAAGACATGGCGTTAAAGAGAACACCATATACGGCTGGATTGCTAAGAAGACCGAAGGACAACCGACTCTCGGAGAGATCATCAAGCTGAAGCGAGAGAACACTCAGCTCATGCAGCTTGTCGGAGAGATCACACTCAAGCTGTCTGAAGTCCAAAAAAAGAAGCGGGGGAAGGCAATACGACGGAAGCACTCCGAGCTAGAGAACTCGGTATCTCGCTCCGCACTCTGTACTATCACCCACCCAAACCAGACAAAGACTGGCAACTCAAGTGCCAGATCGAAGAAGTGCTCAGAGCACACCCGTCATACGGCTCACTCCGGCTCGCCATCCACCTCACAATGAACCGCAAGAAGGTGAAGCGAGTGATGAGAACCATATCTGGTGCGCCGACTTCACGTACATTTCGTTGACCTCTATACCCGAAAGATCGTCGGTCTCTCGGTGTACACCACCCATGCAGTACAACTCGTGCTTGCGGCGTTCATGAATGCCCTGCACGACCATCCTCGACCCGNCATCTTNCACAGCGACAATAGCAGCGAATACAACGCCGAGGTATATATCGAAGCATTGCAGACAGTTGGAGTTATGATTTCTCGTTCAGCTCCCGGGTGTCCTTGGGAGAACGGCTACCAAGAGTCCTTCTATTCCCAGTTCAAGATCGACTTCGGTGATCAGTCACGATTCAAAACGCTCGGCGAGCTCGTTCTCGCTGTCTATCAGACAATCTGGCAGTACAACCACACCAGAATCCATTCAGCATTAAAAATGTCGCCTATGCAGTTTGCGCTTCAGGCGGCGCAGACATACAATTCAGGGAACAAGGAAGGTGTGCAATGAAAGGGGTCCACTCCATAAACAAAACCATTTTGATGGCAAAATACGCTAGCGATACATGGATTGAAATAATGAGCAAATCCTAAGTCAAACCAATAACATCCTTTTATAGATATCTTGTTTCATATATACTGGTAGCATGGCCTTGATGGACACGGTACGCGCAGAGAGACTCGCGAAGATTGCCCGTCTTAAAGAGGCGGGAATGGACGCATATCCAGCTCGGGCAAGTCGCACACATACCATTGAACAGTTTCTTGAGAATCATGAAACGCTTCAAGGAAATAGTGAACAAGTCATGCTTGTCGGACGCGTGATGTCAATACGAGAACATGGAGGATCAGTGTTCGTAGATATTTTTGATGGGACGAAAGGACAGTGTTATGTACAGCGCAATAAGCTCGACGAATCATCATACGAACTTTTTACAGCTACGGTAGACACCGGTGACATTGTTGAATTCGCTGGTCTTGCTTTCATGACCAAGCGCGGAATGCCGTCCTTGGACGTGACCGGGTGGCGCATGCTCACCAAATCTCTACGCCCCCTTCCAGATGAGTGGTTCGGGATTAAGGATGAGGACGAACGCTTCCGTAAGCGTTATCTGGACATCCTGCTCACCAAGGATCTCGCGGAGCGTATTCGTCGACGTTCCAAGTTTTGGAATGTTATCCGCTCGTATTTTCTGGACAGAGACTTTGTTGAAGTAGAGACGCCCGTATTAGAGACGACAACCGGCGGTGCCGATGCGCGCCCATTCGAGACGCATCACAACGCACTGGATATAGACGTGTACCTACGCATCTCGGCCGGCGAGCTCTGGCAGAAGCGGCTCATCGTCGCCGGTCTGCCGAAGGTGTTCGAGATTGGCCGAATCTTCCGCAACGAGGGGATGTCAGCGGAGCACCTGCAGGATTACACCCAGCTGGAGTTCTATGAGGCGTTTAAAGACTATGAAGCCGGGATGGGAATGATTACCGACCTATATCGCACTGTTGCCGATAAGGTCTACGGTACACAAACCTTTTCAATCAAAGGATTTGATATTGATTTGAGCAAAGACTGGGAGACGTACGACTTCTGTGCATTGATGCAGAAGGAATATGATCTTGACCCACTTGACGAAGGTGCTAATTGGGTGTCTGTGCTTACCGAAAAAAATATTTCGTTTGAAAAAGGAGTTGGAGTTGAGCGTTTAGTAGATATGGCATGGAAACAGGTTCGCAAAACCTTGTCGGGTCCCGGATTTCTCATCAACGTGCCGGTGTACATGGAGCCGCTCGCCAAGAAGAGCACGAAGGACCCGCGCGTTGTAGAGCGCTTCCAAGTTATGATTGCGGGTTCTGAAATAGGGAAAGGATTTAGCGAGTTGAATGATCCTGTTGACCAGGCCGAGCGCTTCAAGCGCCAACAGCAGTTGCGCGAGGAGGGCGACGAAGAGGCGCAGATGCCAGACACTGAATTCGTCGAAGCACTTGAATACGGAATGCCGCCCGCGTTCGGCTTCGGCGTTTCAGAACGTTTATTTAGCTTTCTCGAAGGAGTCTCGGTTCGTGAAGGACAAATCTTCCCTTTGATGCGCCCACGATGAAAAGCTAAATTGAATAAGTTTCATGTTATATTTCTTTATGCGCCCATAGCTCAGTTGGTAGAGCGTCTCCCATTTAATGAGAGGGTTCCATGTTCGAGTACTGGTGGGCACACTTGTAGGTTGAATGTATCTAAACGGGAATTGCACTTTTTATAGAGTCGTGTATTAAAAAATCTGACAAGGGAATTCCAGCATGCGCGCACGGGTGGGAGAAGTCCGCTCGTCTGCGAGCGGACTTGGGGCAAGCATTTGCATCTAGCCTCGGGCTGTTTCCTCTAGGAGCGTCCATGCGCTTGGACGAACTCCTCCCCAGTCGAAGACACGGAATCAAAAAGCGGAAGCAACACCACCACCGCACTAATGAAAACGAGGAAGGGGGTTGTGCGAATGGCGGACTCCGATGGAACGAGGAGGAGCCCGAGCTGGGGAGAGGATTCCTTACTCTCCCCAAACAAGAGCCGCCCCGAGCGACATTGTTTCGTTATGAGCGAAGCGAATTAGGAAACAAGAAGTGCCCCGTAGGGGCCCAGCGAGTCTGCGAGCGGGCGAGAGAGTTAGGGGTTTTGATNTTGGGCGAAATAGGTTCTAACCGAGTTGAAAAGGGACTCCAGTTTTGTAGAAAAAGATACAGAAGCACCCAGAGCGTGGGACGCGCTTCGCGCGTCCCACTGATTTCCTGATTTCCCCCATTTTCCCAAAAATAATTGACTTCTCGCTCGAAAGCAGAATCCGTGATAATTTGATTAAGTTCACCGCGTTGCCACCCTAGCTCAGATGGTAGAGCATCGCATTCGTAACGCGAAGGTCCGGAGTTCGATCCTCCGGGGTGGCTCATGAATGAAAACAAGAAGCGATTGGCAGAGCTCGAAGCGATGATGGTATCACCCGATTTTTGGGCTGATAAGGAGCAGGCGCAGAAACTTGTGCAGGAGTATCAGGTGTTGAAAGAGAGCGGGGGAGGCGACTCGCATGATGCCGGCAATGCGACGCTCGCTATCCTCGCGGGCGCGGGCGGGGACGATGCCGAGGACTTCGCGCGCATGCTCCGCCGCATGTATGAAGGGTATGCCGCTTCGAGGGGGTGGCGCGTGCGCGAGTTGCACGCTAACGAAAATGATCAGGGCGGATACCGCAATCTCACATTAGAAATTTCTGGTTCTGGCGTGTATGGCCGTTTGAAACATGAGGCGGGCGTGCACCGACTGGTGCGTCAGTCGCCATTTAATGCCAATGCGAAGCGGCAGACGAGTTTTGCGCTCGTTGAAGTGCTCCCTCAATTGGTCGCGACTGATAAGGTAGAGCTCATGCCGGACGACCTCGAGATACAGTTCGCCCGCGCCGGAGGCGCGGGCGGGCAGAACGTGAATAAACGTGAGACAGCCGTGCGCATCCTGCATAAGCCGACGAACCTCTCGGTGCATATTTCAAGCGAGCGGAGCCAACTGGCGAATCGCGAGAAGGCGCTCGAGCTTCTGAAAGCGAAAATTTTTGCAAAAGAAGAGGCGGCGCGTGAGGCCATTGCAAAAGGCCGCTCTATCGCCGCGGCGACCGCCAACGAGTGGGGAAGCCAGATTCGCTCCTACGTCCTGCACCCGTATAAAATGGTAAAAGACCACCGCACTAATTTTGAATCTTCAAATCCCGACAAAGTCCTCGCCGGCGACCTCGACGGATTCATCGACGCGGCAACAGTTTCCAACAAATAAGATATACTGGACGCAATGGAAACGAAGATCGTCAAAGATGGCGCCATCACGCTACGTGAGTTGCGTACGCTCGCGCACGAGCAATACGGCGACATCATAAAGGCCGTCGTCGATGTGGAACAGGGAATCATGGGTGTCGGCGGAGAGCTTCATGTCGACATCCAATCGCTCCTCATCGATCGAGAACATTCGCATGGTGACGCGACCTGGGGCATCAACCTCTACCTCGACAAGACGGGTGATGATTTCATCGAATTTGACTCGATGATCAATCTCAAGCCGCTTCTCGGAAATCGGACTCGCGATATCGAGAGCGAGGAGATACAAGAGACGATACGAGGCATCATAGCGCGCCTCGTTCGATGAGATATGGCGATTTCTCGAGAACGATGGTTTCAGCTCTCGCTCGCCGATCAGCTCGGCAATGTCGGTAGCGAAGTGGGGCGTGCTCGCGCGTGGCGAGATAAGGACGAAAAAATCTTCTGGGGTGCGGCAGGTCGCGCGCTCGAGCTCCTCGATCTCACGCGCGAGGATACGCGCTGGCGAAGCCGCCACGCGGAGCTCGATCGCGCCCGCGAGACCGTAGCAGATGCGTTCCTAGGCGGGAGCGAATACGGTAGCACACTCGCCGACCTCGAACGCTATTTTATGCAGTTCGCTTTCTTTTCTCGCCGATTGCGCCAACCTTCATATTGGACACAATAAGGGATGTGGTATGATAGGAACATTGAATTATGTATGACACAGACACCAACATCAAACCAGCCGAAACGAGAGAGAGAGAGTAAACTCCTCTGCTTTTTAAACCCTCGGTTCAT
>Ga0051980_10001908_pt1 | contig 15769 bp, 11 predicted proteins | sample CryGey13umfilter_2_FD_55014 | JGI IMG/M metagenome (GOLD analysis project Ga0051980, IMG submission 55014) | Groundwater microbial communities from aquifer in Utah, USA - Crystal Geyser 4/9/14 3 um filter | ecosystem: Environmental > Aquatic > Deep subsurface > Groundwater | place: USA: Utah...
GAATTAGGAATTAGGAATTGGGAATTAAATCAATTATAATATTTTTGCAGAAAAAGAGATAAACGGATGAATTTTTTCAAAATATTTATTATGGCCTTTATTTGCGCAGGGATTTTTATAACCAACGCACAAGAAAAATTAACTTTGCGCGATGCTATTACTATTGCGCTTAATCAAAATACTTCTGTAATTAAAAGTTATAATAGTTTAGAAACTTCTAACGCAGCAGTAAAAAACGCCTATGGGAATTTGCTGCCGTCTTTAAATCTTAGTAGTGGTTGGAACTGGCAGAGAGTAAGTAATAGTAAAGGAGCAACCGTTATAAATTATTTCGGAGAAGCACAAACGCTTGGTCCAACAGAAACAGATTCCAGAAGTTACAGTATGTCTCTAGGCGGAAATGTTACACTTTTTGACGGACTTGCAAACATCTCAACTATCAATCAAAAGGAAAACGATCTCCAATCAGCTAAATATGATTTGGAGAAATTACGACAGGATGTAATGCTGCAAACAGTAAATCTTTTCATCGTTCTTACAAATAACGAAAAGATCCTCAAGTTCCAGGAGGCAGATTTGAAATTCAATGAAGATATGCTGAATAAAGTAAAGGAAATGTTTGACCTAAAGATGAAAGCAAATGTTGATCTTTACTCGCAGGAATATCAGACATCTAATTCTCAACTTTCATATCTTCAGGCAAAAAATAATTATGAAAAATCTAAGATTGCATTGTTGAATTATTTATCTAAAGATATTTTGAAGGATTATTCTTTTGAAATGGATTCGTCTTATTTACCGGAATCTGTAAAAAATATTGATGATATTGATGCGTTATATAAAACGGCACTCATAAATAGAAACGATTACCAAAGTTCCAAATTGAAATTAGAAAATACCGAATATCAATTATCTATTGCACGTGGCGGCTATCTGCCAAGCCTTAGCGGCAATTACGGTTTTTCAACAAGCTCTACTCAACCCCGCGATCTCTTCAGCAGAAAAGTGTATAGTTTTGGTTTAACTTTTAGCTTTCCCATATTTTCCCGCTGGAGTACAGAACTTTCGATGCAGTCTGCTCAAGTTCAAAATAAAAACACCAATGAAGATTTAAACGCGTTGGAAAGGCAGATAAAGAGCGATTTAAAAAATGCAGCTCTCGATTTGCAAACCGCTAATCTACAATTAGAAGTAACTCAAGCGGCATTAAAATCAGCTTTAGAAACGTGGCAAATAAAACGCGATTCTTACACGCTCGGCGCAGCTACTTTTATTGATCAGCAACAGGCGTACAGAGATTTTATCCAGGCAACCAATAATGCAATCTCTAGTGAATCAAATTACATTTTAAAACAATTTGGTCTTCTCAGTGCAATGGGGTTACTAAAGACAGAATAACTTGTGNGAAGTTGTAAAGCAAAATTTATTTTACTAAATGCTTAGAGGTTTCGAACTAAAGTTTACTTTTTAATTTNAAAATTCTTTGAGAGTTCCTTTGGTGTTTTGATAAATATCGTTTGACAATAAAATAAATCATTACGCTTTCAAGAAGCCACAACAAACCTTCAGCAGAAGACGCCCACCAATACCACCCGCCGCCGGGTTGATGAATGAAATAATCTTCAAGGATATGTAAGTTCCAGAACGGAATGAGGAAACAGTACCAACTTGCATGTGCCCATTGATAAAACTTTGTCCAGTCATCCGGGTTCTGTTGAAATAATCTTCCGCTATCGGGAATCATCGTAAAAATTATTGACGCAATAATGATATACCGGCTGCGAAGTTTTGGGATCAACATACAGATCAATCCCGATTGAACCAGATGTTGAGGTAAGGTCATCTTTTCTTTTTTCTCGCACAAATAAATTTATCGTAAAGCATGAGTGAATGAGACTGAATGGGTGAATGAAATAAATTGTCTGGTACACATTCTCTTCTATTTCTTCCAGTTATCTGTTCTAAACGATGAAGCAGGTAAATGCTTTTTATTGAAAAGCGTTGCTTCAGCGGTATTACTCCACGCATATCTTACTGCAACTGGTTTCTTAATTTCCGAATTGCTTAGTACAAGTTTTTTTTNTTCAATTTTGATATCAGCTTTTTTAAATTGCCTGTCTTCACCTGCAATAAGAAAATTGGTTNCCCTTTTATCTTCTGTAATCAATAAACCTCCGTCTACATATTCAAATGATAAAATTATTTTATCCCTCGATATTTTTTGCGATTTGTACAATGGACCGGAGAAAAAAACTTTTTTGTGATAATTCTTTGCAAGCGCCCAGAATGCAAGTCTATCTCCAACTTCCTTTTTATTTGCGGGATGAACATTTTCCGGGTTACCAATATCTAACGTTACCGCCATTCCGGTATTTGGAAGAGCTAATGTTAAAAGCTGTTGTTCCCGTAATTTCTGTGATTCTGTTTTTTCATCATATTTGAATGGAGCTATTTGCACAAAGTAAAACGGGAAATTACCTTCCCTCCAATCTGCTCTCCAACCTTCAATCATCTTCGAAAAAAGCGTCTGATACAAATCCGGTTTCCATGCATTTGATTCTCCCTGGTACCAGATAGCTCCTTTGATTGCATAGGGAATGAGTGGTGCAATCATTGCGTTGTATAATGCTGTTGGGGTATTTGCAGAAAGATCAACGGCTATAACCGGGCGCGAATAATATTCTTCTCCTCCCGAACCGAAGACAAAGAATTTGCCGCTCCGATATTCAGCAACCGGTAAATATTTCCATTCACCGGAAAGGGAAATATTTTCATCCCCATCTTTTAAATGAATATTGAGTTGTTCTTCGCTCCCATAAAGTCCGCCGCCCCCCTGGTTATCAACGACTCGAACAGCAATGGTAAGACTCGAATCGTTCACTACTTCTTTTGAAACCTCATAAATTCTTTCAGTCTGCCAGTTACCATCAGTTTCGTAACCGCCAACTTTTTTGCCATTCACATAGGTTACATCCATATCATCAATCGGTCCCAAGGTTAAAACCAGGTCTTTATGTAACCAGCTTTTTGGTATTTCAATTTTCCTTCTGAACCAGATTGTTCCGTCAAAGTTCCCAACTTCAGTGATTTCCCAGCCAACGGGCAAATACATCTCTTTCCATCGGGAATCATCAAAAACCGGTAAAGAACAATCATCATCTTTAAAATTCAAACCTTCCCATTTATGCAGAATATCTTTTTTCGATACATCAATAACCGGGTAACGTTCCAGCCAGTCGTAAAGTTTTTTTAATTCCGCCCCGCTGTCTTCAATTTTTGTTACTAACTCTTTGTATTCATCAACAAAACCAAGATACTTCTTGCTCAACCATGATTCTACAGCTGTACCGCCCCAGCTTGCGTTGATTAATCCGATAGGAACCTTTAATTCGTCGGAAAGTTTTTTGCCGAAGAAAAACCCGGCGGCGCTGAATTTAGCAACTGCTTCCGGCGAAGATTGGAGCCAGTTCCCTGAACCGTTAAATTGCGGTCTGTCGGAATAAGCCCGTTCAACCGTAAAAAAACGAAGTGCGAAATTTCGTCCATTCTTAATCTCGTTTTGCGCGCCGATGATGGTATCGTTCGGAGGAAAACCTTCCATCGGCATCTCCATGTTTGATTGCCCTGAACAAAGCCAGACTTCACCAATCAATACGTTGTTCAAAGTAAAACTTGAATCTCCAATTTTGATTTTTATTTGATAAGGACCGCCGGCTCTCGGCGTTTGTATTTTAGCGCTCCAGAGGCTGTCTGGCTGAACTTTTGCTTTTGCAGACCCTCCCCAACTTGCCCTAATTAAAACAATTTCACCGGGAACGGCTTTGCCCCAAAATGGCGCTTTTACTTTTTGTTGGAGAACCATATTATCGGAAAATATTGCCGGTATTTCAACAAACTTTTTATTTTTAAAACTAAACGTTACGCTCGTTGAGATTATAACGAGGAGGAAAATAAGATTCTTCATGATGACTGCCTTAATTTTGTTGGGAACTCATAAACCAAAATATTTTTTTAATCACTCAACAGGTATTGCTAATTTTCTTTAAAATCATTCACCTCACTCCCAACTTTTATCTAAGCAGAATCATTTTTTTTGTTTCCATAAATTCCGCTGCCTTCAACTGATAAAAGTAAACTCCGCTTGATAATGGTTGGTGGTTAGTAGTTAGTTGCGTGTTGAACGATACTTGATATTCCCCCGGCGCTTTTTCTGCATTCACTAATGTTGCAACTTCATTCCCTAAAACATCAAACACTTTTAATGAAACAAGACTACCCACTGCTAACTGGTAGCTGATTACCGTGCTCGGATTAAATGGATTTGGATAATTCTGCGACAAAGAAAAGTTAAGCGGAGTCGAAACTTCGTCTAAAGAGGTTATATCGTCATAGGTAACGATACTGATATCATCCAAATACCAGCCGTCTTTCTGCACATATTCATCCGAAAGAACGCTGAAACGAATTTTGATTTGTTTCCGGGCAAACTGAATTAAATCAATTTCTTCTTTCACCCAATTTTGTTGGGTCCCGTCGTACAAGGGAGAATTGAACGGAAATTGCCTTCCCTGCCCGACTGCCGTATTCGAATACTTTCCTCCCACTGCAGTCCAGGTTTTTCCCTGGTCGGAAGAAATTTCAACCACACCGCAATCCCAATCGTTCTCGAAATCAAATCTTGTCCAAAAAGATAATTTGGGGTTGGAGACATTCGAGAGAGAAATCGAATCTTTTAAAGTCATTACGACTGTTGCGTTATTTGCGTAAACTCCGTTCGGGCTGTCGGTAAAAGAATTAGGCGATGAGGTGTAGGAAGAAGTTGTTGCATTCCATTTTTCTGCAACGTTAGAAGTGACATCCCATTGTGTAAGCGGCGTTTCAGACGAATCTGTAAAAACTATGTTCGCTTTCCCTACTATAAAGGTAATAGTATCGCTCGACATCGGGACACCTAATAAAGATGTAGCTAAAACAATTTGTATGCTTTCCCCGTTTTTAAGAATCGGGTTGAGGACAAAAACGAGGTTTGAATCGAGGGGAAAACTTTCTCTTGATTTAAGGTTGTTAATCATTCCGGGCGAAGAAAGCACAACAACTTTTGCAGCATCTGCATTCAAAAAAAATGAAACGTTTGCAGCATCACTTAATCCCTTATTTTTAATAACCGCCGATAGGTGTACAGTATCTCCGGCGGCAAAAGAAGTTCTATCGAACGAATAATTTGAAAGAGAAACATATTCCCCGGCGACCCATGCATAATATAAATTTGGGAAAAGATTTTCTTCGGCAAGAGGAAAAATCCTCTCCTGAGAGGGCCAAAATCCATCGCTGCCATTTCCAACTTCGGGAGTCATAGCAAAAATTTTCCCGATCTGATCAGGATAACCATCATACATAAAATCATCGCTGTTACCGCGCGTAGAATAACCAACCGTGCTTTGATCGGTTCCGGATGTGTAATGGTTAAACCGGGTCATATCATTTGCAAACTCACGGAAGATAAGTGAATCCGGCGTTTCTATTTCCAAGGCTCCGTAAGGATATATTAACAGATTGCTGTAGGTATGATAATTTAATGCATTTTTAATTTTTCGTTCGATGAGAAAATTTGAGATGCTTTCTGTTTCGGGTTCGGAGAATGGAGCCGTACCTCTAAAAGTTTCATCGGATGAATTCAAACTTGAACCGCCGTTGGGGGCATTCCAATAAAGAGATGGTCCGAAATTCCGATTTAGATCAACTCCATAAGAACCGTTGTTATTTTTTCTGTTCTTTCGCCACATTCCTCCCCCTTTTGGGGTGGTGGTTTCATTGTAAACGTAACCGTCAGGATTGATAACCGGGATAAAATAAAGTTCACGATTGTTTACAAGATAAGTTACTTCTGTATCCGTGCCATAATTTTCTAATAAGTAGAACATAAAATAAAGCATCTGCATCATGCTTTCAGGTTCGCGGGCGTGGATCAGGGAAGTATAGAGCACTTCCGGTTCGTCTTCGTCAACCTCTGGATTGTCTGATATTTTTACCGAATAAACAGAACGACCTTCGACAGACTTTCCAATTTCAGTTTTTGAAGTAATCAAAGCAGGGAAAAGTAATTTCATCGTATCAATTTTTTGAATTACTTCATCAAAAGTGTAATACCCGCCCATTGAACCGTAGCCAAAATTTGTAACGCCAAATTGCCGTGTGCTCTTCTCGATCGCCTGCCTTTTTCCCAATGAAGTCATTTTTACACGCTTGTTATAGTGGACTTGCCAATCATCAATCAAAACTTCATACCGGAAATTGAGCATCGTCAGGCGGTTGAACTCCGCATCATTTAAAAATGTAACGATGGNGTTATCTTTTGTTCGCTGGAAATGATCGAGGTTCAGATTAAATGCANCCAGCGTGCGGATATCTTCTTTCTCATTTAAGTAGATTTTTACCTGCTTATATGTTTGTCCAAATAGCGTAAACGAAAAGATAGTAATGAGCGTTAAAATTTTGTACATCGGTTTTACTTTCAAAATAAATTAAGAATCAGTATCAATTTAGAGATAGCTTTAATAAAACGAAACGTCATGTCGCACAAGTTTCTTCTTCTCATAGAAGAATTTNGCGCTGAAAAATTTATCTTGATTGAGCCATTCCAGAAAAATTTGATCTCCATCCCACAAATTTAGCTTTAATAATTTTTCATCCGCGATCCATTCCAGGTTCCCCTCTGCAGAGTCAATCAGCTCGCCGGTAAATTTATCTGCGACGAAAACAAAGACATACCAATCGTGCAGCCCGTCAAACATCGGGAAAGTGATAAATCCTTTAAGTTTTGGTTCTGTAATGGTTAATCCGGATTCCTCTTTTATCTCACGAATGACACACTCTTCCGGCGTTTCGCTTCTTTCAAATTTTCCGCCGAGTCCATTCCACTTTCCTTCGTGCACATCATTTTCTTTCTTTACACGGTGCAGCATCAGCGTTTTTTTCTTTTCCCGGTTTTTCACATAACATAAAGTTGCTAATTTCATCTCTTTTTCTCATCCTAAATAACTAAAATTAATTGCTCTTTCTAAAGTAACAAAAAAATAATTTTTGTAAGTTTCAGAAGGAAAAAATATTCAACCAGAATTTGAGGACAGCATGGAAAAGATGACTTTTCATTTTAACGAAGAAATAAAGCATAAAGTAGAAAAACGGCTTTCGCTGTGGCAGGAACAAAATATCCCTTCGCGCTTATGGAATTTTGATCCGGCTATCTGGAAAGAAAATCCCGCAGAACAAAAAGAGTTAGCCGACCGACTTGGCTGGCTTAACAAACCGTACAAAATGCTCGATAAATTTTATGAGCTTCAACAATTTGCAGATGAAATTAAAAACGATTTCACAAACGTTTTGCTCCTCGGGATGGGGGGAAGCAGTTTGGCTCCCGATGTGTTTTCGAAAACATTTGGTTCAAAGGACGGATATCCGAAGCTCGAAATTCTAGACAGCACACATCCTATAAATGTAAAACGCATTGCGGAAACTTATGATCTCTCAAAAACACTATTCATTGTAGCAAGTAAATCGGGAGGAACAATTGAAACAATGTCTTTCTTCTATTTTTTTTATAATGAAGTAAACAAGTTCAACAAAAATCCCGGAAGTCAATTTGTTGCGTTGACCGATCCGAACACCTGGCTTGAGAAATTTGCCGCCGAAAAACAATTCAGAAAAATTTTTTCCACACCTGGCGATGTTGGGGGAAGATACTCGGCATTAACCTATTTCGGCATGCTGCCCGCAGCATTAATGGGAATTGATGTGGAAAGGTTTTTACTTAATGCAAAAGAAATTGCTGATGAATGTCAACCATATATTGAAGCCGGTAAAAATCCCGGTTTTTTCCTCGGCGCAGTTCTCGGTGAATTATACGAAACCGGACAAGATAAATTAACTTTTTTCGTTTCATCTAAATTTTCTTCATTCCCTCAATGGATTGAACAATTAGTAGCAGAGAGTACCGGAAAAGATGGGAAAGGAATTTTGCCGATCTGCGATGAGGAATTTTCACCGGTCAGCAGTTATAAAAATGACCGCATATTCGTCTTCATCAGGTTCGAAAACGAGGAAAACACAAAACTTGATTCCTTCGCGGCAGAATTAAGAAAAGCACAAAAGCCACTCCTTATTTTTGAACTTTCTGACGTTTATCAATTGGCAAAAGAATTTTACCGCTGGGAAATTGCGACAGCGCTTTCAAGCGTTGTTCTGAAAATTCATCCTTTTGATCAACCTGATGTACAGTTTGCCAAAATATTAGCGGGCGAGAGTTTGAAGACATATAAAGAAAACGGAAAACTTCCTGAAGAAGTTGTTTCAATTTCAGAGGGAGCTCTCTCCTTACTTGATATGACCGGCCAATTCAGCCCGAACGAAACTATCTCTTCCGCATTAAATAAATTTCTCTCTCAAGCAGATGAACATGACTATGTAGCAATTATGTCCTTCACGGAATATGGAGAGCAAGTCGCTAAATCACTTCAGTCGTTGAGGAACAAAATTGTAAACAAATACCCGCTCGCAACTACCGTTGGTTTCGGACCACGGTTTCTTCATTCGACCGGGCAGCTGCATAAAGGAGGTAAGAATAACGGACTCTTCATTCAAATTACAAGCGAAACTAAAAATGATATCGAGGTTCCCGGGCAAGGATTTTCTTTCGGAGTGCTGATAACCGCCCAAGCTCAAGGTGATTTTAACGCATTGAGGAACAAAAACAGAAAAGTTATTTCGCTTCACGTTACCGGAGACCTGGTTGAAGCAATTAATGCTCTTTCATTATAAGTTTTTTTAAGATGAAAAACCCAAAACTGCTGGAAATAAATATAAGACTGCTTCTCAGGCGATTTGCTGTTGATAATAAAAGGGCAAGGCTTTCAGACATCCCTATTACTTATTGGGAAAATCTTGCCGACTTAGGTATTGAAATTGTCTGGTTAATGGGTGTTTGGAAAACCACCTCTATTCTGATTGACCGTTGTTGTTTTGAAGAGGGCTTGATGCAATCCTATAATAGAACTCTAAAAGACTGGCAGAGAGATGATGTAATCGGTTCGCCGTACGCAATTGATAAATATGAGATCAATCCCGAACTTGGAACAAAAAAAGAGCTCCTTCAACTAAAAAGAACACTAAACCAATTAAATATTCGTCTGATGCTTGATTTCGTTCCAAACCATCTTAGCGCGGAAACTGAACTTTTGAAAACCCACCCGGATATTTTTTTAGAAACAACCGAAGATGTGCTTTCTTCTGACCGGCACACTTTTTACAGACCAATCCAACAACCCCACCGGATTTTTGCGCATGGAAGAGACCCGTTTTTCCCGGCATGGACAGACACAATTCAATTAAATTATTTTAATTTGAACACACGTAAATTTTTAACAGATACTCTTCTNAACATAGCCGAATTGTGCGATGGTGTAAGGTGTGATATGGCTATGCTCACGCTCAATAATGTTTTTGGAAACACCTGGAGAGGCGTTATCAATGAATATCTTCATCCAAAGCCACCTGATGAATTTTGGCATTCTGCAATTGCTGCTGTAAAAAAAGATCATCCGGATTTTATCTTTCTCGCAGAAGCGTATTGGAATTTAGAATGGGATTTACAGCAGCTTGGGTTTGATTTTACGTATGATAAAAAACTTTTAGATAGATTGAAAGACGGGACACCAAAAAATGTTCGCGATCATTTGCGGGCAGACATTTCGTTCCAACAGAAGTCTTCCCGATTTCTCGAAAATCAGGACGAGGAGCGAGCTTTATCAGCATTGGGAATGGAAAAATCTTTCGCCGCAGCGGTCATTATTTCTACAATACCTGGAATGCGTTTCTTCTTTGACGGACAAGCCGAAGGGAAAAAAGTTAAACTTCCCGTACAACTTGGACGTGAACCGAAAGAAAGCAAAAATATAACGGCAGCTAAATTTTATATTCAATTATTTCGTCTTACTAAAAACGAAATATTTACTTTAGGGGAGTGGGAATTAAAAGATGCGCTACCGGCTTCGGAAAAAGACCGCTCAAATGAAAATTTATTAACATGGCTTTGGACTTACAAAGACCTCCATTGCCTCGTAATAGTCAATTACGCAAACACTACTTCCCGTGGAAGAATAAAAATTTCTACTTCGGGCTTTGAAGAATCGCTTGTTTTAACAGACCTTCTGAAAGGGAAAGAATACGTCAGATCTACCAACGAAGTTTTTTATTCCGGGTTATTTGTAGAATTACCGGCGTTTCAGATACATCTTTTTCAGTATTGATTCCTCTGTTCTTACCTTAACACTAAAGTTCGTGTAATATTTGGCAGAACATTCATGAGACAAATAAAGCGATAGAATAACTGAATGAAAATGAATGGATGAATGGTTTTCATTCAATTATGGAAACATTCATCCAAAATTATTTGGTCTATGTTTTTTGTGATGGTTGATTTATCCGGGTTAGTAGAAGAAATGTTTAAGTCAGGCGACTTCCCCATAACAGAGATTCTAACAGCCGAAGTAAGCTATTTTATGTTTGTCTTCGCTTTAAAATTTTCTAGTAATTTAATTAACCAAAGTAAAATAAAGCCCAATAAAGAGAGTATTACGTCGTTAATGTCTATAATAAATTGAGAAGAATTTTTTACGATGTAACCTATATATTTCGACAGAAAAATAGTCGTAAAAAAAAGGGAAAAACCAAACAACCCTGCCCGGATTGGGTAAAATATGTATTTCAGGAGAAACGGACTTTTAAAATCAATCGTCCATTTTGACTGAATCTTTACTTGAACGGAACTTACCTCATTCATGGAAACCCTCAGAAGTTTTGTTAATGTATATTACCTTACCAGTAAAAATATCAACGGATTAAAGATAATGCTTTGAGAGGCATCACACAAGAAACAAATATCACATTCGTGATTTTTTTTTGCGGATGANGAGGAGGAGAGAAAACGAACTTTATCTGGCNAGAATGGTGATAAGACTTGTATCATCCTCAAATTTTTGATTCGTAAATGAGTTAATTTGACTTTTCAAAAGCGATAATGGATCTTCTGAGTTAGACAGATTGCCTACTAACTTTACCAGACCTTCCGCTTCCAATGGCGCGCCGTTTGGTCCNCGGGATTCAATAATTCCATCAGTAAATAAAACAAGCATATCATTTTCGCTCATTTGAATTTCTTTATCTTCAAAAAATCCATTNGCAGAAAATCCGAGCAACATTCCTTTAGATTGAATTAACTGAGCTGTTCCTTCTTTTGAATTTTTGAAAACTACGGGCAAATCTCCCGCCCCGGAATATTTTGCAACTTTCGTTTTATTATTTAGAATGATAATAGAAAGTGTAGTAAAAACTTCCGATATTTTTGCGTCTTGATAAACTAACTGATTCACCCTCTCCATGATAATACTGGGTGTATATTCGCTTGCGTTTTGAAGTGCAACTCTGATCGAACTTCTTACATAACCGGCATAAGCAATAGCGAAATACCAGGCTCCCCATTTTTTCCCCATCACATCTCCAAGAACAACTGCAAAGTTTTCGTTATCAAGCGGAAAATAATCTATAAAATCTCCTCCTGGAATTCCGGAAAAAGCTTGATGCCAGTGTCGAATATCGTACCCGGGAAATGAAGGAAATTTATCCGGCACAACTTTAACTTTCATNGAATCAGCAGCGTCCTGCAATTCGGAAACAACTTTTTGCCTGGCTTTCCCCAGACTTTTGATAGTAGCATTCACCTTGGCAACAACAACGCGGGGTCCAGCGGTTTTTAAAACATAATCAGCGATACCAAGATCATACCCGCGCAGAATATCGTCTTCCGCCCCTTTTGAAGTTAAAAAGATAAACGGAACCGACTTCAAATCCTTATCTGCGATCACCATAGAGCGGAATTGAAATCCATCAATCTTTGGCATCATGATATCAGAAATGATCACATCGGGCATAAATGATTTTGCAAGCTTGAAGCCTTCTTCAGCGCCGATTGCAATTTCACATAAAAATCCTGCCTTATTTAAATTATACTGGAAAAGTTTTGCGAGAGAAATATCGTCATCAACTAAAACAATTTTGGGAACGGTTTCGGCAATTGTCTCCTGAATATTCTTTTTGGCTCCGTAAGCTTTGTAAATCTCAGCCCGGCGAAGAAGCGCCTGCACTTTTAATAATAATTCAGGAACGACAAACGGTTTAGTNATAATGTCATCTCCTCCAACCGCTAATGCTTTTTCTTTATCTTCGAAACTTGTTTTTGCAGTGACAAAAATAAAAGGAAGGACGCGGTATTTTTCGTTCTCGCGGACTTTTCCGCAAAAAGTGTATCCATCCATCCCTTCCATACTTACATCGCAAAGCACGAGATCAATTTTATTTTCCTCAAGTGCTTTAAACCCAAGTGAAGTATCAGAAGCCTCAACAACTTTGTAATCTTTTTGTTTTAGATGAAATCCAAGCAGCTTTCTAATGGTGATGTCGTCATCAACAATAAGTATCGTTTTTGAATCTTCGCTTGCCATGTTCTTTAAACTTTCTTACCGTAACTTTGGATGGCTTCAAGTTTTGAGGGATAGGCTTCAAAAACGCGGTACATCCTGGTGAGTTCAAACATAGAATGTACAGCCGGTTGAAACCCGACAAGTTTAAGATCACCGCCGAGCGATGTTATTTTCTTTAGCGAAACAACAAGAGCGCCGAGAAAAGTTGAATCAATGAATTCACATTCGGATAAATCAACTACCATTTTTCTTGAACCCAATTCGATTTCTTGCGTAAGAATTTTTTTAAATTCTTCCGCTTCTTTTAATGTTGCCCGTGAGAGATTCACAACTTCGANAACAATTTCTTCAAAGGTNTCTTTAATAAAGTCCATAATTCTCCTTTTTTCTTACTGCAATTTAGTTTTTATTCAAATTCTTTACTATCAATTTTATAACGATCCATTAAACGGTAAACTGTTGCCCTGCCGAGCTGCAATTTCATTGCGGCTTCAAGGATATTTCCTTTGGTTATTTTAAGGGCATGTCGTACGGCTTCTTCTTTAATTTTTTCAAAAGGAACGATCACGTCCTCTGTAAAATACCCAGAGGAAGTTCCATAGCTCCGGCTTTGATCAAAAACTTTGATGTGCGCCGGAAAATCTTCTACATCAATATTTTCAGTATCTGAAACTATAATACAGCGNTCGATCGTGTTTTCCATTTCACGCACATTGCCGGGCCAATCATAATCATAAATAAGTTTTAAGGCTCGTTTTGAAAAACCTTTTATCTCTTTTTTTAATTTTGTTTTACATTGATGAAGAAAATAATCAGCGAGAACAAGTAAGTCCCCCTTACGCTGCCTTAGCGGTGGAATGTTTATGGGNAAGGAATTTAAACGATAATAGAGGTCTTCCCTAAATTCCTTATTCTCAACCGCTTTTCGTAAATCCCTATTTGTTGCAGAAATTATTCGCACATCAGTTTTTAACAATTCATTTCCCCCGACNCGTTCAAATTCTCTTTCCTGAATAACCCGCAGCAACTTTGCCTGCAACATCATTTCAAGCTCGCCGACTTCATCTAAAAAAATCGTTCCTTGATTAGCAATTTCAAATTTTCCAAGTTTCCTTTGATGCGCCCCGGTGAACGAACCTTTTTCGTGTCCGAATAATTCGCTTTCCAGAAGTTCACGGGGGATTGAAGCACAGTTTACGACAATAAAGGGTTTCTCTTTACGAATCCCGTTAAAGTGNATCGCTTTGGCGATTAATTCTTTCCCTGTTCCGCTTTCACCGTGGATCAAAACAGTAATGTCGTTGTTAAGAACTTTTGTAACAAGTTTAAAAACATCCTGCATTTTTCCATCAGCGGAAATGATATTTTCAAATTTAAATTCGCGCTGAACATTTTCACGTAAGTTTTGAACTTCACGGGTCAGATCGTAATTTTTTATTGCGTTTTTTATAGCCGGTTCAAGGCGCTGTGTATCAATTGGTTTCGGGAAATAATCATACGCACCGTTTCTGAGCGCTTCCAATGCGGTTTCAATTCTTCCTTGCGCCGAGAGAATAATAACCGGGATGTTCTCATCATACTGTTTAATGCGCTGCAATGTTTCAATGCCATTTAGACCGGGAAGCATAATATCAAGTAAAATTAGATCGGGTTTTGCCGAAAGTTTTCTGAGTACCTGCTCGCCATCGGTAAATATTTCGACCGCATAATCCCACTTATCATGCACCCAATACGAGAGTAATTTTGCAATTGCCGGTTCGTCATCAACAATGAAAATGAGTTTTTTCAATTTGCTATCCTTGCTTATTAAGTAACGGTAATTTAATAATAAACGTCGTTCCTCTGTTCTCTTCACTTTGCATGGTGATCAGCCCTTTATGATGATCAACAATTTGTTTCACTAAAGCAAGCCCTAAACCCGTTCCGGGGATTTCTGTTCCCGGTCTGCTTACCCTATAAAATTTTTGAAAAATGAACGGCAAATCTTGGGCGGGAATTCCAACCCCAGTATCGCTGATTATTACTTCATATTCTTTAAAGAGATTCTGAGCCATAACGGTTACCCTCCCTTCTTCAACATTAAACTTCACTGAGTTTGTTAAAAGATTTTCAAAAAGTTGTGTTATTCTCTCCTCATCAGCTAAAACCAAAACTGCCTCCGGCGGAATATCAACCGATAAGGTAATCCTTTTTGCTGCCGCATAAGCGCGAACTTTTTCGACGCTTCTTCTTAGAATTTCATTAATATCAAATTCGGTTTTATTAAGTACTATTTTCCCGCCTTCAATTTTAGAGATATCAAGGACATCGTTAATTAAATTGGCAAGACGTTTTGCCTCATCTAAAATAATTTTATTGAACTCTTTTTTCATTTCNTCAGGCATGGAAGTATCGGAATCAATCGTCTCGGAAAATCCTATAATTGAAGCTAAAGGTGTCCGTAATTCGTGCGAAATGTTTGAAACGAATTCGTTTTTCAACCTGTTTAATTCTTCAAGCACCGAAATTCTCTGCTTTGCACGATCGCGTTCAACAGAAATAATTCTTCTTGCTTCAACTAATTTGTGGGATAAATCTTTCATTTTATCTTCCAAAGAATTACGGGAAGTGATGTTTCTTCCAATGGCAATAACGCCGATTATTTTTTTATAATCATCGAAAATTGTTCTCGCGTTCAATTCAAATATAATACTTTTTCCATATTTGCTCTGAAATTTGGTTGCAAAGGTCTGGACCGTAGTGGAGGCAATTAGTAATTGAAAAGCTTTGAGGAAAGAACTTTTTCCAGATTCATCAATAAAGGTGAGGATGTGTTTCCCCTTCATTTCATCGGTCATGTATTCAAGGGAAAGCGCCCCATTTGCGTTCACCAGAACAAAGTTTCCGCTCGCATCTAAAATGAAGATAAGATCTTCAGCCGTTTCAAATAAAACTTTTAATTGTTTTTCAGACTCTTCCAGCAATGCTTTCTGGTTAAGTTCATCATACACCTCAAACATAATCCCATCAAAGAATTTTAATTCCGATCCTTCGTAGNGCGGAACTGCTCTAAACCTAAGTAAATATTTTTCGTCTACATTTTTTATTACGATGAAATCAACTGTGGAGGGAAGTCCTTTTTTAAGATTACGGAAAAACTTTTTCACTTCTTTGAAATATGCAGCATCTATTTTTTTAAATAATAATTTTGGACTGCCCATGATTTCTTCGGACGAAAAGCCAAAATATTTTTTTATGGA
>Ga0051980_10001916_pt1 | contig 15747 bp, 10 predicted proteins | sample CryGey13umfilter_2_FD_55014 | JGI IMG/M metagenome (GOLD analysis project Ga0051980, IMG submission 55014) | Groundwater microbial communities from aquifer in Utah, USA - Crystal Geyser 4/9/14 3 um filter | ecosystem: Environmental > Aquatic > Deep subsurface > Groundwater | place: USA: Utah...
TACTCTCATAGTATTGATAAATTTTACGTGGGTAGCTGTTTAGATTTTGATTCGAGATTATCTGAACATTTATCAAAAAAATATGCTAAAAGTTACACTGCAAAAACAATTGATTGGAAAATAATCTGTAAAGGACAATCCAGCATCGTGGGCAAAATATTTAAATAGCCATTATTCAAGGGATTGAGGCAGACAAGATCTTTAAATTAGTGCCAAATATGAAATCGCTTTTATCTATTGCTAGATGAATAAAAAAAATGAAACCTAATAAAAAGTAAACAATAAAAATCATCATTGTACGAATAAAATTATATCTCAAAAATAATTAACCATCTTTAGCCTTAAATTTTTTATAGTTTTGCCAAGAATATTTTAATACATCATTTTAATGAAATTATCAGATTATGAGTAAGTTAGCTATTGTAGCTTTAGGAGGGAATGCTCTTTTAAGAGGAGACCAAAAAGGTACCATCGACGAGCAGGAGAAAAATGTATATGACAGTTGCAAAAGCCTTATAAACATTATAAAATCTGGAATAAATTTGATTATAGCCCACGGAAACGGCCCTCAGGTTGGCAATGTACTTTTACAGCATGAAGCTGGCAATAAAACCTTTGGAATACCAAAAATGCCTATGGACGTATGTGTAGCCGAAACTCAAGGTTCGATAGGATATATGATTGAGCAGCAGATGCACAACGTGCTTAAAGAGAATGGATTAAAAAGAAATATTATTACAATTATAACCCAAGTTGTAGTTGATAAAAATGATGAAGCTTTTTTGAAGCCAACAAAACCCGTCGGCCCTTATTATTCTGAAAAAGAAGCTTATAATATGGAACACGAAAGAGGATGGAAATTTAAAAAAGATGCTGCTGGCAGAGGCTGGCGTAGAGTAGTTGCCTCACCAAAACCAATTGAAATTAACAACAGAAATATTGTAGAAAAATTAGCCCGTGAGGGAAATATTGTAATAACTGTTGGCGGAGGTGGAATCCCAGTTTATTATCTGGAAAATGGAAATCTTATGGGAATCGATGCTGTCATCGACAAGGATTTGGCCTCAGCAACTTTGGCAACTGCCATAAATGCTGACGAATTTTATATTCTCACTGATGTGGCAAATGTCTATATTAACTTTAATAGTCCTTCACAACAGAAATTAGAAGAAATAACTGTTGAACAGGCGGAAACATATCTCGCTGAAGGTCAATTTGCCGAAGGCTCTATGGCTCCAAAAATAAGAGCAGGAATTATGTTTGCAAAGAATGGAAATGGAAAAACAATCATTACAGAAACAACGCTTTTAGGTACAAATCATATTGGAACAATCATTCACAAATAAACTAAATAAAGGAGATAAATAAATGGCTTTTAACTTGAAAAATCGTAATTTTTTAAAACTTTTAGACTTCACCCCCAAAGAGATAAAATTTATGCTCGACCTTGCCGCCGATCTTAAAAAGGCGAAATATAGCGGAACAGAACAGCCGAGATTAAAGAATAAAAATATAGCTTTGATATTCGAAAAATCCTCAACACGCACTCGTTGTGCCTTTGAAACTGCCGTTTACGATCAGGGTGGCCACGTAACATATCTTGGACCATCAGGTTCGCAGATAGGACACAAAGAATCTATGAAAGATACCGCTCGTGTGCTCGGCAGAATGTACGACGGAATTGAATATAGGGGTTTTGGCCAAGATATAGTTGAGGAGCTTGGAAAATACGCTGGCGTACCAGTGTGGAATGGCCTTACCAACGAGTTTCATCCTACACAAATTCTTGCCGATTTTCTTACTATGATGGAGCATTCCGACAAACCTTTGCATCAAATAAAATTTGCATATTTGGGTGATGCGCACAACAATATGGGTAATAGCCTTATGATTGGTGCCGCCAAAATGGGAATGGATTTTCGTGCTGTGGCACCTAAAGAAGTTCAACCATCAGCAGAACTAATTGCCCAAGCAAAGAAAATTGCTGAGGAAACTGGAGCTAAAATTACTATAACCGACAAGCTGAAATCTGGAGTGAAAGATTGTGATTTTCTTTATACCGATGTTTGGGTGAGCATGGGCGAACCCGCTGAAGTTTGGGAAAACCGCATAAATTTACTCAAACCTTTCCAGATAAATAAGGCTGCCATGGAGGCAACAGGAAACCCTAAAGTTAAATTTATGCATTGCCTACCAGCATTCCACAATCGCGAAACTAAAGTAGGCGAAGATATTTATCAAAAATTTGGCATTGATGCTCTTGAGGTCTCCGACGAAGTTTTTGAGTCGTCAGCTTCTATAGTTTTCGACGAAGCTGAAAATAGATTGCACACCATAAAAGCTGTGATGGTGGCAACTCTCGGAGATTAATAATAATATATTAGCAAAAAACCTTGCCACAAATGACAAGGTTTTTTTGTTGTTTAAAAATAGTAGCACTTACAATTCCCATTTCTGCTCAACATCCCAATTAGGTCTGATGTTTATTGACGTGCCCAAAAAATAAACTCTCTCTGGCAATATTCTTTGAAGATAATTGCCCGTATCCCATTTACCGTTTCCATTCTTATCTCTTATGGCTTTCATTTTATAAGTGCCTGGCAACAAATAAGGATAGTTTAAAACACTGTCGATAAGTACATTTTGATAAAGTACCACGTCTTTTTCATTCATAAGTTGAACTATCATTGGTATGGAATCTTGATTTTTTACCGTCAGTTTTAAACTGCCGTAATTTCTCTTTTTTGTGGTAGTAAATTTTATATCAACTGTATCATTAGTATTATTAAAAACATCAAAAAATACAGAGTCTTTAATAAAAATTTTATATGTAGTGGACTCTTCCAAATTTACATTAAATTCCAAATTCATTTTGCTATTTTCATCAGAAAAAGACAAATTAGTGGGAATCCTTTGGAAAATTGAATCTTTCAATTTGAAGAGTTGGATTTTTTCTGAGGAAAAGGTTTTGATAGGTGTATTAAAATTTAAAGTTGGCTTCCTGAAAAAATCTAAAGTGCCTACAGCATTAGCTTTCACAGCAATTTTGACAATAGTTTTAGCGCTATCCTGAGTAAGATTTTCATTCTTATTTTTTCGACTTATGTTAAGAGGCTTTTTTTCAGCTTTTTTTAGCACAAACCGAACAGTGTCGATAACCACATTTGCTTCCGTAACTTTTACATCAATTGTGTCTGGTACTTTAGCAGTAATCCAAACAGTAAGAGTATCTTTTTCAGTAGAATATACTGGGTAATACCATTGGCTTTCCGATGGAATATTTAATAATTCCATCGATAAATCATGAGTAGGCCTTTTGAAATCAAGTTCAATTTTATTTTCTTTTAAAACTATTTTACGATTTATGCCTTGTCTTTTTTCTAACTCTTTAAACAGAAAAAAATCGACTTTTACGGTATTAAAAAGGTTCAAAGAATCATTGGCGGGTTTTTCGGGAGCAGGAATCACAAGGCTATCCACGAAGGCAATTTCTTCCGCAGGCTGGTCATAAATATAATTTGAATTCAAATCTTTAAGCACAAACATAAGATATTTGCCAGGGGAAATATTTGCCAATTTATATTCACCATTAGCATAAGTTTTTGAGATATAATAAGGGCGATGAAGGAGTGGCGTAGAATCGGCAGTATTCTTATAAAGCATAACAATTAGTCCTTCCTCAGTTTTTAAGTTGAAGGCGTTTTTCACAGTGCCCAAAATCATAAGAGAATCCATAGTGCTTCCAGTAGATAGCACATATTGAAAATGCTGCAATGGCAATCCTTCTTTGAAATTTACTACTGCATTTCCAAGAAAAATAGTATAGGTAACATCCTTGTCGAGCGAATCGGGAAGGTTGATAATCAGCTTTTTGCCTTGAGCCACAACTTCAGGTTCTTTTGGCATAGAAGGAGAAACTACCATTTGAGAGTTCAAAGCTTTAAGCTCAATATATTCATCAAATTTTATTACAATCTTCTTGGCTTTAAAATTAGTGGTTTTATTATTTGGAATAAAGCTTAATGGTACTGGCGGAGTGGTATCAACTGGCCCTCCTGCTGGAGGAACAACAGTAGCACAAGCACTGAAAATCAGCGATAATACAGCAAGAAAAAATATGTTTGTATGATGAAATTTCATGACGCAAATGTATGCAATTATGAAGATTTCAAAGAAGGAATTTTCATAAGAAAATTATCTTTGCCAAAACTCTTTTTTATCTAAATTGCAACTTTTTTAGAACAAGGGGGAAAATACAGTACTTAATAATTTCGAGCCTCAAATGAATTATCAAGATGAAAATATTTAGATATTTTGTACGGCTTTCCTATAACGGAAAGAATTACCATGGCTGGCAAATTCAACCTAATGGCAACTCTGTGCAAGCCGAACTCACCAAGGCTTTTCGGTTGATATTGAGGCAGAAGAACATTGAAATATATGGTGCTGGAAGAACAGATGCTGGTGTACATGCTAAAAATTTTGTTGCTCATTTTGATGTGGAAAATGAAATTGATGATATACCACAAATGATATATAAAATAAATGGCTTTCTGCCTAAAGATATTGCTATACATGATATTTATAAGGTAAAAAACAATGCTCATTCGCGTTTTGATGCCAAGTCGCGAACCTATCAATATTTTATTTCAATATGCAAAGAACCGTTTTCACAGGAGTTTTCTTGGTATCTTTTTGGAGAAATGAATTTGGAAAAAATGAATGAAGCCGCCTCGAAGCTTATGAAATATAGAGATTTCAGCAGCTTTTCTAAACTTCACACTCAGGTAAAAACCAATAATTGTAAAATTTTTTCTGCACAATGGAAGAAAATAGACTGTATGTTAATTTTTGAAATTACTGCAGATAGATTTCTCAGAAATATGGTTAGAGCTATTGTTGGAACTTTAGTAGAAATTGGAAAAGGGAAGATTTCTATTGACGATTTTGAAGAAATAATTTTATCTAAAAATCGCTCAAAAGCTGGTGAATCAGCACCTGCTCATGCCCTGTTTCTTACAAATATTGAATACCCCGAAATAAATATTTCTGAATTAAATATGAATTTTTGATTTTTATTGAAAAAGGCGATTCCTTAATAGAATTTATAATTCGGATATTAATCCCTTTTGAGATACACAATATGAATTGTATTATGTCGTTAAATCTTGGTTTTATTAAGCAACTATTTTGAAGAAATTTTTTACTATTATTTTTACAATAATCTATTTTTCAGCCTTTTCGCAGGTTGGTGGACTCCATACATACAGCTTTTTGGAACTTGCAAATTCATCAAGAGTGGCCGCACTTGGAGGAAATTTTCTTTCAATAAATGATGATGATATCACCTTGGTTTACGCAAACCCAGCATTGATAAACAAAGATATGAGCACTAAATTTGCTCTCAACTACCTTAATTATTTTACAGATATAAGTGCAGGCTTTGTATCCTACGGACAGCATTTTGAGAAAGCAGGTACTTTTGTGGCCACATTGCAATTTATTGATTATGGCACTTTTACAGAAACAGATGCAAAGGGCAATGTTTTTGGCAACTTCAATGCTGGCGAATATGCTTTCTCTCTGGGCTGGGCAAAAAAACTTTCCACAAGGCTAAACCTTGGTGCTGATATAAAAAATATATACTCCCATCTCAACAGTTATACTTCTTATGGAATGGCAATGGATGTGGCGGCTAACTACTTTATCAAGGAAAAAGATTTCTCTTCCTCTTTGATTTTTTCAAATATAGGAAGACAAATATCAACCTATAATGGCATAAATGAAGCAATACCTTTTAACATAAAATTGGGCGCTTCAAAACGTTTTGAACATGCACCTCTACGCTTGATTCTTTTGGCAGATAATCTGCAAAAATGGGATTTAACATATTCCGACCCAAATATAGCCGTTGAGATAGACCCTTTCTCTGGCGCAGTTATTAACAAAAAAACTTCTTGGAATTTTGGCGATAAGCTGATGAGACACATTGCCTTAGGAGCAGAGTTCGCTCCAGGCAAAGGAAATTTTGCCCTTAGGTTAGGTTATAATTATCGCCGAAGACAAGAAATGAAAATTGCTTCTCGTGGAGCTATGGTTGGCTTTTCTTGGGGCTTCGGATTTAAAGTTTATAAACTCCATTTGAGCTATGGTAGAGCAACTTATAGCCTTGCTGGCGCAAGTAATAATATTACCATAACTACCAATATATCCGACTTTTTGAAATAGAATCTATCACTTCAATGTTAGCAATCCATTATTTAAATTCTTGCCTGCGATTTTTTTAATTTGACATTTGTTGTTTTTTTATCTTTGCTCGATAAACCACAAATGCGAAAACAACAACTTTATATAATATTTCTCTTCTTTACTTTGGGTAGTTTTTCCTCTGCCGAAAAAATTGAGAAGGTTACAAAGTGGACTAAAGTTAAAACAAGAAATGGAATTGAAGTTTATTCGCGAGTAAACACACTTTCTGATGTAAAAGAAATACGGGTGGAAACTACGGTAGAGGCTTCATTATCAGCAATGGTTTATCTAATTAAACAGGCGGAAATGCAACCTCAATGGGTTTATTCATCAATACAATCAAAGGTCATCAAAAACTACAATAATTTTCATTGGGTTACTTATATGATTTCAGATGCTCCATGGCCAGCTACCGACCGCGACTGTGTTACTGATGTGCAAATAAATCAGTTAAGCGATTCATCGGTAATTATTTCATCAAATAATATTGATAATTTTTATCCAAAAAAAGATGATTTTGTGAGAATTCCTTTTATAAGAGCAAGTTGGAAATTTAAAAAGCTCGGAAATAACAAATTTACAACAAGCTTTCAAATACTTATACTCTTGGGCGGCAGCGCTCCATCGTGGGTGGTAAATCTTTTTGTAGATAGTGCCCCTTACAATTCCGTTTATAACTTTAGAGAAGAATTGAAAAAACCACAGTACAAAAATATTAAACTTGATTTTTTAAAATGATTTGCTTCTTGAAGTTTGCTTTTTCTTGATTTAGATAGCTTTATAAATATCTGCAAACATGTTTTTTGCTGTTAAATCATTTCGTTACTTTTTTGCTGCAGGTCAAAAAAGTAACCAAAAAACCCCGCCGCTGCGCAAAAAAAGCTAAAAATTGAAATTATAAAGCTAAAACACCAAACTCCTCCTTTTAGCCTCCGAAGTATTACAGTTTATTATTTATGACTTTTTTTGTCTCTTCGGAGTCTAACGTTCGTCGAACAAGTGGTGTTTTTAACGCTTTATGATTCCAATTTTTTTAACGCCTTTTTTACAAGACGGCTACAAATGCTCCACGCATTTGATTGGTGGAGATTGTTTCTAAGGTTTGCTGCAGAATATAATGATTAGTCTTTGCTCGGCAATTACAAAATATATTTTTATGCAGCTTTAGTGGATAAGTCATGAGAATATTAAACTTGATTTTTTAAGATGATTTGCTTCTTGAAGTTTGCATTATCTTGATTTAGATAGCTTTATAAATATCTGCAAACATGTTTTTTGCTGTTAAATCATTTCGTTACTTTTTTGCTACAGGTCAAAAAAGTAACCAAAAAACCCCGCCGCTGCGCAAAAAAAGCTAAAAATTGAAATTATAAAGCTATAAGGTTTACTCAATAATAAACTATCTTCAACTTAGCTCAGTACTATTTTTAATCTTCCATAGCTAATATACCGGGAAGTTTTTTCCCTTCTATATATTCAAGCATAGCACCACCACCAGTAGAAATGTATGACATCATATTGGCAAGGTTATATTTATTTATGGCAGCAATACTATCGCCTCCACCAATGGCGGAATATGCGCCAGCATTTGTAGCGGAGGCAACAGCCATGGCTACAGATTTGGTTCCTCTTTGAAAATTATCCATTTCAAAAACTCCCATAGGACCGTTCCAAAGAATCATCTTTGAATTTAATATTATATGAGTAGCTCTTTTTATGCTTTCTGGACCGATGTCTAAACCCATCCAACCTTCGGGAATTTCTCCTGAAGGAAGAGTTTGTCTCTTAGCATTATTTTCAAATTTGTCGGCAGCAATAATATCGTTAGGTAAAATAATATTCACACCACATTTAATCATCTCCATAAGTGCCAAACGTGCTTCCTCAACTTTATCTTCTTCAAAAAGTGAGTTGCCGATATTGCCACCGAGAGCTTTCACAAAAGTAAATACCATGCCTCCGCCAATAATCATATTATCAACTTTACCAATAAGATTGCGAATGATATCAATTTTTGTAGAAACTTTTGCTCCTCCAATAATGGCGGTGTATGGCCTCTCATTGCTATTTAGAACTTTCTCAAGGTTTATAACTTCATTTTCCATCAAAAGACCAAGAGTTTTTTTATCTGGGAAATAATTTGCAACAATAGTGGTAGAAGCGTGAGATCGATGTGCTGTTCCGAAAGCATCGTTCACATAAAAATCTGCTAAGGCGGCAAGTTTTTTTGCAAAGTCAATATCTCCTTTTTCTTCACCCACATAGAAACGAATATTCTCAAGAAGCATCACATTGCCATTATTCATTTTAGATATTTCATTCACGGTTTGCTCGCCAATTAGTTCGCGGTTGAATATCACTTCACGGCCCAATAATTTAGCAAGACGCTCTGCCACAGGCTCTAATGACATTTCTGAGTTTACTTTTCCTTTTGGCCTCCCTAAGTGCGACATCAAAATAAGTTTGCCCCCATCGCTAATGATTTTGCGCAATGTTGGCAATGATTCTACAATTCGAGTATCATCGGTAACTTCCTTTTTCTCGTTAAGAGGAACATTAAAATCAACACGAACGAGAACTCGCATTCCTTTGAAATTTATATCTTTAAAAGCTTTCATCATATCATAATTTTTCTGTGAACAAAGATATAGAATTTTTTGAGATTTATAAATGTGTCTTTATAAAAAACGGTTATTGTTTTCATCAAAAGCCAATGTTCAATCCAAAACCCAAAGTATTCTGATTTCCTTGATAGAAAGGACTGGTAAAACGGTCGAGATATTGGCGAGCTGTAAACCCATTAAGGTCGAATCCTTGTATATTTGTTTTGGTGAAATAGGCATTTATGTAAACATCATTTAGTATTTCGTAAGTGGCAAATAAACCAAAAGTATGATTTGACCAAGTTAAATTTTTGACTACTGGAATTGAGGTTACATCATAACCCAAAGTATAATTATATTGAAAATCATCGCCATGCTTAGCATAAAAATATTCACCTTTTAAATAAAGTTTGGCTATTGGCTTCCACTGCAAAGCAAGATAAGTCTCTTGAGAATTGTCTATTAGATAATGTCCAAGGTTAAATTTATTAGAAGCATAAGTCAATCCGGCAACGGTATGCTTATAAGTCATTGGTGTTGTGCGAGTAAATTCAAATACCATAGATAGATTTTTTACTGGCCAATTCGACAATTTGAATCCTGATTTAATACTTACAAAATTATGCAGAGTATCATTAGTTATTCTATCTGTTTTAAATTCGTCGATATACAAGGAGCTGTAAAGATGTAAATGTTTAATTTTTCTGATACTAAGATTAGCAAACATCTGAGAATTTTGATTTTCAATATTATGGTTAAGAGTATGATCGATAGATTTAAAAAACATAACAGGGATAAAATATGCTGGATGTGGTCCGCCGAGATCGGTATAAATTATTGAATTTCCAATAGAGAAATTTATGCCACGAAAAGGAATAAAAGTAAAAAGATTGGTAGCAATAAATTTTGGTCTAAAAACCTCTTTATAAGTTCCCGCAGTTGACCAATATGAGCGAGAGGAGTCAACATCTTCGCTTACCAGCCAGCCATGGTGATAGTTAAAATCGAACCATTTTACTGGATTCAGATGAAGCTTAAGCATGGCATAGCTTGGACTTCTTCCAGATAAAATGTTAGCCCCGTGATAGTTATCGCCCACAGAAACATGGTCTTTAATAAGTCCAAAATCGCCCCATTGCCATGAATATGTAATTCCTCCACGCATCTCTGAATAATCTCCGCCAGGTCTTCCCCCCTCGCCTATCTTATAATTTCCGGCATCTTCTTGAGTAAAAGTGCTTGGATAACTCATGATTTCTGTAATAGAATTGTCGCGCAAAGAGGCATAAAAAGCCCAATGTTTGCCAATATTTGCATAAGCTCCCAGACCTCCCCAGAAATGGCGAACGGCTCCGCTGTCATTGGTTCTATAATCAATTCCCCAGATTGGCTTTAAAGCAAAAGTGAAATTTTTATCTTTGTAATAATAACCAAGTTGGTCGAGTTGCAATGATGATGTTTTGCTCCATTTATTGATGAGGTTTAGGTTCTGTCTAAGACAATGGCTAAGACTGTCATCGGATTGCATCTTATATTCGTGTAGATAAAAATCTATTTGATTTTGCTGCCTTTTACTAAGATTTTTAGAGGCTTTGGAGGCAATAAGCCATTCATAAACTTGCATTTTGGAATATGGCTTTACCGCAGAATTAATATCTATAAGCTGCTCATTAGCCAGTTCGTCGATGAAATCATATAGATTTATTTCAGATAAATGTACTGGGATGGTTTGAGCAGTAGCTCCAAGGGCAAATGCTGTTAAATATATAAATAAAAAAACTTTTTTCATCAGGTAATGCTTTGGGCTTTTATAAGTGATTTATTTTGATTTGAAAGAGTCGGAGATAAAAGCTGTGCTTGGTGTTTTTGAAAAAAATACAACAAGATTATATGATAATTTCAAAAATTTCTTACCAGCCATCGAACCTCCATAACTATTATTCTTCATGATTTATGGTATATTTTAATTTATTATATATTCTTTTAAACGATTTTACCTTAGCTTAAACACTTTTAACTTTTGCCGTCACTAATTCGACCGAGCCTTTTTAAAAACAATATTATAGAATGCTATCCAAAAGTATTTCCAATCGGTAAAAAAAGGATGTTTATCATAGCTATCCAAGTATTTAATCTCAGATTCTATTATTTTGTCTAAAGTTTTTGGTAAGTCAACATAAAAAGGAGGAACAAGTCCTGGTCGATATTTCTTTCGTCTTTCTCTAAAATCTTTAGGATATAAGCTTAAATATTGCTTGCTCAAAGGTCTTACGCCTACAATTTTTAAATCTCTTTTAAGCCAGTTTAATAGCATTGGCAATTCATCGAGCCAAAATTTTCTTAAGAATTTCCCAGCGGTAGTAATTCGGAAATCATTGTTAAATTTTCCCCCTTCTTGAAGATGGTTGTTTTGATAAATATACTCCTGTAAGTATTCTGAATAAGCGTGCATAGTACGTGCCTTATAAACTTTGATAGTCTTACCATTTTTCCCAAGACGTTTAAGCCTTATAAGCGGCCCGTAAGTAGGATTATTATCAAAAGCTGGCTCCTTAATTTTTTTTGCTCTAATCCAAAGTTTATTATCAAAATATTCTTCCTCAACAACCACAAAGCCACATGAATACAATCTTCCAAGGGTTTCTGCTTTCGATAGTACTCTGCTGCGTCCAGAGGTAATAAGAAAATATAATTTCTTTAATCCCCAAACTTTTGGGCTAACTCTTCTGATTAAATAGTCTAAAGTATATATTGCCCAGTTTATTCCCTTTGGATATTTATGGAGTATTCTACGCTTCCTAAGCATGTATGTCTCCACACAGCAAATAAAAGTCGAATCATTTTGGAGCTTAGCATTTACAGATTCAAAAAATTTATTGATTCTACGAATATCATTTGCCAATTTTAAATTGACAATTGATTTGTAGGAGCTAAGTATCTGCATATCAATATTGAAGGAATTGGTGGTTGAAACTATTAGGTTATCACTACTTTCAATATCAACAGCCTTAGCGATAAAATCATAAGCCTGTTCACTTGTTTCCCGAATGATAAGTTCCTTCATTTACATTTAGTAAAATTGCCGTGCAAATGTAGTCGTTTTTTTAATTGTTCGTAATTCTACAATTTTTCAATTATAAATATTATTCTTGTCTGTGAGGAAGTGCAACTGTGAGGAAGAATCTCTCAGCCTAAAAATTATTGATTATTACTTGTAACAATTGCTGTACAAAAAAATCCTTGGCTACGAAAGATTATTCACCTTGCACTACCTATCGAAGTTGAATTGCACTATTTGATAAATTTTCTCACTTCAAGAAAATCCATGCTCTGAATTGAGATTGAATAACTGCCTTGTTGTAATTCGAAAACAGGCATGGAAATTTGATTTAGACCTTTGATTCCGTTAAAGGCAAGCGTCTTGATTTTGCGGCCATTAATGTCGGTAATTGCAAGCTCAATTGTCTGTGCAAAAGGCATTACTATATCCAAAAAAACTTTATCATTTGCGGGATTGGGATAAGGATTCCCAATCCAGAATTGGTTTTCTACATCTTTGCACATGCTATTATTGGAAATCTTTTCGTCTTTTTGTGGTGAACTCTCGACTAAATTTGCTGCGACACAAAAATATTTTATTGGCTCGTTATCAGAAATTTTCACCCTGGAAGTAAAATTAAAATTTATGCTATTTCCGCTAAGTAAATTCCCATGCCAATTTTCTGAAATTTCAGTACCAGAATTATTTCTTGCTATCAAAGTTAAATCCTTGATATTCTGCTTGCCAAAATTAGCAATTGTACAAGAATAGCCAATAGTGGAGGCATTAATTTGAGCCACCACATCAACAACAGCCACATCAATAGCAGCATAAACAACATAAACCACCTTTGACATGGAATCGGAACAGCCCACAGAATCTGAAACTATCAGCTGCGGATAAAAAACCGCCGAATCTTGATAGATGTGCTTTGGAGAAAAGATGTTTGATTGTACTCCATCACCAAAAAACCAGGTGGATGTTATAGCAGAAGTATTGGAAGTTGAAAGGTTGGTAAACTGAACTTCGAGCGGCGGCAGACCATATTCTTTATCTGTAATAAAATTTGGCTTTGGCAAATTGTGCACTTTTATATTTTTTGAAATCTCATCAGCGCAAGCAGCGGAAGTCTTTACAAATAAACTGATATTGTGGCTATTGGTATCATTGAAAATTACTGACGGATTTTTCTTCAAAGAAAAAGGCGTTCCATCTGAAGACCATTGATAAAAATTTATTGTATCTAATACTAATGTCGATGAGTCGATAAATATCCCCTTAGCTCCTTTACAAAAAGTTGTAGCACCAAAGTTAGCCATAGGAAAGGCATGCACTTTTATCGGAATAGTTACGGTATCCCAACAAGCATTAAGCGCAGCAACTTTTAGTGAAACTGAATAAAAACCAGCGGAAGGAAACAGTTGAGACGCCGCCTGTGAAAACTGGGAGTTCGTAGAATAAGGAATATTCCATTCCCATTTCTGTATAGGATTAAATGCTTCAGTGGTAGAGTTATCATTAAAATAAACTGGCGTCCCATCGCATACAGGAGTATATTCAAAATTTGCAGTTGGAGAAGGCCGCACAAAGAAATTTTTGCCAATGGAATCGGAGCAGCCGTATATATCCATAGCCTTAAGTTCACAAATTATGTTCCCATAAATAGCAAATTGTCGAATTGGTGTAGCATTTATTGAACTCGTATAGGCAGTATCGTATTGTCCAAAAATCCATCTATTACTTAAAATACTATCGCTGTGAGTAGTGAGATTCTGAAATGATACATCAAGATTTTGACAAGCTGTGAGAGGCGAAAAATTAGGCTTGGGCAATGGACGAACAAGCACTTGACTATATGCGTAGTTTGTGCATCCAGAGTCAGTGGAAACGCTGAGCTTAGTGGTGAAGAGACCTGAGGAATCATAGAGCATTCGCGGTGCAGCGGCAGCGTTGGTATCGAATGTTGTACCATTTCCAAAGTCCCAAGCCCAATGCAAAAGAGCGCTGCTATCGAGAGACATGGATGAATCTATAAAAACAGTAGAATCGCCTAAGCAGACTGGCAGAGTCGAAAAAGCTACATAAGGAGTTACTCCATGAATATCTACAACAATAGTATCCCTTGCCACACATCCTCTTGTATTAATAGCCTTAATACTATACTGCCCAGCACTGTTGATAACTAAAAGGCTATCAGCATTTCCAGTATTCCAAAAGATACTGTCGGCTTCTGAATTACCGCTAACTAAGCCAATTTTATCGCCTGTGCAAAGAGAAATATCGGAGCCTAAAGAAGCTTGAATTGGAAAGCTATCAATAAAAATCCTAAAGCTATCGGTGATAATGCAACCGAGAGTGTCGAAGACCGTAAGGGCAAGTAATCGATTACTCGATAAGTTCATGCTAAGGGTTGATGAAGTGGAAAGAGTATCGCTTGTTTGCTTATCAGTCCATAGGTACGAATATCCAGAAGATAAAACTGAATTCAAAGTGATGCTATCTCCGAGACATATAGTGGTATCTTGGATATCCTGCTTTGGAATAAAATTATACACATAAACCGAATCGCGCATGATTTGCCCATACAGATTAGGCACCTGACACCAGTACCAGCCGGTATCTTGGGCTCCCACGCTTATGCTCCTTGTGGTATCGCCCGTACTCCAAAGGTAACTTTCGTACATCTTCTCAGTACTCAATACCGTATCACAGAATCCATAACGACGGAGAATATTGGGACCGAGGTTGAGGGGGGGGGTGAGTCGATGCAAAATTGATTGCTCAATTAGCATTCTCCTATTTGGGGCAATAAAATTATTAATTAAAATAAATTCAGTAATTATACCCTTATAAAAATTAGTTCTTGTATTGGCCGCATTAGCAGCAATACGTGCTCCAATAGCTAATTGTGACAGGTTTTCTGTTTTAAAATTTACTTTACCTTTTAATAAAAAACCTATATTTTTAAATGCCCATATAGAATCATTCTCGTTAATGGTAAAAGAGAAAGAAGATGTGTTTGTTATATTAGTATATCCACGAAAGGCTGAATAGGCAGATGCGTTTCCTTTCCAAATCGCATATGTATTTAATCTAATTTCTACTTCCAAGCAAGTATAACTATTCTTCAAAGGTTTATTAAATGCAATAGGAATCAAATATTCAACTGTATTAGGTTTAGTTATTAAAAAAAATGAAGAGTTGTAATTTCTAATATTTTGAGATTGAATCTGACCAAAAAGATGTTTATTATTAAGAAATTCTAAAGAGGGGTAAAAACTATCATCCTTAAAATTTGGTCTCAAAGAATCAATGGGTTGCCAAACCGAGTCGTTTGAACAATAGGATTTCCACGAAATCACTTTACCATCATTTGTTAATCTAATATTTTTATCTGCTCTAAACCAAAGTTTAATGCTATCTTCCTCTAATGGGCTAAAGACCGTAAACTTAAAAACACTGGAATTGAAGGAAGTGGAGGGGGAGTTGTATTTGATGAACCAAAAGTAGGTGTTGGAAGTGAAAAGTGAAAAGTAAAAAGTGAAAAGTGTTGTGGAAGAATCTAAAATTTTATTTTGAAAGAGGCTGTCGGTGGCAAGGGTGATTTGATAGGAAGTGGCTTCAGGATTGGCATCCCAACGTAAGGTAATGGCGGTATCCTCCAGCACTTGCCCATTTTTAGGATAGACGATGGATGGGGTCTGAGCGAAGCTCATCAAACTATAAATTGAAAATAATGTGATTATGAGAAGTTTCATAATATTATAATTTGAGGGTAAAGATAGTATTATTTTAGAATGATTTACAAATTTGTCATTTTGATATCACTCGCCCCACCTCGGTACAATTTTGCCA
>Ga0051980_10001930_pt1 | contig 15683 bp, 10 predicted proteins | sample CryGey13umfilter_2_FD_55014 | JGI IMG/M metagenome (GOLD analysis project Ga0051980, IMG submission 55014) | Groundwater microbial communities from aquifer in Utah, USA - Crystal Geyser 4/9/14 3 um filter | ecosystem: Environmental > Aquatic > Deep subsurface > Groundwater | place: USA: Utah...
CGCGTCAGAATGGTTTACACACACGAAGACGCGCTAAAACACAAGATTAAGTCCATTGATTCATATGATTTCGTATACATCTTTGGGTCACTACCTTACAATGTTTCCAAGAAAGTTGTAAACGCCGCCAAGCAAATTTCTCTAGAAGTTGGATTAACGCCCGAGCTGCTTCCCTCTAGGTTTGTGCTACAAAAGGAGGTCGCAGACGATTATATTTCGGCGCCCCCAAGCGCAGCTTTCCTTGGCGCCGATCTCTCACTTTACGCGGAATATCGCAAAATAACAAAGCATCTTCCGCCAGGAAGCTTTTACCCAGCTCCAAAGGTGGATAGTGCAATACTTGAGATAGGGTGGAAGAGATTCGAAGCAAAGCAGGTTATGACCATCAAACGATTGGCAAAAATAATAAGACAGGGCTTCATTGCGAAAAGAAAAGTTATTAACTCCGTCTTCAAATCACGTCTTATCCCTGAAAAAATAACGCCAACATTGTTGCAGCTACTTCATATGCGAGCACACGAACTTTCGCTAGCAGAATGGGAATTATTGGAAACCTCAGTCAGTGATTAATCAGATTCTTTAAGACGATCAAGGCACCGTAGATAACCTGTTCATTTTCTCCATAAACTTGCAACCCCTCGTGCACAACTTCGTTTCGCATGTGATGAAATTGTTTTAGTGTTCGGAATTGGTCGTAGGTTACGATATTTCGCTCGAGAGCGCTACGCAATTGCTGTTTTACACTTGAGTCTCGCGTTCCAAAATGAGCCAACACCTGAGAAAGAACTCTATCCGTCGAAACCGTCAGTTTATGTAGGCGTAACCGTTTCTTTTCGAGGTCATGATCTGTATGCGCCAATAAATATTCATCAATCAGCCCATGGATTGCGGTACCAAGAAATTTGCCCCGTTGGTCCTGGGTTTTCGGAAAAATCACTGCTGCGAGATAAATAAAGGCAATGAGGATAATTATAAGGATTGGGTAGAGCATGGAAGAGTATACCTGAGTTTGGTGAATTGGAGAATTGACGAATTGGTGAGTTGGCGAATTGGTGAATTAGTGAATTGACGCATTAACGAACTGACGAATCAGTGAATTGGCGAAGTTTATTAGCTTGTTCGGTAGTCTGGTACAATTTACCTATGAACTTAACAATTCTTGGCTCTGGAACATTCTTCGTTGGGAAAACTGTTACCGCCTCATCATTTCTTTTCGAGACATCCACAAAAAAGATTCTGATTGATTGCGGGCCAGGCACGTTGGTAAAATTAGCGCAAGCAGGGTACAAACCAGAGGATCTAGATTACGTATTTATCACCCATTTTCACCCAGACCACACTTCTGATTTATTTCCACTTTTTATGAATTATCGGTTGAAAGATAATTTTGAGCCAGGCAGTGTAACAAAGTTCCCCACATTCTATGGACCAGAGGGGCTTGATAAATTTCTTTCCGACTATTCCCACCTCACAGAACTGCACGCTTATGATGGTTGGGGCAAGATTAAGGTGATAGACTATACACCAGTAATCCAACTTGATGATTTTGCAGTTAAAACATATAAAGTTGTTCACACGGCGTTCAGCTATGCAACGAAAGCGTACTCACTACGATTCGAAGTCGAAAATAAAGTCATTTCTTTTTCTGGCGATACCGCTGCCTGCTCAGGGGTTGAAAATGCTAGCGAAAATGCTGACGTTTTTGTTTGTGACACCTCGTACCCAAAGGGAAAGGTGAACACAGTACATCTGAACTCCGCAGAAATTGGGGAGATTTCTACAAAGAGTAAGGTAAAGAAATTGATTCTCGATCATTTTTACCCGCAATACGACCAAGACACCTTAGTTTCGGAGGTTAGAGAAAACTATAAAGNCGAAGTACTCAAGGCAAAAGATCTAGACACAATCGAACTGTAATTCTACTGCCATAACATTAGTGCTTTTATCCTTTATCCTTTAAACTTTATGCTTTAATGCTCTCTTGCTTTGGTGCTTTAATGCATTTATGCTTCAATCTTCAACCTTCAATCTCTCACCCTGCTCCAAACCTTCTCTGCCTATTGTAGTATTCCGCGATTACTTCTTTCAGTTTTTCCTTAGTTAAATCAGGAAAGTTTATTGGCAAAAACAGTAATTCTGCATAACCAGATTGATACGCCATAAAGCCAGAGGTTCGCTGTTCGCCAGAGGTTCTTATAATAAAATCCGGGTTCGGAATTCCGTTGGTATCAAGATAGGTCTCGAAGATATCGGGGGTTAATGCTGACACATCGAGTTTCCCTAGTTGAACCTCAGCAATTATTTTCTGCGTCGCCCTCACAATTTCATCCTGTCCGCCATAATCAAGCCCAACAATATAATGCCACTCAGTAAAATTTGCCGTATCTTTTTCAAGCTGCTCAAGACCCTGTAGTAAATCTGGGGAGAGCCGATCTTTACGCCCAATATGTCGAAAATTGATCTTGTTCTTTATAATGTCATTTCGTTTTTTAATGATAAAATCACGAAAAAGGTTCATTAGTTGCTCTACCTCTTCTGGACTTCGCTTCCAGTTTTCCGTTGAAAATCCCCACATGGACAGATAAGGAATTTTTAGTTCCTGGCACGCCTCTAATAATGATTGAATGTTTTGTGCACCTCGACGGTGACCTTCCCACAAAGGAAGCCCTTTGGCTTTTGCCCAGCGTCTGTCGCCGTCTGGCATAATTACCAGGTGCTTGAGTGGAATAATGTTGTCTGTCTTATCAGTCATATTAGTAGCCTTGATTTATTTTGAATGCCAGTCGTGTAGAGTACCATAGTTCTGCGAATTAGTGAATCGGTTGTTTTAGTTGGGGTGATGTTGCGGATTGGCAGAAGAATTGTTAATTGATTGTAGTATATGATATTGGTCTTGCTTCCAAAGGATTACCCGATCTTGCTCAAGATGAAATCTTCCACAATAAACCGATGTGTATCGTTTTTTTCTTTCTGAAAAATATCTATACCATCCACCTGCTTACCTTTTAATACAAGCTTGTAACGATTATCCATAATCTGGAGCCTGTAATTTCCACCAACAACAAAGAATACATACTTTCCTTCAGCATTAGTAAAAGTTCGATACACTAACGTCATAAATTCTTTATCGTATAAACCTATTTCGATGCCAGAAACAATATCACCGCCCTGTGTCTTGACTGTTCCTGCAATCTTCGGATGTGCTGTAGTCAATACTGTTTTTGCAGTTAGGAGAAGAAGATACATGCTTACTGCGACATAATTGAACATATGCGGATATGCAATTGCAGCATAGCTACTATACAATAATCCTACACCTAGAATGCTGAAGCTCCCGATATTTCCTATCTTTTCAACAAATGCAACACCTTGAACCTTGAGCTTGAGAGCTCCTGAGAGTTTTATTGGATCCAAAGGAATAGAAATTAATACAGTTGTTTGCGTAGAAGCAATCTCTATAATTTCACCTCTGTATACCCCCGCATATCCGCCATCAATCGTCTCTTTTACTAATGTGGACGGAAAGTTATATTGTGGATGTTTAACAGTTACTAGATATTTTCCGACAGGCGCATATAATCTCAGCAAACCCTGTGCATCAGTAACCGATGTATCAACGACTTTTCCACTTGAAACCTCAATAAGCCGAACGACTACTCTCGCCAACGGTTTTTTTGTAACGGCATCGTAAACAATTCCCCACTTTTTCTTTCTCTTTCTTTCTAAAAAGCTCGCCAATGCCAACCAAATATTCCCCTGAATACCGGTACCGGCTTGTTGAAAGGCCACAATACCGCCATTCGCCGTTCCGGTATAAAGTGCCGATACTTGAATAATAGCGGCCTCAACAATTAGCGCTCCAGCACCAATGATTGTTGAGTTTTCCCACGGCATACTCTTAACCACTTGGATATCTCGTTCGACCTTGGCAATGCATATTCCATTGTCTGCAAGCAACTGCACTGTTGTGGATGATGTGGGCTGTAGTGTCTTGCTACTATTCGGCGCCACTTCTTCTTTGTTATCTTGCCAATATACTTTTGTTGCGTTTTTTGTTTCCCACTTTACCGTTATTTCAGTTCCTACTTTTACTACCGTTGGGGAAACAGAGAAAGCCGAAAACGTTGGGCAAATTATTTTATCATCTTCGTAATCAGTTACTGGTGGTAAAGTGACTACTCCAACGGTGTCAGTGGGTGTTTCGGTTGGGGTGTCGGTTGGCGTGCCGGTGGGCGTGTCGGTGAGCGTGCCAGTGGGGGTATCGATTAGAGTGTCGGTTGGGATGCTTGGGACTGTGGTGTCAATTATAACTTGACCGTTTGAAGAATATGCTGACTCATTACTAGCCACATCTATTGCCTTAACTTTTATATACCAAGTTCCATCATCGAGACTGAAACTATGTGAATAACTGTTTGTCGTTGCTGTTGCAATATTACTACCACACTCAGCGAAATCAGCATCTTGACACCATTGCAAACTGTACGCGTTTGTGGCTAAACCGGAGCCACTGTCTGTAGAAGCTGTCCATGTCCAAGTTGGGGTACTGTCATTTGTTGGCGTTGTCGTAGTTGGTGTGCCGGGAACAGTTGGAGGAGAAATATCAAGCGTAAGTCCAATAGTAATTGAGGAAACAGTTGGAGTATCTGCTCCTCCAAAGCCCATTATTGCTTTAACCGTAATTTTTTTGGAGGTTGTGGATAATGCCTGCATGGCTGTTTGCGTAAGTTGTGCTTCACTAGAAGTTTGGGTAGCGTCAGTTGCATTTGTCCAAACACCTCCAGTGTAATACTGCCAACGGCTACCCGAGCTGTAAGAACAATCAGAGCCATTATCTAAACACAGTTGATACCCAACTGTGGCATTGCCTGAAGCCGTGACTGTAGGAGCAAAAGAATTCCAGCTAAAGACCTGGGCGTTAGAATAAGCGGCAGTAGTATAAACACTATAAGGGCCTGATTTACTCAATGTGAAGTCATCCAAACCAATTGTCTTCCCTGATTTAACCAAAACACCATATTCACGGCTGGCGTCAGCTCCTGTTAGTGTCCCAGACAGCTTCCACCAGCCACTGCCTGCATCTGTGTAGGTCGTTGAAATAGCAGCACCGTTATAATAAAGCTGAGCAATTGAGGATGTAACTATTCCTCCGACATTGCCCGAGGTTGAATCATAGGCATAGGCGGAAATATCGTAGGTAGAAGTGTTACCAACATTGATAGATTGATAAATTTTAGCGTCTGTAACCGAACCCACTGTAACAGAATCGCCCCCGGCCGCTTCGCGGCCAGAGGAAGAGGAAAAAGAGTGAGAGAGGGCTACGGGATCACTAGCACATCGAAAACCGAGATTCCAGCCCTCACCCCCTGGGGGACTACCCAGATCCGCCGCGAAGGCCCCCGCATAATCTGTATGCATCCAACTATTACCGCGGATAAAGGCGTAAACTGTAGTATTGGAGGCAGTACCATCAGAAAAGATGCGACCCATGCCATAGGTGGCATCGTAGAGGACATTCGCAGGCCGAACCTTATCATAGGTGAGAGTACCGTAGGTGGTAAGTGCAGTAAATTCTCGCCAGTTAGCACCAGGGGTAGCTCCGGTTGGCTGGTCTTTTCCCTGGATCGTATCATTTGTCCATTCACCGACGTTTCCCGCAATATCCCAGATATATGAGCCGTTGGACATAGTCAGCACCCGCTTTTGATTTCCCACAGTGCTCGATGTGTTATTAGCGGTATTGGTGGGGCATGAGGCTGGAGCTTCGGTTGTTCCAGCAGTATCGGTGTAGGCGCAGGCATTGTTGCCCGTATCGGTCGTCGAAGCTATAAGCGCCAAGGACGGAGCGTTGTCGTTATGCCCAGCAAAAAGGTAACCACTACCGACACTGCCTAGTGACCAGTTACTTGCTTGAGCTTCTGCATTACGAGCAACCGTCATCCATTCGTTATTGCTAATCAGGTGCGCGGTCGCCCCGCCGACTATGACAGTCGAACAGCGTGTAATGGCTTCAGTTTGCGAAACATAGGCAATCGAGTAACCAGATGCTACCGACACCACTGCTTTACTGTTGGCACTGGTACAGGCCATATTTGCATCTAAATACGTGTGATGGCCGGAATCCGGTACGGTGAGTCCGGTGGCTAAATCGCTCGTGTCCGCACACTTGGCCTCGTATTTCATTACCAAAAAATCGGAAGTTGCATGGGTAGAACTACCGGGTACTACTACCCAGCCGTCTGGCGTTGTCGAGCCAGCAACAGCAGCCAAATTCCAGGAACTGTTATTACTTGCAAAGGCTGGGTTAGTAATTTTGTTAACACCAGTTACGGGCCTGGCCCCACTATTATCCACAGTCACCAGGGTATTGTCGTAGGTGTAATTGGGGGCGTTAGTGGTGTCGAACGTCCATATTTGAGTCGTTTCATTAAACGCAAGCGCATATTCATATTGAATACGTTGGATTATATATATTGACCCAAGAATGAATCCGAGTAGGGTTACTGTTAGAGCAATCGCATTAAACTGGAAACGGCTACTATGAAGCTTTTTATTGAGAAACTGCTTCTTGAATTTTATCACTATGCTCTTATATACTATTTTATTGCAAGTATAGTATATATTAGGATATTTGCGGGGTGAACACAATGTTTTAGTTGGGGGGATGTTGCGGATTGGCAGAAGAATTGTTACTTGATTTTTCGCACATGATACTTAATACCATGAGTGCATAGCGAATTACCATTTTTGAAGTTGCATTCCCCAATTTTGTAGCGACCTATATCAATTCTTACAAGATTCTTACGCACGATCATAATTCCGATGGTAAAGTTGATATGGTAGACTTGGGCACTAGCCCATGTTTTGTGGCAAAAAATTATATGAGCTGATTAAGCCGACGGCACTAGAAAAACCAAACTAACTTTCTGTTCAATTAATGGAGTAGGGCAGTCAAGGTTATCCTGTATTTAGAGCGTTTTAAGTTCCTCCAAGGTGGTTGCCTGTGTCCCTCTTTTTTCGCGAAAACGCTTGAAACGCGGAAATCGGAGCGCATAACCGGAGGTATGCAGAGGGCTTTTCGTGATTTCGTCAGCTTCCACCTCAACAACGAGTTCGGGGAGCAGATATACATCAGGAAGAAGTGATTTTGGAATATGAATATTATCAAGTTTTCGGTCAGTTTTTACTGCATCGCAAGCAACTTTGATTGACTGCCACAGTTCGTAGGTAANTCCAGTACCAATTTTCGTCACTGTCACAAAAGCATCGTTCTTTTGGTCGTATACCGCTGCAAGTAGGGCACCAATACCGAATTGGGCAAGCTTACCTTCACCGCGATAGTAACCAATAAGCACTACATCAATAGTGTCTGCCAAATCTTTTTTCATAGATTTTTTGTATTTTAGCCAATCAAAGTTTCTAGTGCCGGGCGTGTAAAGCGACGTGTCGTCTTTAAAAATCACGCCCTCGAGACCTTCACCAACATACTCCAAGAACAGTTTTTCCGCCTCGGACAAAGAAGTTGGGTAGTGAATAGGAGTTTTAACAATAGTCTGTTGCAGGTCAAGATTCTCATCCAAAAAAGAAAGCCGTTCTTTACGTGCTGAAAGTGGTAACGACATAAGATTTTCCTGATTCACTAATAGTATGTCAAAGGAAAAAACTTTTACCGGCACTTCGGTGGCAGCATTACCAACATCATATTTTCGCTTTCTGGTCATTGTCTGTTGAAAGGGTAGGTACTCTTGCACTAAATCGTTGTAGCCGATAACTTCTCCATCTAGTACGATTTCATTTGCCTTGTCTCCAAATTTCTTTTCATATTGCATTGGCAATTTCTTTGCAGCAACAACAACTTCTGGAAACATATCGGTCATGTTTTCTAGGTTTCGCGAAAAGAGCATTACTTGATACTCATCCGCCTCTTCTGATAGTGTTGAAAATAACGACAAGCCCTCTGGAGCTTTTTGCTGCGCAAGCCAATCNACATAATTTTCTTGCCACACTCGTCCTTCGTATAACTCTTTTATCGCCGTTGATTTGAACACATGGACTTGAATACGAAGCCCGTCGTATTTGGGTTCTTCTAAAGGTTTTGGTATTCGTTTGAAGATTGCCTCTATTGAACCTTCTCTTTCAACCAATTTTGCCGAAACGGGAACTCCCGCAGTAAATGTTGCCTTTGCATAAGCGGTATTTCCATAAGTTTTGAACAAATATGCGGTATGCCCAATGTCACTCGTATTTGCGAATAACTTTTTCAACTCGTCAATATTTCCGTCGGGTAATTTGCCCAGAGCTTCCAAGATTGTTCGGTCACTTGCCCCTAAGCGAAGCTTGCTATTAAGGATTCTTAATGTATATCTACCTACGAGTGGGGATGTCGCTTGAAGTAACGATATTATCTGTCCTTGTTTTGCAAGTTGTGAACCTGTTCCTTTTGTTGAGGCGATTTCCCAAAGTTTTTCGTAATACTCCGCGAGCTGCATATCTTTGTTGCTTGTAGGCGCACTTTTTTCCCACACCGATCCAATATCACCCAGCTCCGCGACATCTTGTGTCACATCGTGCTGCAGCAATTTTTCAACAACTGCTCGCAGCGTTTTATCTGACAACTGAAACTCAACTGCAATGAAATCAGGAACGATTCGCCCGACTAGTAAATAAGAGAGTATTGCAGCCTCTTGTGGTGTTGCNGTTAAGTAAAACTTCGTTAGCAACGCCTGCATTTCCAACCGTTTAGGAGTAACTTCAACGGCGGAGAAAAGAGTGGCAAGTTCGGAAATCAACATGACTAATTATACGCAATTAAACAATGAACTGCTAATGCCAAGCGAAGATAGTTGAAGACATCAATAGTGCTATAATTCTTGATGGCAAAATCTACATTCTCAGTTCCAAATGTTCGCTCATTCTACAATGAAGTCGAGCAACCGATTCTAACGTATTGGAAAGAGAATAAGATTTTCGAGAAATCCGTCAGCCAACGTTCCGACAAGAATCGGTTTGTCTTTTATGACGGGCCACCTTTTGTAACGGGCTTGCCACATTATGGACATTTATTGGCAAGCGTACTCAAGGACATAATACCGCGCTATCAAACCATGAAAGGAAAGAAGGTTGAACGGGATTGGGGATGGGATTGCCATGGCATAGCAGTCGAAGAAATCGTTGAACGTCAATTTAAAACAAAAAACCGTAGAGAAATTGAATCGCGAGTAGGAATAAAAACCTTTATCGAGACCTGTGCAAAATACGTTTCGAACACCTCGGAAGAGTGGGATTGGTACATTGACAGAATAGCTCGCTGGGTTGATATGAAGAAAGCCTACCGAACCATGGACCTAAACTACATGGAAACCGTGCTTTGGGTGTTCAAACAGTTCTATGAAAAAGGGTTGGTTTACAAAGGAAAGCGTGTTTCACTGTATTGCACACGATGTGGAACTCCTCTCTCTAACTTCGAAATAGCAATGGATAATTCATATCAAGACCTCGAGGATCCATCAGTATATGTGAAATTCCCGCTTAATTATTACAAAACCGGAGTTGGTGTCGGAGCAATTATCCAAAACGAAAGAGGTGAAGTACTGATGATTCGTCGAATAAAGGAGACTCGCGATAAAGTGTGGGGAATAGTTGGTGGGAAATATGAAGAACAGGACAAAGGTGATTTGGAGGAAACCGTTAAACGAGAGGTTATGGAAGAAATTGGTTGTACCGTAAAGACAATGACTTATACAGGCTTTTCTGTAGACATATTCGAGGGTAGACTCTTCAAAACACACCACTTTAAAGTAGAAATCGTCGGTGAGCCTAAAGTTGTCGACAAAGAAGGTGACCTCTCTTCAGAAATACACTGGATAAAGAAAAATGATATTCCCTGGGAGGAAATCCACATACCAACCAAAAACTGCTTGAGAGACGGGCTAAAAATTGCGCCTTCAATCGACAAGGATAAAAAGCCGTCGATAGAAAAGCCTAATGTGTATGTTGTCGCCTGGACCACTACACCTTGGACACTTCCTGCGAATACAGGGCTTGTAGTAGATAAGAACGCCGAATACGTTACCTGCAAAGTCGGCAAAGAATACTTAGTTGTCGCTAAGAACTTGGCTGAAAAGGTATTAGTAGATACCGCATACGAAATTGTCGATACGTACAAGGGCAAAGAGTTGGTTGGTAGTTCCTATCAACCATTATTCAACTACTTTACGCCAAACGAAAAAGATAATCATATTTATCACGCAGACTTTGTTAGTTTAACCGACGGTACTGGTGTCGTTCATATGGCACCCGGCTTCGGAGAAGAAGATACCCAGCTAGGCAAGGAAATTGGGCTATCTATGCGCGAAACGTTAGACGACGAAGGAAAGTTGATTCCGGAAGTTATTGATTTTGCAGGCATGTACTTTAAAGCTGCAGATCCGTACGTTACCGAAAATTTGACTAAAAGAGGCCTTATGCTTCGTGCGGAAAAAATAGTCCATAGTTACCCAGTTTGTCACCGCTGCAAAACACCACTGGTTTATAAAGCACAAAGTGCCTGGTACATTAATATTCAGCAAATTAAGGATCAATTGTATGCAAACAACGAAAATATCAATTGGATTCCAGAGCATATTAAACATGGTCGTTTTGAAGATGCTATCAAGACCTTCCCAGACTGGGGAGTTACACGAACCCGTTATTGGGCCACACCTTTGCCTATTTGGGAATGTAACAAATGTGATAACCGCGAAGTTTTAGGGTCTATTTCAGAAATTGAAGCAAAATCTGGTAAAAAAATCACCAATTTGCACCGCCCGTATATCGACGAGCACACCTATCCCTGCGAAAAGTGCAAAAAGGGAACAATGACACGTGTGGCTGATGTTGCTGATAGTTGGCTAGAATCCGCTTCTATGCCGTTTGCGCAGTTCCATTATCCTTTCGAAAATAAGGAAAAGTTCGAAGCGAATTTCCCTGGTGATTACATTATCGAGTATGTTGGTCAAACACGAGCTTGGTTCAATGTGATGCACGTTGTTTCCACGATATTATTTCACACTAATGCATTCAAAAACGTTATTTGCACCGGCGTTATCATGGGTTCTGACGGGCAGAAAATGAGCAAGAGCTTAGGAAATTATCCTGATCCACGCGGTGTTATCGAAAAGTACGGTGGCGACGCGTTTCGTTTGTATATTGCCGGTAGCGTGTTACCGATGGGCGAGGATTTGTGCGTTTCGGAAGAGGCGATGGCATTACCCGTAAAAGAAATTTTACTGCCTTTAATGAACACGTACAAATACTTTACGTTGTATGCAAATCAACATGGTTTCGAGTACAAAGCAGATTTTGAACCAAAAAACCTATTAGATAAATGGGTAGTAACTCGCATGAAACAAGTAGTTTACATTGTGGACACCAATCTTGGTGGCTATACGGTTCCTCGCGCAGTAGCCGAAATGAAACCCTTAATCGATGATATTTCGACTTGGTATATCCGCCGATCACGAGACCGCTTTGTAAATGGTGACAAAGATGCAATGCAAACGCTGTTTGAGGTATTGTTGACCTTTGCAAAGACATTCGCACCGATTGCTGCTTTTGTTACTGAATTCTTGTATCAAGACCTAAAACAGGCACTTCCCAAAAAAGAGCAGCTAGAATCGGTGCATCTCGAGTTATTCCCAACAGCAGCAGAACTTTCCAAGGAAGAGCAATCGCTATTGGATACAATGGCAGAAACGCGCTCTATCTGTTCATTAGGGCAAAGTATTCGTGTCGAACAAGGGCTTGCCGTTAAACAACCGCTTGGGACCTTATTTTATCAAGGCAAGCAGGCGCTTAGTGCAGAGTTCGTAACACTAGTAGAGGAAGAACTTAATGTCGAGAAAGTTGTAGTAGAGAAAAAGATACTAACAGGTAAAAAAATTGTATCGAAGATGGAACAAGAAGCTACAGTTGCTCTCGATACAGAAATTACACCCGAGCTTGCCGAAAAAGGTACCGTTCGAGAATTAACTCGAGCGATTCAGGGTGCACGCAGAGAAGCGAATCTTGCACTAGGCCAAGTGGCGACGGGAAGTTTCTATACTGAAAACGAAGTACTAGCAAAACTGGTGGTTAAATACAGCAAGCAGCTTTGTGCGGCAACCTTATTAAAGTCGTTGGAACAAACAAAGAATAAACCAGATGCAGCGATAAAACCTGCAGTAATTGGAGCAGAGAAGATTGAGTTCTTCGCAGTTATTAGTTAGGCTCGGGCAAAACTGAACCGAACAATCGGAATTTTCTGTAGCTTTTCTGCTAACATATTGTTTTTTGCTATAGCCTCAATTACAGCGGTAGTAGTTGCCCCCGTAGTTACGACATCGTCGACCACCACAAATAAGTCAATTGGCTGTCGCGTAAACTCATCAACGGCAGATTCTATTACTTGATACTCCTTCTGCAAAGAGAGTAGCCTTTGGCGACGATCTTTCCGCGCTTGCGAAGTTACGTCGCCAACCTTCTTTACTACCCCAGCGCAAATCTTCACACAGCAACCATACTTAGCCTGCAAAGCACGCCCAACTATCACTGACAGCTCGTAAGCAGGAGAAAACCCACGATCTTCCTGTTTTTTTGTGGTCATTGGTATGGGGAACAGAACAACATTTAGGGCATCTATCGAAGAAAACACCGTCTTCACAAGTAAAAACGGGTCGATTTTAATGTAGTCGCCAGCAAAATCTTCGATTACTTGTTGATATTGAAACGCCTGCTTGTATTTATAGACCGCAAACAACTTTTTTATAACTTTTGTGTACTCGAAGAATGCGATAGAGTGAGTGAAATATGGAACCTTTGGAGTACATTCAGCATGGGTCGTCCCTTTGATAGAGAATTTCTCACAAAGTGCACAATGAGGCGCAGAATACAGGGGAAGAGCAGCACACGTGTCACAAAGGGTACACACAGGGCGTTCACAGCAAAAACAGGTAAACAACCCACAAGTGCGCCAGATTTCATAGACAACTCGAGCAACCACACTCTCTGTACACTCTTTTGTTTCGGCAATGTCGGCAAAAAGTCCTCTCATTGGGGTAGTATCGCCTACAAATTGTGATTAGCCTAATTTTTTGAGGACAAACGCAGTAAAAGACCGCCCCTTTCTTGCCCATTTTTGGTGATAATGCGTAATTGGCAACGAGTAATCATCTGGTACATACGGACATATCGTAATTTCGTACTGCTTTGTCACTTTTTGTACCTCGCTGCCGATAAAATCTGAATATTCCTGCCAATCGGTGGCAATAATGATTGTTCCTCCCTTTTTAAGCTTTTGTGCGACTCTTGCAAAGAACTTTTCGGTCAATGGTCGTCTTCTTGCGTGCTTTTTCTTGTGCCAGGGGTCAGGAAATAGTATATAGAGAGTAGAAATAGTGTCGTTTTTGAAGTGCAGTGCTAGCGATTCATAACCGCTCCCTTTATACACAAATATATCGTCCCGCCTGCGAGTTTTTCTCTGTGATAAGCGAAAGAACCTAGACTTAATCTCGTATCCCACGACTATGGACTTCATTCTATTGTTTGCAAGCAAAACCTCACCATGCCCAGAACCAATCTCAACATGTATTTTGCGTTCACCCGCAATCTTTTGCCAGTCTAAAGGTCCCGGAAGGTCCGGATATGTTGTTGATTTTAGATTATTGGCGGTGAGCGTAAAAAAAGGAACCTGCAGCCGTTTAATCACTTTTTTCCAAAAATCTTGTACTTCTCGTTTAAATTGCCAGGCCTGTTCGTTCACTAGTTCGTGATATAATTAACTACAAGATTATATCGTAAATTCGTGGAATTATGAATCAATACCGAAAAGATTTTCCATTATTAGCAACAAAGATGAACCATAAACCGTTGGTTTACTTTGACTTTGCAGCGACAACACCAAAACCGACAACCGTTATTACTGCTATTGCCAAGTACCTACAAGAGAAGACCGGAAATCCAGGACGAAGTACACATACATTAGCTTTTAATGCCAACGTAGCTATCGAATGTGTCAGAACCAAATTTTTAGAGTTTTTACATGCTACAACCTCACATCGAGTCATATTTGCCAAGAATGCGACGGAGGCAATCAATCTTGTGGCTCATTCGTTGGCCGTAACCTATCGTGGACAAGGAGTTAAACCGACTATTATTACAACAGAGGCAGAGCACCACGCAAACCTTCTCCCGTGGATTAACCTACAAAGCAACGAAGGCTTTGACCTTATGGTAATTTCTGTTAAAAAGGACGGAGCAATCGACATTCCGGCTCTCTTAGCTGAGATGCGAAAATATAAAGGTGCCTTTCTTGCTATTACCCATTATTCTAACGTAACCGGCAACATTACCGAGCTAAAACAACTAATCGCTACCGCAAAGGAAAATGACATAACTATACTTCTGGATGCTACCCAATCCGCAGCACATGCCCCCATCCACCTGCAAGACACCCCTGTAGACTATCTCGTTGTTTCTGCCCACAAAATGTATGGACCAGAAGGCATTGGTGCCTTGGTTGTTAGTAATACCGCTTTTTCTTCATTACAGCCATTGATTCTGGGCGGCGGTATGGTTGAAACTGTTACAACAAGTAATTACATCGCCAAAACAGACGAAGGAAAATTTGAGGCAGGGACACCAAACACCGCTGGGATTATCGGCTTTGGCCATTCTCTGGATTACTTATCTTCCATTGGCATAGACACCATACAGCAAGCAGAAAAGAAGCTATCTGAGTATTTCCTAAACAAGGCAAAAATGGTCAAGCAACTGCATTTACTCGGACGAACCGACCTCAATAATCGGTCTCCAATTTTTTCCTTTACATTATCTTCAATTCACCCACACGACGTGGCTGAATTTATGGATCAGCAAGGTATTGCGGTGCGCGCTGGCTATCATTGTGCTGAACCGCTCCATAAGGCATTGAACAGCCCCGGATCTGTGCGCGTTTCGCTATCATTTCTGAATACAACAGAAGAAATTGATTACTTCTTTGCTATACTGTCTGAATGTCTCCTGAAATACGACTAAAAAAGAACCCGCTGGCAATCAAACGCTCACTGGTCGAGACGTTGTTAACCCTAGCCGTTGTGGCTATAGTTATCGGCGGCTATCTACAATCACGTACAAAGGACCTGCAAACCTTCGAATTAAAATACACTCAATTGGAAGCTACGGGGCAATTACTTTACGCTGACACGAAACTTGATTCCATTACGTTCGAAAAAGCCACCGTAATTTCGATAACAGATGGAGATACAATCAAAATTAGACGTGCAGACGATACCGAAGCTGATATTCGCTATATTGGCATTGATACCCCAGAGATTAAACACCAGGAGGCAGGTACCGACGAACCTTATGGACCTCAGGCGGCGGCTTTCAATAGTTGGCTTGTATTAAACAAGGGAGTCTACATCCAAAAAGACACAGCCGAAACTGATAAGTACGGACGATTATTAAGGTATGTTTATCTAGAAAACGGAATAATGGTAAATTATGCACTTATTCGCCAAGGGTATGCGACAATCTTAACAGTCCCCCCAAACGTGGCCTTTCAGCAGCAATTATATAGTGCTCAAGAGTTAGCGCGCAACGAAGGATTAGGCCTATTTAAACCCGAGTAGATTTCGCTCAGTTTTGTCGCGGGTTGGTGCTATAAT
>Ga0051980_10001951_pt1 | contig 15597 bp, 16 predicted proteins | sample CryGey13umfilter_2_FD_55014 | JGI IMG/M metagenome (GOLD analysis project Ga0051980, IMG submission 55014) | Groundwater microbial communities from aquifer in Utah, USA - Crystal Geyser 4/9/14 3 um filter | ecosystem: Environmental > Aquatic > Deep subsurface > Groundwater | place: USA: Utah...
GTGGGCTTCAAGGACGCTGGTCGGTGGATGGCCGTTGCCACAGGTTGATGCCGCCCTCCACCGCGTGCTGGTCAATGGCCTTGAGCTCATCGCCAGTGAAGATCAGGGCGCGCACGCCCGTGCTGTTGAGCAGGGCGGCGGCCTTACGCGTTTTGCCGACTGCAAAGTTGTGCCACAGCCCCAGGCTGATGGCGGGCAGCTTCAGGCCACTGGCACCGCAGCGGCGGAAGGGCATGATGTCATAGCGATTGCCAGAGGCTTGGTAGGTCATGAGTGGGGCTTTCGGTGGTCAGTTAAACATTGGGCGGGGGTGGCTTAAGGCGTGGCGAGCCCTTAAGGTCGCCCCATGATCTTGCGCACTGTGCCATCGGCTTTGAGCTTGGCAAACGCGACCCGGGTTTTTTGCACCACCGCGTCGCTGGTGGCGTTGCTGTAGGCCATGTACAGGCCGGTGGAGGCTTCGTCCAGTGTCAACACCTTTTCAATGCCAGTACAGTCAAACTTGGCTTGAGCGCACAAAATTTCAATGTCATCTTCTACCAACGGAAGCAGATCAACCTGGTGTTGGACGAGCTTNTTGAAACTGTCCATGACTTGAGCCGACACCACCAGGCGCTGGAAGCCCTTGCTTTGCAAGTATTGGTGGCGAACGTCATCGCGCATCACGCCNATGCTGTAGTTCTTGGCATCGGCCAGCGTTTTGACCTTCACGTCAATGCGCTCGCGCAGGCGGTACAGGTGGTACTGAATCTTCATGATCTCACCAGCCCATTTGAACTGCGACTCGCGCGCCGGTGTGCGGGCTATCAGAAAAATCAGCACGTCGGGCTCTTTCAGGGCCATGTCATAGGCTCGTGCCCATGGGTAGATGTTGATCTGGTAGGGGGTCAAATCGGCGCTTTGCAGGGTTTTTTCCACCACTTCAGTGGCTGTGCCCACTACCCGTTCACCCGATTGATAGGTGTAGGGCGTGGTTTCTGTGACCCCCAGAATCGACTGGGCGTTGACCTGAGCACACGCAAGCGCAAACAAGCCAGGCAGAAACAAGGCGCAAAGCCCTGGGGGGACAAGCTGTTTCATGTTGAAAATTCCTTCCTATTCAGGTTGCACAACTGAACTTTGGCAAGGTATCGCCCGATTGCGGCCCGCTTCCTTGGCCCGGTACAGCGCCTGGTCAGCGGCCTCAAACAGGGCATCAAAACTGGTGTGCTGCCCCGATTGGAGCTGCGCCAGGCCAATGCTGATCGTCACCCAGGGCTCGACGCTGGACTTGGCGTGCGCCAGGTGCAAGTTGGCCACAGCCAGACGCAGTCGCTCAGCCACCAGCCAGGCGGCGNCTTGTGTGGTGGCAGGCAGCAGCACCGCAAATTCTTCACCTCCAATGCGGGCCAGCGCATCGCCACCCCGAGGCAAAGCGTCCTGCATGGCTTGGGCCACCGCTTGCAGGCATTGGTCACCGCTGGCGTGGCCATAGTGGTCGTTGTAAGCCTTGAAATAGTCAATGTCGCAAATCAGCAAGCTCAGGGGCTGGCCGCTGCGCGTGGCACGCTGGAATTCGTCGCATTTGGCTTCATCAAAATGCCGCCGATTGAACAAGCCCGTTAAGGCATCGTGGCGCGACAGCGTTTCGAGCTGCTGGTTGGCCTGGTGCAGCGCTTCTTGCGTGGCGACAATATGGGTCATCTGGGCGTTGTGGCGCATGCTTTGCAGCAGCATTTGCGTNGTCATGGTCACCAGAGCCTGGTGTTCAGGTGGCCAGCTATTTTGGTCAGCAGGTTTACCAAAAAACAGCATGCCGTAATTTGCATCCTCGCCACGCAACAGCGCCAACGCACTGGCCCCCACCGAGGGGCTGCTGAACACACGGGCTTCCTGGGCATTCAATTGGCGGTGCAGACCCTCAGGGCTGGTGAAAAAAAGCAACTCTTCGCGCGCCAGTTTGACAGGCACAGCGGTCAGCTCGTCCAGTGCCACGAGGCTAACGGATGCGCCGTCGGCTTGCCACTGGGCGTACACGCTAAAAGCCGCTTGCCCAGGCACCGGCAGCAGCCAGAACGCATGGTGAACCCCCAGGTGTTGCGCCACCTGGGTCAGGCATTCCTGTTGACAGCTGTCAAACGAGGTATGCGAGGCGTGAATCAGCTGATTCGACAGGGCCAGCACCAATTGCTGTGCCTGGTTGAGTGACTCCAGCTCGGTAGTCCGTAACCGTACCATGTCGGCCAGGTGGTCACGGTGTTCGCCCAATTCGTTTTCATATTGTTGCTGGCGCACCAAGTAGTCTGCCAATTTGCCTTGCAACTGGTTGACACCGTTCTCCAGCAGGGTCAGCTCGTCGTGCAGCGCCGGGTTGCGCGCCAGCAGCAAGGGCTCGCCCATGGCATCCGGCGTGAGCTGCCCCAGATGTTGCGCAATGTGCTGCACATGCCTGGTGACGCTGCGACTGAACACCAACATGATCAGCCCGGCCAGCAGCAGCGACTGCAGCAGCTGGGCTATGACGATGTCAAAAATTTCACCACGCAAGTCTGCCCACAATACCCGTTCGTCACCCGCCAGCGTCAGCTCACCCATAGGCTCTGAACCGCCTGGGAAAGGGATATACGCCAAGTCCAGCCTTAGGGTCGGTGCCAGGGTGGACGCTTGCCAGCCTGGTGCAGTGCGCTCCAGCACTTCANGCGCACGGGTTTTGGAAGCCATCTTGAGCGTGATGCGACCCACGGTGCTGACCCGTGCCGCGCTGTCCATGTGGGCTTGCAAGGCTTCCCGATCCATTTCCCAAATCGCCTTGCTCAGGGTTTGCTGGTAGACCTGTTCTACCAACATCAAGTCTGCGTTCATGGCAGCCCAGTTTTCTTGCCAGGCCCAATAGGCTCTTGCTGCCACCGCAAGTAAGGTGAAGGCCAGGCTAAAACCCAGCGTGGCCCAGACCAGGCGCAAGCCCAGCGAATGCTTAAAGCCACTTCTTTTTGAGTGCATCGTAGCTGCCGTTATTTTTGATTTTGATCAGTGCCTTGCGCAGTCTTTCCACCAGGGCATCTGGGGTTTTGGGGCCAAAAGCCATGTAAAGCCCGTCGCTGCTCAGCTCACGGATGGCATAACTGCGCGCCAGACTTTTGGCTGGGTTATCACCGGCCTGACGCACCAGGTAAGTAGCGACCTGCTCGGTCATGATCCACAGGTCAACCCGGCCTTGTTTGAGCTTGTCGTAGTTCAGCTCGTAGCGGACGCTGGACTGCAGGTTTTTGCCCTTTTGAAACCCCTTGGAAATCAAAAATTGCTCGCCTACGTCTTCATTCACCGTGGCAGTCTGGTAGCTTTTGGCCTGGGCCAGCTGGGTGAAATGCAGTTGGCGTTGAGGCAGTGAGTAGAGGTAAAAATCAGTGGGGGCAATCATGCCGACCCACTTGAACAAGGACTCGCGCTGTGGTGTTCGGGCAATGGAATAAATCAGCACGCTGTCGGCGTGTTGCGCGGTTTCATAAGCACGCGCCCAAGGCTGGGACTGAAAGTTGCCGTGGATGTTGGCTTCTTGCAAGACCGCTCGCACCACCTCGGTGCTGAAGCCGGTCAGGCGACCCTGTTCGGTGTAGTTGTAGGGCGGGAATTCTTCGGTCACCACCTGCAGGGTTTCAGCCCGTGCCAGGTTGACCAAGGCGGCAGACATTGCCAGCAAGGTCAGGAAAAACAGCTTTCGCCATGGTCGAGTCATGTCACCCCCGTGTGGTTCAAGTTCAGAAGTGGTCTGCAAGCATGAAGCAAGATACTACCGCAGCTGACTGCAGGGTCTTGGTGTCCGTGCTTGCCTCATCATGAATTTAAGCCTTTATGTGCTGTAGCCCTTATGAATAAAGCGCAAGCAGCTATTATTATGATAGCGGTTTGAGCAACTCCGCCAAATCACTCTCAGAAAACAGTGGCTGCTTGCGCCCCACAGCGCCGCTGTACATGCTTTCGGCCAACTGTGCTTTGCGCTCTTGCAGCGCCAAAATGCGCTCCTCGATCGTGCCTTGCGCCACCAGTTTGACCACCCACACACTTTGCGTCTGGCCAATGCGGTGGGCGCGGTCGGTGGCCTGGGCTTCTACGGCCGGGTTCCACCAGGGGTCGTAGTGGATCACGGTGTCGGCTTGGGGCAGGTTCAGGCCGGTGCCGCCGGCTTTTAGGCTGATTAAAAACAGCGGTACTTGGCCGCTGGTGAACTGGTCAATGATCTCGTCGCGCTTCTGGCTCTGGCCGGTNAGTTTGACCCATTGGATGTTGCGCTTTTTTAGCTCGGCTTCGATCAGCGTCAACATGCTGGTGAATTGCGAGAACAGCAAAATGCGCCGCCCCTCGCTCAGCATCTCGGGCAGCAGTTGCATCAGTTGGTCGAGCTTGGCCGAGGTCTTGACCTTTTGCGCCGCCGCCAGCTTGAGCAGATGCGGGTCGCAGCACACNTGGCGCAGCTTCAGCAGCGCGTCCAGGATGGTGATTTGCGACTTGGCCAGACCCTTGGTGTTGAGCGCCTCGCGCACGGTTTTTTCCATGCCCAGACGGATGGTTTCGTACAGGTCGGCCTGCTTGCCTTCCAGCTCGACGCGCATCACCGTCTCGACCTTGGGCGGCAGCTCGTGCGCCACCACGGCCTTGGTNCGACGCAGCATGAACGGCGTGACGCGCGCGCGCAGCTGCTGCGTGGCCTCTGGGTCGCCCAGCTTTTCAATTGGTTTGCGAAACAGTTCGCCAAAATGTTTTTGACTGCCCAGAAAACCCGGCATCAAAAAGTGGAACAGGCTCCACAGCTCGCCCAGGTTGTTTTCCATCGGCGTGCCTGACAGACACAGGCGATGCCGGGTGTTGAGCTGGCTGACCACCTCGGCGGCATGGGTGTTGGCGTTTTTGATGTTTTGTGCCTCGTCCAGCACCACCAGGTGCCACTGGCCTTGCAACCAGCCTTCGCGGTCGCGCGGCAGCAGCGAATAGGGGGCGATGACAAGGTCGTGGTCGTGCGTGCTGCCGGTTACTTCATGCCGATCCGCGCCGTGGATCACCAGCGTGCGCAGCTCGGGGCAAAAGCGTTCGGCCTCTTTGCGCCAGTTGCCCATCAGACTCACCGGCGCAATGATGAGGGCTGGCAGGGTCAGGCGGCCAGCGTCTTTTTCGATCTGAATGTGCGCCAGGGTTTGCAGTGTTTTGCCCAGCCCCATGTCGTCGGCCAGAATGCCGGCCAGACCGTATTCGCGCAAAAACTGCAGCCAGTTCACGCCTTGCTGCTGGTAGGGGCGCAGCGTGGCGTTAACGCTTTTAGGCAACGCCACTTCGGGCATTTCAGCCCGTCCACTGAGTTTGGTCACCATCTCGCGCAGGTGCTGCGAGCCTGCCCACACCGCGCCTTCACCCAGGCTGGCGGTGGTGCGCAGCGCGTCCATGCGCGAGAGTTTCAGGCTGTCGCCGCTGAAGTCATGGTCGCGGTCGCCCACCAGTTCCAGCAAAGCACCCATCCAGGGACGCAGGTTGTCGGTGGGCAGGCGGATGAAGCCGCCGCCCGCTTGCGGCAGGTAGACAAAAGGCGGTAGCTCTGGCAGCCCGGTTTGAGCGTCACGCGAGCTGCGAGCTGCCACCGCAATCAGTTCGGGCAGCAGCGGCAAAATGTTGTGGCGTACCCCATTGATGTCCATGCCCAAGGACAAATCGAACCACGGCGAGGTGGCTTCGTCATCGCCCTGAGCGTCCAGGTTCACGCTCAGCGTTTCGCCGTGGGCTATCCAGTCTTTCAGGGCGTCGTCCAGCGTGACTTCAAAACCNGCATGGCGCAGCTCGGCGTAGTCTTCATCGGCCCAACGCAACCAGGTTTGCTGCGAGCCGCTGCCGCTCAAGCCAAACACGCCTTGCGCGTGTGCGGACAACCCCAGGTTCATCAGGTGGGTGATGGCTTCCAGCTCGGACTGGGGGTCGCGGTGCAACAAGCAGCGCGTCTTGCCGTCGTCCACCAACACCGTCGTGCCCTGTCCGACCCACCAGCCCTTGCGGCCTTGGTAATCAAAACGCAGGGTGGCGGTGAGCAGACCGGCGGTGTTGACATCGGCGGGTGAGGTGGGCGTCAGGTGCAGACAGGCTTTGGGCGTGATACCACTCAAGGTTTGCAGCTGCTCCAGCATGGGGGGCATGGGTACCGACCCGAGTCGCTCGACCAATGCCGCCTGGTGTTTTTTGAGTGCCGAAGCTTTGAGTGGCGGCGACTTCAGCAGCACAGCAACCTGCCCCATGCTCATGTCGCGCACCAAGGCTTGGCCGCATGTGTGGTTGTAGCTGTCCAAGTAAAGCGGCGGGGTGTTCATGCACAGCTTGGCCTGGGGTTGATCCAGCAAGGGGCGCAGCACCCAGTTGCTTTCTTCGCTGGCGAGCTGGCTGACCTCGTGCCATTGCCAGCGAACCTCCAGCGGCACACCCCAAGTCACCGGCTTGAGTGGCATGGCGGGTTGGCCGTTGGCATCACCCACAAACAGCCGTCCGGTGCTGGCAGCAAGCTCTAGCGCTTGCACCCCAAACTTGCCTTCAATGGTGACGCGGGACTTGACACCGTAGCTGTAAAAATAGTTGCTCGCCACACTGCGTTGCGCACGCATCAGTTGCAGTACATCGTGGTCGGCGTCGCTNGCCATGTCGAAAATTGGCTGGCCACGCTCAGGGTCAAATTTGAGTTGTTTGGCCTTGGCCCAGCCACCGGTGACCTTGGGGTAGGACACCACCACTTCCATCGTCAGCGTTGGGTTGGCGTCGCGCGCAGACCCCAGGTTAAGAAGGTATAAAAACTGCTCATGGCGTTCAACTTTGCTTGCGCGCGGCTGGATCGATGACGCTTTGACGCCACCACGTTCAAGCTCTCCAAGCCACTGGATGACTTGATTTTCTGCCTCCAGTTGGGCGGCAGCTTGGCGCCTGGCCAGATCGGCCTGGCGTTGGGCTGCAAGTTCTTGCTCAGTCAGTGGTTTGTAGCTGGGGGTGGCGGCATGGCCTCCCAGAATTTGCTGCCCTTTGTAGGCGGCCTTGATCATCAGGGCAATGCCGTGCTTGCACTGGTAGCCCATCGGGCAGGTGCAGTCACTGTCCCAGTCCAGCACGCGGCCGTCCGGGCTGCGCTTGACTTCCACCGAGACCTTGTAGGGATGGCGTGCCGAACCCTGCACCGCGCCAGTCAACAGCCAAACATCTTGCAGCGGTTCGATGCCCAAGTCCAGTACATGCTGACTGCGGTAAATCTCCAGCGCACGCGCATAGCTGCTGCTGCTGCAGCGCTGCACCAGCGTCGCCAAATCTAGCCAGAGACTGGGTGCCGATTGATAATTCTGCATAAAAACGGCCTCTAGCCCTTATTCATNAAGCGCAATTAGCTATNTAAATAATAGTAAATTTAAGCGATGGTTTGACCCATGGCATGTCCAGCTTGCACGTCAGCGTGGTAGCTGCTGCGCACCATGGCACCCACGGCGGCGTGGCTGAAGCCCATCTCGTAGGCCTTGGCCTCGAACATTTTGAACACGTCTGGATGCACGTAGCGTTTGACCGTCAGGTGGCTGGTGCTGGGGGCCAAGTACTGGCCAATGGTCAGCATGTTGATGCCATGGGCGCGCATGTCGCGCATCACGTCCAGAATCTCGTCGTCGGTCTCGCCCAAGCCCACCATCAGGCCACTTTTGGTTGGCACGTTGGGGTGCAGCGCCTTGAACTTTTTCAGCAGGTTCAGACTGAACTGGTAGTCGCTTCCCGGACGCGCTTCTTTGTACAGGCGCGGGATGGTTTCCAGGTTGTGGTTCATCACGTCGGGCGGTGCGGCTTTAAGAATCTCAAGCGCGCGGTCGTCGCGGCCGCGGAAGTCGGGCACCAAGACCTCAATTTGCGTTTGCGGCGATTTGGCGCGGATGTGCTCGATGCACGACACAAAGTGCCCGGCGCCGCCGTCGCGCAAATCATCCCGGTCNACGCTGGTGATGACCACGTACTTGAGCTTGAGCTGGGCAATGGTGTTGGCCAGGTTGACCGGCTCGTTGGCATCCAGCGGGTCGGGGCGGCCGTGGCCGACGTCGCAAAACGGGCAACGCCGGGTGCACTTGTCGCCCATGATCATGAAGGTGGCGGTGCCGTGGCCAAAGCATTCGCCAATGTTGGGACAACTGGCTTCCTCGCACACCGTCACCAGTTTGTTGGCACGCAATACGTCCTTGATTTCATAAAAGCGCGTGGTGGGTGAACCGGCTTTGACCCGAATCCACTCCGGTTTGCGCAAAATTTCGCCCTGCACCACCTTGACCGGAATGCGCGACAGCTTGGCGGCCGACTTTTGCTTGGCCAGCGGGTTGTAGTCTTGCTGCGACTGNGCCTCGCGCACGGTGGGGCTGGCGAGCGCAGCGGTCTGGTCAACAGCGGGCGGTGTTTGNTCAGCGTTTTGTGTTTGGGTGACGTTTTGGTTCATAGGTGTTTTGGTCAATGTCAAGGGGCAAGGTAGGTGGCCAGCTTGTGGCTCAGCACCCGGGCAGCCTCGTCCCAGCTGACGGAAACGCCGATTGTAAAAAGGTCTACGGTTTGTAATCCTGAATAGCCACANGGGTTGATGCGTGAGTAGGGTTCCAGGTTCATCGCCACATTCAGCGCCACGCCGTGGTAAGTGCAGTTGCGGCTGACCTTGATGCCCAACGCGGCAATTTTTCCGAGGCCGGTGAAGTCGGGGGCGGCAGGATTTGGCTTCAAGCCAGAACTATCGGGGTCAGAGCCGTTGCGCTGCGCGGCCGAATCCGACCCCGATAATGCTTGCGCCGTAGGTATATTGAGGTGCAACGGCTCTGACCCCAATTCTGTAGCGATGTTGACTTTTCTTTGGGGTCGCTGGGGCAAAAGCGCGTGCGATGCCGGGTCATCCAGCCGCACATAAATCCCCGGCGCGCCCGCCACCCGATGCCCAGTGATGCCAAAGTGCAGCAGGGTGCGGATCACCGCTTCTTCGATTCGGTAGACGTATTCCTTGACGAAATAGCCTCGGCGTTTCAGGTCTAGCAGCGGATACGCCAGCACCTGCCCCGGCCCGTGGTAAGTGACCTGGCCGCCCCGATTGGTCTGCACCACGGGGATGCTGCCAGGGTTAAAAATATGTTCTTTTTTGCCCGCCAGACCTTGTGTATAAACTGGCGCGTGCTCGCAAATCCATAGCTCATCTGGCGTGTTTTCGGAGCGCGCAGCGGTGAAGTCCTGCATCGCCGCATAAGTCGGCTCATAGGCTACCAGGCGGCCCAAAAAAATTGGGGGCAACGTCGAATGAATTGCAGTCGTCATGGTTGGTTGCCTTAAAGCACCACCTTGACCATCGGGTGCGTCGACAGCGTGCGGTAAATCTCGTCGAGCTGCGCACGGCTGGTGGCGTTGATGGTGATGGTCACGCCCAGGTATTTGCCGCCCTTGCTTTCGCGCAGCTCGATGGTGCGGGCATCAAAGCTGGGGTCAAATTGTTCCGCTATGTGGGTGATGGCGTGAACCAGGCCATCCACCCGTTGGCCCATGACCTTGATCGGAAAAGTGCAGGGGTAAATGATGAGTGAATCTGGCTCGTTACCAGTGGTATTGGGTGTGTTTTTCGGGCTTTGTTCTTGCATCATGACTTTTGGGCTTTTTGGGAGTTCGGTTTCTCCGTATAATTGAAGGCTGATCTAAACACGGCCGGGCTGTAAAGTAAGCGTAATGTAAATGGTGACAATACCACCTTCAGGGGCGCAGGACTCATGGCTCGATAGCAACGATAGCGAGTCAACAGACTTCGTGCCATTGACCCGGTCGCAGGCGCAAGCCCTGGCGGCGGCGCATCCTGCCATTTCTCCGTGGTGGGTGGTGCTGGGTCAAGCGGTGGTGGGGGTGTTAGCTACCCTGGTGGCCTGGGCGGTGTTTGGTGAGGTTTCTGCCAAATCNGTGGCCAGCGGGGCATTGGCGGTGGTGATTGCGGCGGCATTGTTTGCCCGGGGTATCACNAGCCAGTTTTCAAAAGCCAATCCGGGTACGGCGGTGATGAGCTTCTTTGTATGGGAGCTGGTCAAGATTGTGGTGACGCTGGGGGTGCTGTTGGCAGCCCATCGTCTGGTGAAGGATTTGAGTTGGCCGGCCATGCTGGTTGGCCTGGTTGTCACCCTGAAGGTGTANTGGCTAGCGCTGGCGTTCAAACGCAAGCCTAAAGCCGGTGCAAATAGTTAACGCTTAACGGCAAAAGTAACTGATCAAAGAGTAACTGATGGCTGCTGAAGAAAACGCTGNAAAAGAAGTTCTGACTGCTGGTGACTACATTGGCCACCATTTGCATCACCTGCAGACGGGCAAACAGTCCGGCGTGATTGACATGTCGGTGTTGAATCTTGATTCCATTTTTTGGTCGGTGTTGCTGGGTTGCCTGGGCATGTTTGTGATGTGGCGTGTGGCCAAGAGCGTCACCTCTGGCGTGCCAGGGCGCATGCAGGCGGCGGTCGAAATTCTGCTTGAAATGGTCGACACCCAGGCCAAGGGCATCATCCACAATGCTGAGTCACGCAAGTTTGTGGGGCCCTTGGCTTTAACGGTGTTTGTCTGGGTGTTTTTGCTCAATTCCATGGACTTCTTGCCAGTCGATTTGCTGCCACTGATTTGGGAATTTGTTTATGGCGCAGCCGGTGGCGATGTGCATCATGCCTACATGCGCGTGGTGCCTACGGCTGATTTGTCCACCACGCTGGCCATGTCGACCTCGGTGTTGCTGGTTTGTTTGTACTACAACATCAAGATCAAAGGTGCCGGTGGCTGGGCGCACGAGCTGGTGACGGCTCCGTTTGGCACCAGTAAAAACCCGTTGTTTGCGCTTATCCTGGGTGTGCTCAACTTTGCCATGCAAATGATTGAATTCACCGCCAAAACGGTGTCGCACGGCATGCGGTTGTTTGGCAACATGTATGCGGGCGAATTGGTGTTTATGCTGATCGCGCTGATGGGTGCGGTTGGTTTTGGTTCGGCCACGGGCATCGCTTTGTGGTTTGGGCATGTGGTGGCGGGCACGGGTTGGGCAATTTTTCACATTTTGATTGTTGCCCTGCAAGCCTTTATTTTCATGATGCTGACCCTGGTATATGTGGGTCAGGCGCATGACCACCACTGATGGTTTGTAGGTAGTTTTTTCTTTTTCTTTTCAACTTGAATCCATAGGAGCTTTAAATGGAAAACGTGCTTGGTTTCGTGGCGCTGGCCGCTGGTTTGATCATTGGTCTGGGCGCTGTTGGTGCTTGTATCGGTATTGGCATCATGGGTAGCAAATACCTCGAAGCAGCTGCCCGTCAACCCGAGTTGATGAATGAACTGCAAACCAAAATGTTCTTGCTGGCTGGTCTGATTGACGCTGCGTTCCTGATTGGCGTGGGTATCGCGATGATGTTTGCGTTTGCCAACCCGTTCGTTTTGAAGTAATTCCGTTCGCCTTTCACTAACTAGAGAGGGGTTGTTGTGAGTATTAACGCAACATTCTTCGCGCAACTGGCGGTGTTTTTCATGCTGGTGGTGTTCACGATGAAATTCGTGTGGCCGCCGATTGCAAAAGCACTTGATGAACGCGCACAGAAAATCGCAGACGGCCTGGCTGCTGCTGACAAGGCCAAGGCCGAACTTTCCAGCGCCAACAAGCGTGTGGAAGACGAGCTGGTCAAGTCACGCACCGAGACCGCTGGTCGTCTGGCCGACGCAGAGCGCCGTGCCTTGTCCATCATCGAGGAAGCAAAAGCCAAAGCCGCTGACGAAGGCAACAAGATTGTTGCTGCCGCCAAGGCCGAAGCCGAGCAGCAAACCGTCAAGGCGCGTGAAGCACTGCGTGAGCAGGTGGCTGCACTGGCCGTGAAGGGTGCTGAGCAGATTCTCCGCAAGGAAGTCAATGCTGGCGTGCATGCTGATTTGTTGTCTCGTTTAAAGACCGAGCTTTAAGAGAACGTCATGGCTGAACTTGCCACTATTGCCCGCCCCTACGCTGAGGCTTTGTTCAAAGCCAGCGTGAATGATGCGAACGCTGTCTTAACCTGGCTTGATGAGCTTGCCTGCGTGTCGGCGCAAGCCCAGCTGCTGCAATTTGCGGACAGCCCTGCTGCAACCAACGAACAGGTGTATGCGGTGGTGTCCGGTGTCATGAAATCTGCGTTAAACGAACACGCGCAAAATTTCATTCGCACCGTGATTGCCAACAACCGCTTGGCGTTTGTACCTGAAGTTGCGGCGCAATTTCGGTCGCTGGTCAATGCCAAAAGTGGCTCCAGCGATGCGGTCATTTACAGCGCCTTTCCGATGGAAGGTGCTGCACTGGCAGAAGCTTCGCAAGTGCTTGAAAAACGTTTTGCGCGCAAGCTCAATGTGTCCGTTGAGCTGCAGCCTGAGCTCATTGGTGGCATCAGGGTGGTCGTGGGTGACGAAGTTCTTGACACCTCTGTCAAGGCCCGTTTGGAACAAATGAAAATGGCTCTGATCGCTTAAGGCTTTTGCCTTGAGAGACGAGCCTGTTTAACGAAAGAAGGAAAGAGTCATGCAACTCAATCCCGCAGAGATTTCTGAACTGATCAAGAGCCGTATTGAAGGTTTGTCTGCCGCGTCAGACATCCGAAATCAAGGCACGGTGGTTTCCGTGACCGACGGTATTTGCCGTATCCACGGTCTGTCTGACGTGATGCAAGGCGAAATGCTTGAATTCCCGGCAGATGCCCAAGGGCAAGCCAGCTACGGCTTGGCGCTGAACCTGGAGCGCGACTCGGTCGGTTCCGTGATTTTGGGTGCCTACGAGCACATTTCTGAAGGCGACACCGTCAAATGCACGGGCCGTATTCTGGAAGTGCCGGTAGGCCCCGAGCTCAAAGGCCGTGTGGTCAATGCCCTGGGTCAGCCGATTGATGGCAAAGGCCCGATCAACGCCAAGATGACCGACGTGATTGAAAAAGTGGCGCCCGGCGTGATCGCCCGCCAGTCAGTTGACCAACCCATGCAGACCGGCTTGAAGTCGATTGACTCGATGGTGCCGGTGGGTCGTGGTCAGCGCGAATTGATCATTGGCGACCGGCAAACCGGCAAAACAGCCGTGGCCATTGACGCCATCATCAATCAAAAAGGTCAGAACATGACCTGCGTTTATGTGGCCATTGGCCAAAAAGCCTCCAGCGTGAAAAACGTGGTGCGCTCTTGAGCAAGCCGGCGCCATGGAATACACCATTGTGGTGGCCGCTACTGCTTCTGAATCTGCCGCCATGCAATATGTGAGCGCTTATTCTGGCTGCACCATGGGCGAGTATTTCCGCGACCGCGGCGAAGACGCCCTGATTGTGTATGACGATCTGTCCAAGCAAGCCGTGGCTTACCGTCAGGTGTCACTGCTGTTGCGTCGCCCACCAGGCCGTGAAGCCTACCCTGGCGACGTGTTTTATCTCCACAGCCGCCTGCTGGAACGCGCCGCTCGCGTCAACGTCAAATATGTTGAAGACTTCACCAAAGGCGAAGTCAAAGGCAAAACCGGTTCTTTGACCGCCTTGCCGATCATTGAAACGCAAGCCGGTGACGTGTCAGCCTTCGTGCCGACCAACGTGATTTCCATCACTGACGGCCAGATCTTTCTGGAAACCAACTTGTTTAACGCTGGCATTCGTCCTGCAATTAATGCTGGTATCTCGGTGTCCCGCGTGGGTGGTGCGGCACAAACCAAGCTGATCAAGAACCTCTCTGGCGGTATCCGTACCGACTTGGCTCAGTACCGTGAACTGGCTGCGTTCGCGCAGTTTGCCTCGGATCTTGATGAAGCCACCCGCAAACAGCTTGACCGTGGTGCACGCGTGACAGAGTTGCTCAAGCAGGCCCAATACAGCCCCTTGCCGATTTCATTGATGGCTGCCACCTTGTTCACGGTGAATAAAGGTTTTCTGGACGATGTGCCGGTCAACAAGGTACTGGCTTTTGAACATGGCCTGCACGGCTATCTGAAAGATAAATACGCAGCCCTTCTGGCCAAGCTCGAAGCCGCTCGTGCCATGGACAAAGACGCGGAAGCCGAATTGAACACTGCAGTTGCTGCCTTCAAGAAGTCGTTTGCTTAAGGTCACCTCACAAAAAGAAGGAGACTGATATGGCTACTGGCAAGGAAATACGCGGCAAGATCAAAAACTTCGAAAGCACGAAGAAGATCACTAAGGCCATGGAGATGATTTCCGTCTCCAAAATGCGTAAAGCTCAAGAGCGCATGCGTGCGGCTCGACCGTACGCTGAAAAAGTGCGCAATATTGCCGCGCATTTGGGGCAAGCCAACCCCGAGTATGTGCATGCCTTCATGAAGCCCAACACGGCCAAGGTGGTGGGGATGATTGTGGTGAGCACCGACAAAGGCCTGTGCGGCGGTTTGAACACCAACGTGCTGCGCGGCGTGACCAACAAACTGCGCGACGTACAAGCAGCGGGCATGAGTACACAAGCCGTCGCCATTGGCAACAAAGGGCTGGGTTTTCTCAATCGCATTGGTGCCAAGGTGGTGTCACAAGTGACACAACTCGGCGACCGTCCGCACCTTGAGCGCCTGATTGGTCCAGTCAAAGTGTTGCTGGATGCTTACGCCAACGGCGAACTTAATGCGGTCTACCTGACCTACACGCGTTTCATCAACACGATGAAACAAGAGGTGGTGATGGAACAACTGTTGCCCTTGTCCGCCGTGCAAATGCAGGAGCAAGCCCGTGACAGTGAGGCCAAGCATGGCAGCAAGCATGGCTGGGACTACATTTACGAGCCGGATGCACAAAGCGTGATCAACGACCTGCTGGTGCGCTACGTGGAAGCGCTGGTGTTCCAGGCCGTGGCCGAAAACATGGCCTCAGAACACGCTGCGCGCATGGTGGCCATGAAAGCGGCTACCGACAACGCCGGCAACGTGATTGGTGAGTTGAAGCTGGTCTACAACAAGACCCGTCAGGCCGCCATCACCAAAGAGTTGTCAGAAATTGTCTCCGGTGCCGCTGCCATCAGCGCCTAAGCCGCAACTTGCACACGCACTATTTCATTTAAATTGGAGCAGAACCAAATGGCTCAAGATACTCAAAAGAACGCAAACGTTCAAGGCAAGATTGTTCAGTGCATTGGCGCTGTGGTCGACGTGGAATTTCCACGCGCCCAGATGCCGCACATTTATGATGCGCTCAAACTCGAAGGCTCGGCCCTGACGCTTGAAGTGCAGCAACAACTGGGCGACGGCATTGTCCGCACCATTGCTTTGGGCTCCAGTGACGGCTTGCGTCGTGGCCTGATGGTGACCAACACCGGCAACCCGATTTCTGTGCCCGTGGGCACGGCCACACTGGGTCGCATCATGGACGTGCTGGGCAACCCGATTGACGAACGTGGTCCTGTCAACACCACCCAACGCGCGGCCATTCACCGCACGGCACCCACATACGACGAGCTCAGCCCCTCACAAGAGCTGCTGGAAACCGGCATCAAGGTGATTGACCTGGTGTGCCCGTTTGCCAAGGGCGGCAAGGTTGGCCTGTTCGGTGGTGCCGGTGTGGGCAAGACCGTGAACATGATGGAACTGATCAACAACATTGCCAAAGC
>Ga0051980_10001972_pt1 | contig 15528 bp, 14 predicted proteins | sample CryGey13umfilter_2_FD_55014 | JGI IMG/M metagenome (GOLD analysis project Ga0051980, IMG submission 55014) | Groundwater microbial communities from aquifer in Utah, USA - Crystal Geyser 4/9/14 3 um filter | ecosystem: Environmental > Aquatic > Deep subsurface > Groundwater | place: USA: Utah...
GACGTATTTGGCCGACGACTGGCAACAGTTTGTGCTCAAGGAGATCGTCAACCCCGACCCGTCTATCGCGACAGCCACGCTGCTCGGCAAGACCTATATGTACGGGCACAACCTCCAGAGCTTCAATACGGTCATCCACCTCGACCGGGACTCCTGGAACAGTGAGTCGATGAAGCAACGAACGGCTCGGGCCTGGAGGCAGGGCCAGGAGCAGGTGGTCGATGAGGTCAACCTGGATCTCACCTACGCAGGTGACGATGGGGGTGTTCCTCGCAACGAGAACGACATCACCCTGGACCAGATCCGTCGTTCTTTCCAGGAGATGGATGGGGCTATTTTTGACCGCATCATCAAGGACGCCCAGATCATCGCTTTGGGAGCCGAGTGGGAAGGGGTCAAGAAGCGAGATGCTTCCAACTGGAACCTCAACCACAAGGTCACCGAGCTGATGACTTCTCCAATGCTGGGAAGAGTTTGATGGGTGGGGCTCAACTATCTACCCTACTCCGTAGTAGGAGTACAGGGACATACAGTCCCATCGGTGGGTGAGATGAATGGTCCACAAAATCTCCCTGAATGGGAGGACTACATCAGCGGGTTGACAGGGAAGGACCTGTTCAGCCAGACCGTAGCAGCCAACACCCAAGGCTTTGGACGACGCTTGGTAGCAGAAGGCTTGACGATGCAGCACGTCGAGCGAATCATGCTCCTGTTCGTTCGGCAACTTCGGGCAACCGGGACAAAAGTACCGGGTGGTGGGGCTTGGGATCTGCTGAACATGGCTCAGACAGATCCCGTCGCTCGCAAAGGTCCGACGATGTCGGAGTCAGAGGCGGCGAGTCTTCAAAAGACTCAACCTGGGTCTGACGAGTTCGACGATTTCGAACTGGAAGCAGAGTTCGACTAGGCCAGGTATCCTTCCAGATGACCCGCAGCGTAACTGCTGCGAACACACCGTCGAGCTTCTGCTAGCATTGAGGCGGCACGGTTGCGGCTCACACCCTCGGCCTGTGCGATCTCACTGGGGTTGAGGCCATAGGCCCGCATCGCAAGGATACCAGAGTAGCGCTCCCAGGCATTGGGCTTGTGGTCGTGTACCACGTTCTCGATCTGAGACCAGATGGTCTCGAAATCAGAGGCCGTCTCGTCGATCACTGTGACGTTCTCAGGGGAAATGAAGTTCCCATCAGAGTCCAGGACTCTCTCGCCCTGGACGACTCCATTGTAGGGTCGGTATTCCTTACGTTCTTTCTCAGTCCTGGCCCCGTACAACTCCCGGCAGACCGGCTCCGTGCTCATGTCACGAGCATCAGTTCGACCAGAGTTCACGCAGTAGGCACAGACCTTGGCGTAGGGGAGGTCCTTCCCATCCTCCAGAAGGTGGGCGAAGGAATCACGCCGGATGGCCCGAAGCAGGAAGTTCTGGACATGGTCTTCGATCATGCCCGAGCTGGCCGACACAGGGAGCTTCCAGCTCAATGCACTTTTCAACTTGCTGTAGAGTTCACTCTCCGTCTCGCCCTTCGCGGGTTTGAGGTGCTTGTCCAACCACTTGGAGGTCGCGTTCCCACTGGAAGTCTTTGACCTGGAGGTACGACGCTTGGTTGGGGTCACCAGTGCTCGACCCTTCGGGGTGAGCAACCACTTCATCGTCCGCAGGTTGGCCCGGAGAAGGCCCTTTGCGACGAGGATCCGGCTGACAAGGTGCCGGAGCCCTGGCCGACCACCGAACGACCGCAACTCGGTCGGTGTTGCCCTACTCAGGGCTTGGAAGAAATCGGTCATCGTGGCCTGTCCACCCAGGGACAGTGCATGTCGGAGCAGAACTTCTGTCTGTAGACAGATGCGCTCGATGACGGCCACGGGAACAGAGAGCACAACGGTGCGCGTGTCCAAGGCTTCCTCCTGAACGATCCCGAGTCACGGGTCGTTACGGGTCTGCAAGCTACACGACAGGTTCATGACGCAGCGGTCGAGGACGTGTGCTTGCAGGAGAGCCTATCACTGTGGTGGTCGGTAGCAACCCCAAATCCCGATTTTTCGGGCTGAAATGGCGGCTACCACCCCTTGTGGTAGCCAGTCCGGTCTAGTCGCCTCTGTGGTACTTGCCCTATACACGAGGATTAGCAAGACGGTAGCAAGCCGCGTGAGGAGACCCATGAGCCGCAACATCACCGCCAACACGATCCGCAGGGCTGGAATGAACGTCCGGCTGCCCCTCGTCACCCAGTTGCTACGGGATGCCCATCAGCACGCTGGCACTGCAAAGGGCAAGAACTGTCGTCTGGCCGCCCGGTATCTCGTGGGCAACATCGAGTCGGTCGAGTACGACATCATTGCTCGTCTTCAGCTCTTGGAAGCCATGTCAGGGTTGGCTCGCATCGGTCCCAATGCAGGGACTTGGTGGAAGAAGGGGAAGCGTGGGCTGGCAGAGGCCGCTCAGGTCTTTGCAGGGACCGACATGGACCCTTCCTGGTACTCCCCTGGCTACACGGGCCTTATCGGTAAGGTCTATGGCATGGTTCACGCCATGTTCAAGAAGATGAGTAACTCCGAAGGGACGTTCTCATCGACCGATGACATCATGCAGAACGGGATCATGGGGCTCACCAAGAGTGGGCAACCAGCGAGCACTGGCCCGATGTTCATCCACATCGGAGTGAAGATGGCCCGGACCTGGGGCAAGAGCATCTTGTCCGGTAAGGAGACCCCTCTGTCGATGGCTGGCAACATCGGTAGAACTTTTGCCCTCAAGGTGAGGGATGAGTTCAAGGAGGCCGACAAGACACAGCGTCGAGCCCCTACCGAGAGCCCCGAGGGTGATTCCACGTTCGATCTGATGCCCACACAGGCGTTGAACTCGGTCACGTTCTGGGACTTTCTCTCCACGCAGCTCAGGGAGCACACCCCCGTCGGGAGGAAGCTCGAACAGGCGATGCGGAACATCGCTAAGGACCAAGAACTCGCCACAGCCTTGATTGACCACCTGGTCGCAGGCAAGTCCGTCAACTCCATCTCGGCCCTCTCCAAGGAGTTGGGTGGCAGTGGCTCAGGCGGTTCGGTCCGATGGGTCAAGACCGTGTTCTTCCCCGAGGTCGCCAAGTTCGTCAAGCACGACCGTGCCCTCAACGAGGCCTACGGTCAGGCCACCCGTAGGCTGGCCAGCCGTCGCAAGCAGGCCGGCTACGGGAGCTATGGTCAGCAGTTCGTGTTCTCCGTTGCTGACCGCAAGAAGCTCCTCGACATCACCCGAGTATTGAAGCAGGCAGGAGACCGACAGTCGATGGACCTCCTTCGGGATGTCCAACTGGAGCTGATCAAGCGGCTGGACCCGGACTCCCCGACGGAGTCGGCCCTGAGCCGCCTTGCAGGGCTCGCTGACCGGGGAGCAACCTGGGACCCCAGCCTCATCCGCAACAACATCTTCAAGGTCGCCAACAGCCTTGGGATGAAGCTCCCATCAGGGATGTTCTCCTGATCTTGACAGTCGGGACGTACTGTCATCTACTGCTTGACGGACTTGACCCCCCGAATAGGGGGTGAGTGTCCGCCAGCCCGTTTGGTCAATGAAATCGGCCAACTCCGGGTTCCAACCTTCCCACAAGGCTCGTGGGGGTTGGTCGGTCGGACATCGGGGTGACCCGAGGCAGACGCCGTTGAGCTACGTGGAAGCTGCCCACACGTCCGTTGATCTTTCAGATCGAAGACCCCGTTGCCTGCACCTCGACCCCGAGGCCTCGGTAGCGGAAATCCACTTTGGCGAACCTCTCTCTGAGATCGGAGAGAGGGCCGAAGGGTGCCGTCAGCAGACGGGGTTCGTTTGCTGGTAGCGGTAGCCCCATCGCCTTCGGAACTACTCCCCTCTTACTAGAGCCTTAGCCTTAGTAGTAGGAGTTAAGGGAGTCCGAAGGACGACCTGATTAAGAATCATCATCGTGCCCTTTCAGTAGGTAGTGAACCACGAAGTAGCAGCCGCTAGGCTGATACGAGTGATAGTTCCCCTGCTACTGCTATGTCTAAAGCACGATGAGAAACTGATTCCCTCGATTCTCACAGTACCTCTGGTGCAAGAACTCCCCACGCCGAGAATCCGATTCTTGATGGCAGAGTTTCTCAAACTAGAGTCCTGAGTCCCGAGAATCACACTAGACCCTGCCCGAGAGAATTGGAGTCTGCGAGAAACTGATTCTAGCCGCCCCTGGAGAATGTAGAGAATGTGGAGAATCAGGCTGGTGACATTCTCAGATTCTCGTGACCACATTCTCGGGGCCTGAGATTCTCTCAGTGGGGTTCTAGTAGCCCGAGAATCTGTTAGCGAGAATTCCAGCAGATTCTCGGCCTGTGGTGATACGGCTATGGGGGTGGGCTGATCAGAAGGAGGCTGAAGAGATGGCCAACCTGAGCCCGTACCAGTTCGACCTGACTCGCTTGGCTGTAGGGGTCCTCTACATCAACCTGGGTAGAGCAGCTCCGTCGTTCCCAACGACGACCAAATCTCACCCGAGCTACAGGGTGCATGTTGCGCTGATCCCTCCTACCTCGATGACCTTGGATACCGAGTTCGGTGGGCTGTTCCCGTTCGAGGTGCACTGGGATCTCTGGCAGCGGGTGATCGTCCCCCTGTTTGCAGAGGGTTCGGCTCTGGTGAAGTTGTTCTCGGAGCAGAGCAGTTCCCTGAGAAATTTGATGAACCAGGTGAACCTGACTGCGGACCTGACAGCTCTACTGGATACGATCCGAATGGAGTTGCTACAGAGGCTAGAGGCTCTGGGGTTCGTGCCAAGCTCGAACCTCTCTTCGGAACCTGTGATAGTTGACCCTCCTGTTCCAGGTGCCCCTGTGTTGCGATTGGGTACGGTGGAGCTGGAATACGAACAGTTCGATGTGAGGTGACCGATGGCCAACGCTCCCCAGAACAAGCCTGTGATCCCTGTGAAGAAGATCATCTGGATGAAGTGTCGAGCTTCGGAAGCCTGTGAAGGCAACGAGGCCTACGCGACCATGATCTTCAGCCGTTCCTTCGTACAGGGGGGCGGGAAGACCGTTCGCTACCGTTGTGTGAAATGCAACGGTGTGTTCTCGATCACGACGTAGGTTCCGATCCCTCCAGGCTGAGTAAACCAGGTATGAGTTCCTGCTTGTTGTTCCATGGACCTGGTGCTCGACAGACCGCTCTTGCTGAGTGTTCCCGTCGAGGTCGTTTTCTGCACGAACCCTTCGGGGATGCCGGGCTGAAGGTGGATGAGGCTCGTGAGTACATCTCCCTGCTTCAAGTCGCCCCTCTCGGAAGCGACCTCGGGACTGTGTTGGCTGGTCCGATGGACTTGGCGTTGCCAAAGTCGGCTGACGCCTTGCTCAAGGGCATCGAGCAGTTCCACAAGTACGTTCACCCGATGCTGTGGGCCAATGATCTGGGTGGCGTGCAGACGACCATCCAGTCCCGCTGCCTTCCTGTCTGGTGCCCACCTACGGGGTTCGAGCCCGTGGATGAGGAGGTGGAGGCTGCTGCTCGTGAGCTGCTCTATGCAGCCCTTGGCGGGCATGGGGCTGATGTGCCGACCATCGTCGCCAAGGTGAAGGCCAACAAGAAGGCCCCTGCTCGTGAGTATGAGCTGCTTGCTGAGGTCGTAGAGGCGATGACAGCGATGCTTGACGACCCGAAGGTTCTCCCGCTGTGGGAGCGGGTAAGGGCTGTAGCTCGTTGGCGGAACCCAACCCCTATCGAGGTCATTTTGGCCTTCTTGCCGGACTACAACGGATGACGATCAGTTCCAATGAACTGGACAGCCGGATCAAGCATCACGCTGAGATGGCGATGACTTTGTCCCGGATGGAGCCCCGCCCGCCTGGCTATGACCAAGATCACTGGGCGGCCCACCTGGTGGATTTGTCCGAGAAGGATCTGACCAAGCGTTTTGATCGTGCGGTAGACAAGGTCCTGTCCGCTCAGGAGGCCGTGAGTCTGGACAATCTGTTGTCTCCGGGGCTGTTGTTGCCTGAGATCCCTCGGCAACCTCCGGCCGTGATGTCTGCGAAGATTCGGAGTCTGAGTCGGCAGTGGTTGCGGCAGACGATGGGGGACAAGGTGGTTGAGTGTTTGGTCCCGTTCATCGGTCAGAAGCGGGATGCTGGGATTTTGCACCAGGCCCGTCTCAGTGTGGAGAAGGTGTTGGGCGAGGTTGCCCAGCAACTGGGACAGATGCCTTTCAGGGTGAACTTGAAGATGGCCCCCGACGGAGAGATCATTTTCGAGTTGTTGGAGCCAAGAAGACGCTGATGGCCAAGAAAAAGGACGTGTTTCCACCCCTGGTGGTTGTGAGCGGGGGTGAAGTCCTGCTTCGCCGACGCTTCGTGCAGAACATGGTCTCGGTCCAGCGTGCTGAGGGTTGGTCCATCGAGAACGTGGATGGTTCCGACCCAAGTGCTGTGCGGGATGTCCTGGCACCGGGGTTGTTCGTTCCGGGCAAGGTGCTGGCGGTGGTTCACACTCCTGAGAAGATCGACCTGGATCTGGTTGGCCAACATCAGGCATCCAAGGACTACACAACCACGTTGCTGTTGCATCTCGATGGTGAGCCTGATGGTCGGACGAAGTTCGGGAAGTTCCTCAAGGGACTTGGTGACGTCCACAAGACGTTCACGAAGCCCACCGAGTGGAAGGCTCCCGAGGTTGCGGTTGAGTTCGTGTTGGCGGAGGCCCTGTCCTATCGCAAGACCATGCGACCATCCCTAGCGGAGGCCCTGGTGGAGCGAGTTGGCTCGGACCTTGGGATGCTTGCCTTTGAGCTACAAAAGATGGCGCTACTGGCAGATGCTCGGGGGTTAGAAGCCATCGACAAGGCTGAGGTCAGGGGTGGCATGGCCCCGATTGCCGAAGCCTCTGTAGGCCCCATTGCGGATGCCCTGGCGTTACGCAACCGAAAGCGTCTGTCCAAGGCATTGAGCAAGGTTCATGAGACCACGAAGACAGATCCCACCATGCGGATCAGCCGTTTTCTTGGGGCCATCGTGCTCAAGTGGATGCAGGCCGCTCATCTTGATGCTCTGCCACCTAAGGCCGCCGCTCAGGAGTTGGGTCTGCATCCTTGGTATTTTGAGACGAAAATTCTTCCTCCTGCTCGACGCTGGGGGAAGGCGGGTACGGTTCAACTCGTCGCAGACCTCGCAGCCGCAGAGAGAGCCGTGTTCAACGGTGCCATCAACCCCTGGGTCGTCCTTACATCTCGCCTCCTATCGTCCTGCTGACCCCGAAGTTCGGGGGGTCAGGTTTTTCGGTAGGGAGTTGATAGGGCGGGAGAAAGGGGGCAGGTCTGTCTCTTGGAATCAAAACCTCTCGGAGCGTTGCATCCGAGCGGATCTGAGTGGGACAACAGCATGAACATCGACCGTTTCACTTCCCCGGAACCGGACCGGAAGGTTCGGCAGTTCTCCCTGTCCCCAACGTTCCTGTTGGATTTTGGGGGTCGGCAGCCGAACTGGGGTCCGGTTGGATATTTTACATATAAACGGTGTGTGGACGTGGCCACACCTGTTCTCTGTGACGACCTCCAGTGGCGACCAGCAGGTGACCTCGCCGTCGGACAGGGTATCGTCGCTTTTGATGAAGAAGCCCCTTCTCGCCACGGGAAGCGGCACTACCGGCTCGGGCATGTCACGCACAACCGGGTTGAGAAAGCCCACACGATGGGGATCGAGTTGTCGGACGGCACGGTGCTGTACGCCACCCCTGATCATGCGTGGCTCGTGAAGATGAACGGGGACAACAACCGTCTCTACTGGCGAGAGACGAAAGACCTCGCCAGTACGTCGAAGGGTGGCCCTCTCTGGTTGGCACGACCGTTTGGCCCGATGTGGAAGACGGGGTCGTCCTATGCAGACGGGTTCCTTTCGGCGGCTTTCGACGGGGAGGGTTGCCTAGATCGGCGAAACGGTCTTTCGTTTACCCAGACAGATAATGCGATGCTTGCTCGGGTCGAGCAATACCTGAGTGATATGGGGGTCTCTTTCACGAAGACCTCAAAAGCCACGAACATTGGTCAAAAGTCGATGTTCGTGCTGAGCCTCTACGGTCGGAAGACCCTCTTTTCGTTGTTGGGGAAGCTCCAGCCTCCCCGGCTGCTTCAAAAGTTCGTAGCAGCCATGGACAACGGCGGTGGTGCTTTCCGGTGTGCTGGGGATGACTATGTTCAGGTCGTCAGGATCTTCGATGCCGGAGAGCGAGACATCGCTGTACTGAGCACGAATACGGCAACGCATTTCACGGGAGGGTTCGCCAGTCATAACACATACGCCCGACCTACCTGTGAGTGTGATGACCCCGACACCTGTGGTCACCCGACCGAGGAATTCTGGCAGACGTGCCAACGTGTCGTCGAGGGGGTCTACAACATCCAGAAGCAGCACTGCCGAAGGCTGAGCCTTCCGTGGAACGAGCCCAAGGCTCAGAAGTCCGCCCAGGAGATGTTCCAGCGGATGTGGGATTTCAAGTTCACCCCGCCGGGTCGAGGTCTTGCCCAGATGGGTACGGACTTCGTGTGGAAGAAGGGCGGAGCCTGCCTGAACAATCCTTTGCATGAGGACACTCCCGTCCTCACCCGGGAGCATGGGTGGGTGCCTCTTGGTTCTCTGGCAGAGAGAACCGACGTGACCCTTCTGTCGTCCATCAAGCTCTATGGACGGGATCACAGTTCGACGGCTAGCAGCGCAACCTGGGTCAATGCGTCGGTGTCACACCTTGAAGTTCAGCCTTGCAAGCGTCTGGTTCTTCAAGACAACTCGGGGTTCATGACCGAGATCACGACAAGCGAGAACCACCGTTGGTTCCGTAGGGCGTCCACTAAGCAGGAGTGGGCGCGTGTCACGACCCTGGATCTTCGGAAGGGGGACCAGTTACCTGTGGTACTGCCGGCTAAGGTGGCACCCGTGAGTCGGTTTGGGGCGCAGCACGGTATGTTCTTCGGGGATGGCACCCGTTCCAATGGTGAACTTCATCAGTTTGGTCCCTCGGTGCCTGTGCTGTGCGACTTGTTCGGGTCGATGGCTGTGCAGGTCACTCATCGTCGGAACGATGAATGGGTGGTCCGCAACTGTCCTCGTGTCTGGTCTCAGATTCCATCATCGTTGGATGACATCTCGTACATCTACGGGTTCCTGGCAGGATACTTCGCAGCGGATGGTTGCGTGTTGGAGAATGGGTCCTGTTCCCTCTCCTCGGCTCGACGGTCGGAGCTGGAAGAGGTGCGACGCCTGTTCCAAGCAGTTGGGGTGCGGGTGGGCGAGATTCGGCTGAGTTCCACCTCGTCCAACTACTCGGACGAACGTGAATTGTGGACGATGACCCCACACACACATGACCTCTGGGAAGGATTCTTCCTCAGGGAAGATCATCAGGGACGGTGGATGAACCGGGGTCAGGAGCCCAAGCGAAAGTATGCCAAGGTCCTTCACATCGAAGATGCCGGGGACCAACGGGTGCTTTGCGCGGTGGTGCCTGACTATGAGCAGTTCGTCATTGACGGGTTTGTGCTCACGTCCAACTGCGCCTTCGTCAGCTCAGAGCATATCGACGAGGACTTCGCTGGTCCGTTCACGTTCCTGATGGACATGAGCATGTTGGGCGTCGGCGTCGGGGGAGACACCCGAGGAGCGGGCAAGCTCAAGGTGCAGATGCCCAAGCTGATCTCCACTCCGCATGTCGTCTCTGATGACCGAGAGGGGTGGGTGGGTCTGGCCAAGACGGTCATCAACTCCTTTGCGGGCAAAGGTGCGTTCCCCACGACCATCGACTTCTCGAAGGTGCGGTCCAAGGGACGCCGTATTCGTGGTTTCGGTGGCACCGCCTCAGGTCCAGGTCCTCTGGCGAAGCTGGTCAAGAACATCCTGCGGACTCTGATGCCCGAGGGTGTCGAGGTGCAGTTCGAGGAGGAGTTGAGCCGCAAAGGCAAGCTCCTCAAGCTGCACACCATGGTGCAGGGTGAGGGACTGGCCTACAAGATCACCAGTGGTTGCATCACCGACATCTTCAACATGGTCGGGGCCTGTGTCGTGGCTGGCGGAGTCCGCCGGTCAGCCGAGATCATGTTCGGCCACGCTGACGACTTGGAGTTCCGTACCCTCAAGGATGATACGGGGCTGCGTGCCCTGACCGCTCAGTTGGCAGGCCTACAGGCAAGGGATCCATCAGATCTGTCTCAGGAGGAGGCTATGGCACTCCTCCAGGAGATCACGGCCTTGCTGGGGCAGATCGACCAGCACCCGTTGCGGTCACACCGTTGGGCGAGCAACAACAGCATCTTCGCCAAGGTCGGGATGGACTACACTGAGGTGGGTCGGTCCATCGCGAAGAACGGTGAGCCTGGTCTGCTGTGGCTCGACAACGCTCGCAAGTTCGGCCGGATGGTGGATCCCGCCAACAACAAGGACAAGCGGGCGATGGGGGCGAACCCATGCTCGGAGCAGACCTTGGAGAGCTACGAGCTGTGCTGTCTGGTCGAGACCTATCCGGCCCATCACGAGAGCTACGAGGATTTCCAGCGGACCCTCAAGTTCGCGTACCTCTATGCCAAGACCGTGACCCTGATGCCGACGCACGACCCCCGGACGAACGCGGTGATGAACCGCAACCGGCGGATCGGGGCCTCGATGTCGGGGATCCGGCAGGCCATCGAGAAGTTCGGTCGCCGCGAGTTCCTCAACTGGTGCGACCAGGGTTACAACTACATCGGTGAGCTGGACACGGTCTACTCGGAGTGGTTGGGCTGCCCGCTGAGCATCAAGACGACGAGCGTGAAGCCTTCGGGCACGGTGAGTCTGCTCTGTGGAGCGACCCCGGGCATCCACCCGCCGCACAGCCCCTTCTACATCCGCAACATCCGTGTGCAGGAGCACAGCCCGTTGCTGGAGGCAGCAAGAGCAGCGGGGCATCCGGTGGAGAAGGACGCCTACGCGGATGCCACCTATGTCATCTCGTTCCCGGTGAAGACGGACAACTGCACGAAGGGCAAGCGGGATGTGAGTATCTGGGAGCAGGTGGCTCTCGCGGCGGACCTCCAACGCTACTGGGCGGACAACCAGGTCTCCGTCACGGTGACCTTCAAGCCGGAAGAAGCGGCCGAGATCCCCACGGTGCTAGAAGTGTTCGAGGATAGGCTCAAGAGCATCTCGTTCCTTCCCCTCGGGGATGACCACGGGTACGTCCAGGCCCCGTACATCCAGATCACCGAGGAGGAGTTCGATGCGATGGTAGCTCGCATCACGCCGATGAACCTCGGCGACTCCAAGGGAGAGGTCGAGGACAAGTTCTGCACGACCGATGCTTGTGAGATCCGGGCGTTCAAGGACTTGGCCTCCGCCTGAGAGGGGTTCACTGGGGCCGGCTCACGGGTAATACCTGTCAGAAGGAGAGGTGTTACCTATGAGCCAGTTCCATGCCATCCTCATCGAGGGCCTGTTCTACGAGAAGGAAGGGTCCCGCTACATCGAGCAGGAAAATGGCGAGCATGTGGCCTGGGATGCGTTGATGGAACCTGTGGTTGATCAGCGCGTTCAGATTGCACTGCACCATCTCCCTCCGCACGGAATCGATCTGGGGAAACCCGGGGCAGGCAGTTGTCGTTACCCGGCTGGGGTGGGATGTCCTGTGGGACATGACCTCTATCCTGACCGACTCCTGTCCTTCTCGAAGGAAGGAGTTCTGCGGAACGATCCCTGGCGGATCGAACTGTTCGACACGACCTGGGTCCTCATTCCGTTGGGGGGGATGATAGGTCATTTTGGCCGGGTCGGTGCTGCAACGGTGTTCGATGTCGAGAAGATGAGGGAATCGTTGGCCAGCATGAACCCGGAAGCAATGATGGCAGCACTGGCCTCCTCGGGAGTCAGTGCCGAGGAACTGGAAGTGATGCTAGGGCGTCTTCGTAAGGAAAACACTCCGTGAGCAACTACTTCTCAGGTCGAGTTCAGTCTGTGGTCTTTGCGAACCCGGAAAACGCCTTCTACATCGTGCGGATGATCCTCGACGAGGAGAAGGATGCTGCGAGCCTGATCAGGAACAAGCTGTCAGAGCCTGTTACGGTCAAGGGAGCCATTCCTGGCATTCAGATTGCTGTTGGTGCGTGGTTCGGGTTTGAGGCCAAGTGGAGCCATCACGCCATGTACGGCAAGCAGCTCGACATCAGTCGGGCTCCCGTGCTGAAGGATGGCTGGGATCCAGAGACCGCAGCTCGAATGCTGGTAGCCAATGGGGTGGGTGCTGGCGTGATGTTGTCCATCCGGCAGCATTTCAAGGATGACCAGTTGCTGGCGGCCCTCGAAGATGCTGAGAAGCTCACCGAGGTGCCAGGGCTGGCGAAGTTCTCGGCGATGCACGTTGCTTCCCGTTGGGAGTCTGTGCGGGCGTATTTCAAGGGGCTGGAGTTCATTTCCGAGCTGGGGTTGCCTTCGGGGTTGGTGAGCAACATCTGGAAGCACTTTGGTGACCAGGCTGAGCAGGTCCTTTCGAAGGACCCTTGGCGACTGGTTGAGGTGGATGGCATCGAGTTCAGGCACGCTGACGAGGCTGCTCGGAAGCTCGGTCTGGTGAACCCCACAGCCCAGGCCCGTGCAGCGGTGCTCTACGCTTGCAAGATCGGTCGTGGCTTCGGCCATATGTTCTTGCAGACGGGGTCGGTGTTCCATTCGGTCAACGTGATGGTTCCCAACATCGACAAGAAGGTGGTCGCACAGGCGCTGGCTGGGTTACACAAGGATGGTCTCCTGGTCATCGACAAGAAGACTCGTCCTGGGGTCACGGCGGTCTATGAGCCTTGGTCGTACACAATGGAGAAGGAGTCCGCAGATCTGCTGGTTCAGCGTGAGACCGCAGCACGGCTGGCTCCCGGCGAGGAGCGCACCGACAAGTACCTCAAGGCCCTTGGGTGTGTTGGTCCGAGGACCGAAGCTGAGGCCAAGTCTGGCAGGAAGAAGGGTCGGCTTGAACGAGTCGTGGAAGTCGCCATCGACGAATGGGGAAGCCAGGCTCACCTGATTTTGTCGGATCCTCAGAAAGAGGGGATCTTCAACGCATTGACGGCTCCGGTGTCAGTCCTGGCAGGTCTACCAGGCACGGGCAAGACCACCAGCCTTCGCGCTGCCGTTCGCATTCTGCAAGATGCTGAGGTTCCGTTCTTGCTCTGTGCCCCGACGGGTATTGCGGCCAAGAACCTTTCAGCCCGCACCGGAGCTGTGGCGAGCACCATTCACCGGGCGTTCTCGGCGAAAGGGATCACTGATGATGACCATCGGAACCGCACCTATGCGGGTGTACAGGGTGGATCCAAGAAAGCGGTGATTGGCGGGGTGAACGGTGAGGGTTGGGGATACAGTCAGGACAATCCCCACCCGGCAGACGTGATCATCATCGACGAGGCCTCGATGGTGGATCAGCATCTTCTATTCCGATTGCTCGACTGCACAAAGCCCGATGCTCGGTTGGTGTTCGTGGGTGACTATGCCCAGCTCCCCAGTGTGGGTCCCGGCAACGTGTTGCGGGATCTCATTCACTCGGGGATGTTCCCAGCCATCAAGCTGACTCAGATCTTCCGGCAGGATGACACGAGCGGGATCGTGTTCGCCGCTCATTCGATGGTGAACGGTGAGGTGCCCGAGACGAGCAAGGACTTCCGCCTGATTCAGTTGAAATCTGAGGAAGAGGTCCTCGACGCGATCCTGCAGATCGCGGAGAAGTTCTTTGAGGGTCGGTTGAACTTCCAGATTCTCTCCCCAAAGCATCGGGGCACGGTTGGTGTGACCAACCTAAATCAGCGTTTGCGGGATCTCATCAATCCGGCCGCACCGGGGTTGGATGAGATGAAGTTCGGCAAGGAGACCGTCCGCACGGGTGACCGCATCATGGTCATCAAGAACGACTACAACTACGGGATCTACAACGGTGACGTTGGCAAGGTGAACAAGGTGGACCGGGCGAAGAAGGAACTGGAGATCAAGGTCTTCGGTGAACCTCCTCTGCTGATCACCCTGCCTTTCAAGGACGTCCCCAAGCTGTTGGTGCTCGCCTACGCTTGTACGGTCCACAAGGCTCAGGGGTTGGAGTACGACCGCATCGTGATGCCGTTGGTGACGGGCTTCTATCACCAGCTCCAGAGAAACCTGATTTACACGGCCATCACTCGGGCGAAGAAGCAGGTCGTGCTGGTTGGCCAGCACGACGCTTTGGTCAAGTCCGTGCACAACTCCAAAGAGGATGACCGATCTACGATGTTGCTGGATCGGTTGAAGGGGGGCTAGTTCCGGGGGCCACCGAGTAGAGGAGATGCGCCGCAAGGACACAACCGCCACTGGAGGCTGGACAAATGGACATCAGCGATCTGACTGAAGAGCAAAGGGCTGAGATCACACTGGTCAAGGACGGCCTCCGTATCAGTAAGGTGGTCGCGACCCGAGCTGTCAAGACGAAGAACGGTGATTTCTTCGTGGGCTTCTCGGGTGCCTGGGACACGACACAAGAGGATGCCGGCGGGATGGGGGCGGACCTCATCGACGCCATGGCTCCTGGGGAACAGCATGACGCCATCGTGCAACGAGACATGACCCTGAAGCAGGCGAAGATCGCGGGGTTCATCCTCGGGATGCAGGTGGACATCCAGGCCCTCGGGCACACTCTCGGTGGTGGGGCCATCAGTGAGCGGGACCATCAGGTGGCCACCCAGGCGATCAAGCGCAACTACGGTAAGTTGATCGCTGGAGCGGTCGCTGGGAAGGCATCCAAGACCGTGGACAATGGTGACGAATGAGTACCGTGCAGCCTCTGGACCCGCAGTACGCGGACGACATCTTTGCCGAGCTGGCCACGTTGGAGGTCCAGCTCGATGATGACCCCTTGGTCTATGGGCCGAAGAGACTGAACGGCAAAATCTCTCTGGCCCGCAAGATGACGACACGGTGCGAGCGTCTGTACTTGGCTGTCTCGCAGCAGCTCGCTCAGTACAACCGGGCTTTTCGCCAAGCGGAGTTGATGCTGGATCTGGAGAAGAAGAACTTGCTCGCGAACGACCCTGAGGTACGTTCGGGTCGAGCTGTCTCCGAGCGGGAAGCCTTGGCTTTTGGGAAACTCCAAGAGGAAGTGAAGGCGTTTCACAATGCCAAACACGCAGTCGCAGACCTGGACGCTGTCCTTTCCGTGATCAAGGCCAAGCGGTCTGATTTGCGGGATGTGCAGGGTCGTCTTCGGGATCAGATCCGGTTGTGCGGGGAGGAGATGACGCTTGGTGCTCGTTGGGGCAGCAAGTCACCTCGGGGCACCGAGCTGGAACCAGGTCAGGGTTTCGCCGATGGTTCTGACGTGGAAGATGTGGATGACCTCCTCCAGAGTGTCCGGGCCATCTCGGATGCTGAGACCCATCTTCCGGCTGAGATTGATGACACGGATACGGAGGATGAGGAAGTTGCTGCCCTGGCAACTTCCATGGAGGATTTCGAGGAAAAGGATGTTGCTCCGGTCGTCGAGGAACATGAGGAAGAGGATGTCGAGGA
>Ga0051980_10001980_pt1 | contig 15508 bp, 10 predicted proteins | sample CryGey13umfilter_2_FD_55014 | JGI IMG/M metagenome (GOLD analysis project Ga0051980, IMG submission 55014) | Groundwater microbial communities from aquifer in Utah, USA - Crystal Geyser 4/9/14 3 um filter | ecosystem: Environmental > Aquatic > Deep subsurface > Groundwater | place: USA: Utah...
TCTCTTTCGTCAACGACTTTAATAGTCACACCCTTCGTCAAATAAGCCTGTTGCCTCAGTCTGTTCATCACAATATCCCACTTGAAGTCAACCAACTCGAAGATTTCCGGATCAGGCGTAAATGTAATCTTAGTACCTGTGCGATCAGTTTTCCCGATAACCTTAAGCTCACATAGGGCATCACCCCTGCTATATTCTTGGAAATAAACTTTCCCATCACGATAAATCTCAGCTTTCAAGCTGGTCGAAAGAGCATTAACAACAGAGACTCCGACTCCATGTAGACCACCTGAGACTTTATAACCTCCACCTTCTCCAAACTTACCTCCTGCATGCAAGACAGTAAGTACGGTCTCCAAGGCGGATTTACCGGTACGAGAGTGTTTATCAACAGGGATACCACGACCATCATCATCAACCGACAAGGAACCATCGGCATGGATTACAACAACGATATTCTCACAATGCCCACCCATAGCTTCGTCAATAGCATTATCAACGATCTCCCAAATCAGGTGGTGCAACCCCGCAATATCAGTAGTACCGATGTACATTCCGGGACGCTTACGTACAGCCTGAAGCCCCTCCAACACGGTGATATTATCGGCACTATATCCTTTATTATCAGCCATATGTGTATTTATGTTTAAAAAAAATAGACCTGCGCCATTCTAGCACAGTAGCTAAAAAAACAAAAAGCTAGTTAGATAAAGAATCTTTGACAAGACTTTCGAGCTCGAAAGTCTTGTATTCACCATCAATAGAAACTCCATCAACGCTCACGTATGTAACTATGTCTTCGCCAGCCCACACGACAAAGTCAACTTGGGAACCGGCCAAATCTACTCCTTCCAGAGAGAATAAATCTCCCTCTACATCAACAGACACAACATTTGCATCAGAAATTTTTATACCAAACTCACCCAAATAATCTACGAGAAGAGAAATTGCAACCTCCTCGGAATAACTCCAGTCACTCGGATTATCACCAGTGCTACTCTCAGTTTCAATATCGCTGCTGTTGCCGAAGTCAGTGAGTCCGAATAATACTTCACCCAAACTATTCAAATGAACACCGGTCGTAAAACTGATACCTTCAGCCTGCAGATCGTAGATAAGCTCACTCTCCCTGTCATATTTCGCCGAAAATGAGATGCCGGAAACCTCGCCTCCTTGTATTTCAAAAAGCCTATAACCGCTGTCTCCAACAGATACAATAGCCGTGTAAGAGACTCCGGCAGCATCAAAAGATGCATAGACAAGCTTTTTCGCCTCACTAAGAGTCAACTCACCATCTTCGGAAGATCCGAGGTGCAGGCTTTGCAAATAAGACTTGAGCTCCTCTATATCCTGCTCCTTTTTCAAGAATTCAGAAAACTTCTCATCAAAACTACCACCTAAACTGGAATATTCGACAGAGTTAATAAACTGAGTCACCAGCCACCCTTCATCAATCTCAGACTCAAAATACGAAAGTATTGCAGCCTCTGAAGTTATTTCATCCATAAGAGCTTCCGCGTCATCAAGAAGCAGAATCATCAGATCAGTAGCATCATCAACATCTATACCGTTAACGGCAAGCAAAGACTCAAGCTGATTCACTACCTTGATTTTGCTAGAAACAAAAGCCTGCCTCTCTTCGTCCAAGTCAGACCCGGAAATAGCGACTCGGAAAATAGCCTGCTCAAATTCACCAAGAAGAGAAAAATAAGTAGCATCATAGAAACCATCTTCCTGAAGCAAAAGAACAGACAAAAGCTCCCTCTCTTCACTAATATCTGTACGGAACTGACTCAAATCCGTCACAGACATACCCAAGAAATCCCACCATCCCCTCTCATACTCAGCAAAAGCCTGCTTAGCTGAAGCAACATCACCATTTCCAACCAGATCATACATCTCGGCAAGCATCTGGCTTAAAACAATAATATTGCCTTCATCCGTATTTCCATAAAGAAGATTGCGCAAATAACTTTTAACTGGATATAGATCATCGCCATAAAGTGAATTATTCAAAACAACGTTCAAATAATTAAGATATGACGCGTATTCATCAGAAATGATACTACCTTGTTCCAGAAGCACCAACTTCTCCAAAGCATCGTCTTGCTCACCCTTAACACTCAGATACAAAGCTTGGTTAAGATAAGTAAGCGTATCTTGTTCAGCCCATTCCTGCTTCTTTGCATCAGAAAAAGTCAAATATTCGCGCAAAAATGACACTATTCCATCAACAAAAGAGTAACCATCGGAATCACTCATATAAGATCCATAATGCTGCCTAACCAAAGATTCAAAGTCGGACAATAAATTCCTATACCTTGAGTCGTCTTCTGCAGCATAACCACCCCAGAAAGCAAGCGACTGATCGTCAGTAATACTATAGAAAGGATACTCTTTGACCAATTTGGCATAACGCAGCCCAGAGACTACAGAAGAGACTGTCCCATCTTCCAGCTGGACATAATACCCTTCTGGCAATGAATAACTGTTCAGGGAATTATTCTCGCCGTCCAGAAAATGAACACTTAAATGATGCCTGTATGAATAAGCGAAAACATCGCTATCAACTTTGCCTATATAGTAATAACCATCAATATTCCTAAACATAAAATCACCGGCAATAACCATAACATCAAGAACGCCGCCCATATTAGCGACCCACACACCACCATCGACAAGATTTAGTGACACTGTATAAAAACCATCCTCTTCTGAAATCTCCAAGACATCGAATGAACTACCGGAGACAAAACGCATCACATCAACACCATCAAAAGTTATTTCAAGATCATCACCGGCAACATCATAACTCTGAGTGGAAAATTTTTCCCCATTGCTCATAGTGGCCTCAGTTTTCAGCTCAGTATCGACATCTATAGCCCTCAAGAACGTAACCCAAAAGAACAAGACGAATAAAAATCCAGCAACAACAAAGAACATTAAAAATCTGACAAGTAGTGACCAATTAAAACTGCGCCCAGGGACCTGAGGAGACAAATCGTCAGCCATACATTTATATTTTTATTTTATTCTCTGGCGAATTATAACACCGAAGAAGCATAGTACATAAATTTTTTTGTGCTTCATTGCAGAAAAAGCCCGAATAATATATAAGCCTTAAGCACACTAACTACAAAACAACATGAAAAAAACAATATCCATATTAGTCCTCGGCGCACTATTATTGATGCCTATTCAAGCATTAGCTAGCTTCGAAGACGTACCGGAAGAAAGCGAATATTATGATGCTATCTATTATCTCGAAAACACCGGAGCCATCGTATCAGGCACCAACTTTAACCCAGAAGAATCTGTCACAAAAGCTGCATTTTTCAAGATGCTTCTTGCAAATTCAGGATTTCAGCCAGAAGAGGATCAAATAAATTATTTCGGCGACCTTACCGGAGACGAATGGTACGCACCTTACGCCAACAAAGCAGCAGAACTTGGACTCATAGACACGTCAGGAGAACATCCGGAATTTAACGGAGGAAACAGCCTCACAAAAGCAGAAGCGGCAAAATTCATATTAAGATGGGGAGGAATCGCATCGGCACTATATATAGATGAAGAGGAGTGGAACCTTGATTACAACGACATTTCTCCGACTCACATTTACGCCCCATATGTCAAAAAAGTTGTCGATCTTGGGATCATAGCGCCTGAAAACACGAAGTATTTCGGTACGTACAAGAAATTATCACGAGGCCAAGCAGCTCTCGCTATATACAATATGGAAGCTTACACTCTGACAGACGCATACATGGAGATAGTAGCAAGCCAAATAAGAGATGACTTGGATGTACCTCTAATCCTGATTCTTGAGGATGTATACAACAGGCTGACTTCCGAGTACTACAGCTCAGAAGACATATACGGCGAAGACCTTATATACGAAGCGATCAAAGGAATGACCGAAGCCGCGGGAGATCAGTACACAGTATTCATGGACCCAACCGAGTCAGAATCTTTTTACAACAATCTTAGTGGCGAGATGAAAGGTATAGGAGCATATGTGCACCAAAACGACGCCGGAACAATACTGATAACAGGTTTTGTCGACGACAGCCCTGCTGCATCATCAAATTTACAAGTCAACGATATAATAGTTAAGGTCAATGGAGCAGAGATAGAAGGAATGGATTTGGAAACAGTTATCGGCCTAATCAAAGGAGAAGATGGAACTGACGTAGATATAACAATCAGCAGAACGGAAAACGGCAAAACGAGATATTCGACATATACAATCACAAGAGCGGACTTTGTAATTCCATACATAACAACCGAAGTCCTGGAAGATAATATCCTGTATTACAACCTGCTAAGCTTCGGCGAGAATACCGGCGATGAATTCGCAGAACTAACAAAGGAGGTACTGGAAAGTAGCGACATTTCAGGCATAATCCTAGACCTGAGAAACAATGGCGGAGGATACGTAAATACTACAGCCCAGATACTGGATCACTTCTTGCCTCATGGAAGCATAGAGTTCATGATATCCGGCACAAACATCAATACAATGTACATATCCAATGGACCCGGAGAACTCATGGACTACCCTACCGTAATCCTGATTAACGGATACAGCGCATCGGCATCAGAGATCACAGCATCATCATTACAAGCTTATGGATATGCAACAATTATGGGGACACAGTCTTTTGGAAAAGGTAGCGCACAAGACATCTACAACTACTACGACGGATCTTCATTAAAAATCACGACTTCTCATTGGCAAACTCCGACATGGAAAGACCTTAACGGTATTGGAGTAACACCTGATATCATGACGGAAGATGATCCAACTACAGAAGAAGACGAAGCCTTGGAAGACGCCATCAACGAGATCATGACTATGATGGATTAGACCTCAAGTTTATTTCGCATCCCATTGATAAAAGACTGAGCAAAGGCCGTCCCCATATGGGCATAAGCGGGATCTTTATTAATGCTGCTACCTATATACGCTATCAAACGCATCAACTGATCACGAGTTAACCCAGTGCTTATTAATAGCATCCACTGCTGGCTTGTTTGCAAATCTGCATTCACAAGATATCGGTTCACAATATGGCGATACATAGCCCCTCCATCACTAGCGATAAGTTCCTGACNCACTTGAGAAATAGCACCATGGACTCTGTCTTCAGAGCATTCCACCAGTTCAAGATCAAGCTCAGACAGATCATCATCATCATCAGATTGTCCTCGGACTTCAGGCATAGGGTTGAAATATGGAATTAGGAAGCGGATTCTATCACAACGAAACTTCCTTAACAAAATTATCTTTGGTCCAAGCCTTCTCAATGCGGTATTGATGCTCAAGCCCTCTGGAGACCATCTCGTTTTTAACAACTCCACCTTTGTGTGGATGCCTATGTTGCCTTTTTAACGGAGAACAAAAACCATGAGCGTAATGAACAATTTCATGGGCCAAAACACCCTCAACAACCTGAGTTGGAATAAGCGAATCTCTGAAAAGACCGTTAAGCAGTATTATCGACTTCTTCTTATCACGAGTCATCCGAATAGAACCAAGTCTTGTCCTAGCTTTACGCGAGAACTTCACCTCGATTTGATTAGCCCTTCTCACATCAAAAAAATACTTCTCCCACATCTCATCAAACAAATTTTCGAGCCATTTATTATCACGCATGGCTCATATTAAATATGCGAAAGAACCAAATTGCAACCGCTTAAGATACGGGAGGCTCAGGTGTAACTTCAGCTGGCTGGGTATTCTCTGATTGCGGAGAAACTATCTCCGAACTAACAGGCCGCATAACTGGCTGATCCGTAGGGACTGCAACACTACTACCTACTACTAACTCTTGACTATCACTCTCTACCATCTGTGTCTTGTTATCTGCTGTCTGCATCACGTCCTGACTCTCGATTCTAGCTTCGGCGACCTCTTTGGTCTGCTCTAAATTACCGAGAAGCTGGCTCGTATTGTCGAATGTATAATCCGCACTCTCAACGTTTTGAGTATCACCCTCTGCTGGCTGTGTCTTGTCATCTGCTGTCTGTGTCTTGTCATCTGCTGTCTGTGCCTTGTCATCTGCATTCTGCTCCTTTTCAGCATTTTCAAAAATGCGCTCACTCCTACCCTTGAGAATCTCTTCGGGATTTGTAGTNATAATCTTGTCNTCNGTATAAGAGGCTATGATTTGGAGCGCCACATGCTTAAGTCCCGCAAAGAAGAGCCCTTGACCGACTCCACTATTGAGAAGCATGTACTTTTCTCCTTCTGTTAGATTGAAAACTTTTTGTAGCATCTCCATCGCAGTCGGAGACTGTTTTAAGAGAATCTGCATAGACGAGTTNGTAATNATCGGCTTNCCNAAATCACTCCTCATAAAATCCTCAACGTCCTGAGTAATCGTAGAGACGCCCAAATAATACTTACGAGCTCTCTTAACAAGCCCGAATAAGAACTTGGCACTATCATCATGCTGCATCATAGACCATGCCTCGTCAATCACGAGAATCCTCTTTTTAAGCTCGCTTCTTACTCTATTCCATATATAACTCAAAATAATATACATAGCGATCGGCCTAAGCTGATCTTCAAGGTCGCGTACCGAGAAAACCACAAGACCTTTGTCTAGATTCACATTGGTAGGCTTGTTGAAAACACCGGAGTAAGTACCTGTAGTGAATTTCTGAATNCTTTGAGCCATATCCTCAGCTCCGTCCATTGAAGAGAGAACCGCATGGAAATCCTCCATAGTAGGCGGATTGAACTGTGAAGGATTAGGTGTATCCATCGTGATACCTTTTGTCGCATATACGTCAATCAAAGCTCTATCCAAAATACCTTCTTGGGTAGGAGTCATGTCGCCCATCATAAGCTTCATCAAACCTGTTAGATCGATAATAGCTGATCTAAGAAGGTCTCCAGGCTTAAGCTCGGCCTGATCTACAGGCGCGGGCAGATCAAAAGGATTAATTCTTTTGTCAGAGTTCAAAGACACTCTCAAATAACTACCACCAACAGATTCAGCAAGTGACTCATACTCATTCTCAGGATCTATAACAATCACATCGACACCCATCATCAGGTATCTGAGTACCTCAAGTTTAATAGCATAAGATTTACCGGCACCAGACTTGGCAAAAACGACAGAGTTGGCATTCTCAAGGGAGAACCTGTCAAAAACAACAAGACTCTCGTTATGCCTATTAAGACCGTAAAGAATACCGTCATTCGACGTTAATTCGGAACTGATGAACGGGAATGTACTGGAAAGCGGAGATGTATTCATATTCGAATTAACCTGCAGCTCATCCAAACAGATAGGTATTGTAGAATTAAAAGCGTACTCCTGTTGAAGATTAGCCTTCTTAGTGAGAATTAACTTGCCTCCAAGTAGACTTTCAAGCTGCTTTGTAATTTTCTGGAGCTTCTTCATGTCATCGGAATATATAGTCATATACATCCCAAACTGGAAGAACTTCTCTTGTCCGCGTTGAAGTTCTGTACGGAGTTGTTCAGCATCTTCGAGAGCTGTCTCAAGAGCAGGATCACTTACATTTCCCTTCTCACGATTCATACGGAGTGAAGCTTGGAACTGCGCAACTTTTCTCTTAAGAGTACGCATAATCTGAGCGGATCCAACAGGATATATGAACTGCGAAACATCCATCGTAACCTCAAAATTCACTATCGGCGAAAGCCAGTTCGTTTCGAGATAACGAGGATAAGCATATACATAATAACTCTGCGCATAAAGCCCCTCGACATTGATATGATCATAAAACACTTCATAAGAAGCGGGGGCGATAATATCCCTGATAGAGGTCAAACCTTCATTGTAAAGTTTCTCTGTTTCCAATATCTCTTTGCGCTCTTCTGCAGTGAGAGGTTGCTCCTTCCCATCTGCTGTCTGTGTATTGCTACCTGCTATCTGAGCCTTGCCATCCGCTGTTTTTTTACCAAACAAACCTTTGATATTGTCTAGAATTGAAGGTTTTGCAGCAGGTTTTTGCTGCACCAGAGCAGTCTTGCCGGGCGTCACCTGGACAATATTAGCCGTCGCGTCGACTTTTTGAAGTTCGCTTACAGAAGCCACATCTGCTGTCTGCGTCTTGCTATCTACCGTCTGCACCTTGCTGTCTGTGTCCGTCTGATTTGGCATTTATATCAAATTTATATCTGATAATTATACCAAAAAAGCCGAAAAGAATCAATGCTTAAGCAGTCAAGATATACGCCGCGCTAATTCACATCAACAGAGAATGGATCGGAAGATACAACAGCAATCGTGTAATCACTGGGAGAATCGCCTTCTGTTTNGCTGACAGATTCGACAGTCCTATACCTCTGCGCCTGATGATCGTAATACACAACCTTGTTTCTGCCTTGCTGTTTAGCTCCATACATAGCTCGATCAGCATAGTTAATAGCTGTATCAGGCTCATGAGGCACGGCATCTCCGGAACAATGAAAAACACCAACCGAAACGGTGACAGGAGGTAATCCTTCTTGGATACTAGACCCCTCCTCCTCAACATGAGATCTGAACCTTTCCGCAATCAACAGCGACTCTTCCTCGGAGNCATTGGATAGAGTAACAACAATCTCCTCACCGCCGCGACGGGACACAACATCACCGTCGCGAGATAACATGGATATGATTCTCGCGCAATGCTTCAAAACAGCATCTCCGGAAGCATGACCATGCTCGTCATTGAAACGCTTAAAATGATCAATATCCAAGAAAATCACTGCACAACCTTTGTTGTCTAAAATATCGGATGCCCTCTGCCCTCCTGAAGCCAATCTGGCTTCCATGAAGATCCTTCTGTTATAGATTTCAGCACCATGCCTATTCAGCAAACCTGTGAGCTGATCAGTCATCGAGAGGTCTCTACTCTCTTCGGCAACTTTCTTCTGCAACCTGGCTGCCACTAAATCGGCGAACCACTGATGGAACTTCCTAGCCACATCCGTCTTAAGCAGATCTCCGGTGTCGGCAACATTTCGCTCAATACCCAAAACACTTGATACGCCAGCCAATCTGCTTCGGAAATCCTCACCGACCTCAGTAACATCAATTTTGGCATAATCGGAAAGGAACCTCACCAATATGTCAATAAGCCTCTCAACAAACTTACGAGCTTCAGTCTCATCATAGTACTGTTCCAAATAACCCTCGAAACAACCGATAAGCACACCAAGATTACGCAGTAGCGTAGCAGCCCTATCACTATCAAATGAGTCACCGGCATCCCTAAGCGTAATCATAGCACTAAGCTCATCAGACAACGTATGGATCATGCGATGCATTACGGCAGGCTTCAAGACACCACTCTCAAACGGCAATAATTGCTCCTCAACACCACCAGCAAAAACATCTTGCAGTAATCTATCTGACGCATCACTCTTAAGATCCATAAAACGAGCCATAGCATCCCGCATAACATCAGGCCGAAGCGGTAGACGCATATGATCTACAGGCCCCTCATTATCATTATCTAAACCCATGTTTAATATATTATAATTTGCAGAAATCAATTCTAACATCTTGAAGCGAATTGTCAACACCCGAATCACACAAAAACACATATATTCACTTCCCCTTCCCACNCAAACGGTTTTCTGATAAATTAACGGTTGTGAAAATATAAAGTTAATCTTGAAATATGGCACCGAAAAAGAAAAACGATGAAAACAACAAAGAAATCAAAAAGAAATCAGCACCTAAAAAACCTGGAACTGAAGAGAAAAAACAAAGCAAAGCTCCTAAAAAGATAGAAGATACTAAGAGCAAAGACATAGAAATCAATGAACAAGAAACTGATAACGACGAGGAACCAGCGCTGTTTGACGCAGAAGAAGAAAAACCGAGCGCAGATGAAGGCGATGATGGAGGCACCCCATCGCAGATGGAGATGTTATCAGGCTCACTCCGCAACATTTCAGATGAAATGGAGGAGTGCTACCTGGATTATGCGATGAGCGTCATCGTATCCCGCGCCCTGCCGGACGTACGAGATGGTCTCAAGCCGGTACACAGACGTATTTTATACTCAATGCACGAACTTGGACTAAGACCTACTTCATCCTTCCGGAAATCAGCTACTGTCGTAGGTGACGTACTTGGTAAATATCATCCACATGGAGACAGCGCCGTATACGACTCCATGGTACGTTTGGCACAAGATTTCTCGATGAGATACATGCTTGTACGCGGACAGGGTAACTTTGGATCAATTGATGGAGATAGTGCTGCAGCCATGCGTTATACAGAGGCAAAAATGGAGAAGATGGCAGAAGAGTTACTCGCAGATATAGAGAAAGAGACAATACCTTGGGCTCCAAACTATGATGGAAAACTCAAGGAACCAAAAGTTCTGCCAACAAGAGTGCCACAACTTCTGCTCAACGGAACCATGGGTATAGCCGTAGGTATGGCGACAAATATACCTCCACACAACCTTGGGGAGGTCATAGACGCGACAATCCATCTATCAAACAACCCCGAGTGCACAATCGACGATATAATGGAGTTTATAAAAGGACCTGACTTCCCTACCGCAGGCATGATTTATGATACAGAGGCGATCAAAGCGATGTACACAAATGGACGCGGAGGCATAGTGATGAGAGCTAAGGCCGATATCGAAGAGAAAAAAGGAGGCAGATTCCAAATCATCATTACCGAGATCCCTTACCAAGTGAACAAAGCAACTCTTGTCACAAAGATTGCTGATTTGGTCAGAGACAAGAAGATAAAAGGCATTACAGACATACGTGACGAATCAAACAGAGAGGGAATTCGTGTATCAATAGAACTGAAAAAAGATTCATACCCAAAAAAGATACTCAACCAGCTGTACAAATTAACTCCGATGCAGACAAGCTTCAACATGAACATGATCGCATTGGTAGACGGCATACAGCCAAGACTATTGAACCTTAAACAGGTACTCGAATACTTCATAGCACATCGCAAAGATGTCATCACAAACAGGACTATATACGAACTCAAAATAGCGAAAGCACGAGCTCACATATTGGAAGGGCTAACTATCGCCCTAGACAACATTGACGCAGTCATCGAGACCATCAGGAAATCGCCTACAAAGGAGGATGCACATGCTGCTTTGATGAAGAAATTCAAGCTATCCGAACTCCAGTCAAGCGCTATTCTGGAAATGAGACTGCAGACTTTAGCAGGACTCGAAAGAAAAAAGATAGAGGATGAATACAAAGCAAAATTAGCACTAATAGAGGAGCTGGAAGGCATACTTGCTGACACGGAGAAAGTCATCAAAATCATGAAAGACGAGCTTGCGGAAATCAAAGAAAAATACGCTGACGAACGAAGAACAGAGGTCATTCCTCATGCAGTAGGACAAATATCTCAAAAAGATACAATTCCTAATGCACCGATGGTAATAAGTCTCACGAAAGAGAACTACATCAAGAGACTACCTCCATCTTCATTCAAGGTACAAAAACGTGGAGGCAAAGGAGTAATAGGGATGTCGACCAAAGAAGAAGACGAAATAGCAATCATTAAGGCGGCAATGAACCACGACGACATCATGTTTTTCACAAGCAAAGGTCGCGTATTCAAACTGCCTGTATACGAATTGCCACAAGCCGCCAGACAAGCAAAAGGCACTCCTATCGTCAACTTGTTACAATTGGGCGAAGGAGAAGACATAACTTCTATCCTAACAGCCGACGAAGAACGAACAGGAAAATATCTGATTATGGCTACGCACAAAGGAACGATCAAGAAAACACCTATCGAAGACTTTAAGAACATCAGAAAAACAGGACTCATAGCAATCAAACTCAGAGAAGACGACAGCCTTGAATGGGTACGCCAAACAAACCCTGGAGACAGGGTCGTCATCGTCACTCATGAAGGCAAGTGTATTAAATTCGACGAAGCCGACGCAAGAGCTATGGGACGCGCATCCATGGGAGTGCGAGGCATAAGAGTAAAGCCAGGTGACTACTGTGTACAAATGGACGTTGTTAAGAGTGACGAAGAAGATCTCTTGGTAGTTATGGGTAACGGCCTTGGCAAAAGGACATCTCTGGTCAATTACAGGTTCCAATCCAGAGGAGGTTCGGGAGTAAAAACTGCCAACATAACTCAAAAGACAGGCAAAGTTTTGGGTGCAAGCGTGATAAAAGAAGGTACAGATGCAGATTTAATCATCATATCAAGACAAGGCCAAATAATAAGAATGCCACTTAATGGTATCCCTTCTAGAGGACGTGCCACACAAGGAGTGTATTTAATGAGACTGAAAGGAGACGACCAAGTAGCCTCAATCTCAGTTATAGAGAAGGTGAAAACAGATGAAGACGTGGACGAGAGTGCCGAGACATCCGAAGAACAGACTGTTGAGGCGAATCAATTGCCGGTTTAAACAACATTAAAAAACAAAAAAATGGCAAAATTCAAAGCATCTTTCAGTATGTGCATGCTAGCTTTGCTAACATCACTATTACTCCCGTTAAACGCTATAGCCGCAGGCAGTGATCTATACCTGTCAGATAGCAGTGCCTATTTTTCTACAGAGTATTTTGTAGAAAATATTCCCGTCATGATCTACGCCACAGCAGGAAACGATTCTAATGCGGATCTGCTTGGAACAATTCAATTCTGGAATAACACAACAGGAACACAGATTTCGTCAGACCAACCGATCTCCGTGCTAGCAGGAGCAACAGACACAGTTTTTGTGAGCTGGACACCTCCGGCAGGGACTCAACAAATATCTATTACTGTATATCCATGGGACTATACAGGCGATGATAGCAGCAACAATACTATATACAGAACCGTCACAGTAGACTATGACACCGATGGAGATGGCGTCGGCAATAACGCCGATACCGATGATGACAATGATGGGACCCCAGATTACGAAGACGCCTTCCCTCTTAATAGCGGGGAATGGATCGACACCGATGGAGATGGCGTCGGCAATAACGCCGATACCGATGATGACAATGATAGCACTCTAGATACTGAGGACGAAATGCCAACCGATTACAACGAGACATTGGATACAGATGGAGACGGCGTCGGAGACAATGCCGATTCCGATGATGATGGCGACGGCATTCCTGACTCGGAAGAAGTTTATACCGATCCTCTCGACGAAGACTCGGACCATGACGGCATATCGGACTCCGAAGACGCCTTCCCGTTAGACAGTGAAGAATGGGCCGATTATGACAACGATGGAGTGGGCAACAATGCCGATCCAGATGATGACAATGATGGACTTAATGACGACGAAGATCAGTACGCCACTAACAAAGGACCAATTATAAGAATAGACAAAGGATTCCCCATCCACTTAACAGGTCAAACCATAACAATAGATGCGACAAATTCGTACGATGAGGATGGTCAAATCGGAGAGTTTGAATGGAGAGAGGGCGAGGAGACAATCAGCACGGAAGGGATATACGAAATGACCTCACTGGAAAGCGGCAAAAGGACACTGACTCTAACAGTTGCTGACGACCAGGGAGAAACAAGAACAGCAGAAGTAGATATCAGAGTATATTCAAAGGGGTTCATTATATNNCTCGGNCTGTTTATCATAATNTTACTTTGTCTTGCATTCTATATAATTTCTAGGTATAGTCCTCGAGCAAAACAGGCCAAACCGATCAGGACAGAGGTAGTAAAAGCGGTAAAAGCTACTAAGAAGGCACCAGCTAAAAAGAAGAAAAAGGCCTAAGCATTGCAACCCTACAAAACCCTATTCCTATTATGAAGAAAAACGACACACATCCTAAATACAACGAGGAAGCAACTATAACCTGTTCATGCGGAGCCAAATTTATCGTTGGATCCACTAAGGAAGGATTGGAAACAGAGCTTTGCTCGAAATGTCATCCATTCTACACAGGACAACAGAAGCTCGTAGACACAACAGGTCGTGTAGACAAATTCAAGAAGAAACAGGAAGCGGCGCAAAAGAAACAGGAAGCGGCGCAAAAGAAAGAACCTAAGAAGCGCAAGAAGACCATGGAAGAGCGTTTCAACGAGAAGATTTCCAATCAGTTGGCAAAAGAAGAAGAGTAAAACACAACACTTATAGCCGAACTACAGAAGACCTGCCATTGCGGCAGGTCTTTTTATATCTTAGAATGAAAGCAGCAATAACCTACTTAAGATTATGGCTGGAAACACTTTCGGACAACTTTTTAGAATCACGACTTGGGGTGAATCACACGGCCCTGCTATTGGAGTTGTTATAGACGGATGCCCTGCAGGACTACAAATAGACGAAAAATTCATCCAAAAAGAGCTAGATCGTAGAAAACCGGACAGTAGCAGCAAAATGAGTACAAAGCGCAAAGAAGAGGACAAAGCCTGCATATTATCAGGAGTCTTCGAAGGAAAAACGATAGGTACTCCGATAGCAATGGAAATATGGAACAAAGACGCCAAGTCGGAAGATTACGACCCGAAGCTGATAAGACCGGGTCATGCTGACCAAACTTATCAAGACAAATATGGCCACAGGGATTATCGAGGTGGCGGACGAGCTTCTGGACGAGAAACAGCATCACGCGTCATGGCAGGAGCAATAGCAAAACTGCTTTTAAAAGAAGTATCGCCAAAAACAAAAATCACTTCGACTTACGACTACAAGACACCGGCAAAGAAAGATTCCTCTGGAGGACACATCGAAATAACGATTAAGAACCCTCCAAAGAACTTGGGGGAACCTGTATTCGACAAACTGGAGGCAGACCTTGCAAAAGCCATCATGTCGATAGGTGCAACAAAAGCGTTCGAGATAGACCTTGGATTCGAAGAAGCGGAAGCCAGCGGCAGCGAAAACAACAAGCGCAAGAAAGGCACATTAGGTGGCATTTCAACAGGCAACGAAATAAGGATAAAAATAGCAATCAAACCGACACCATCGGTTGGCATCAAAGGACGACACGACATATGTATCGTCCCAAGAGTAACACCGGTAGCAGAAGCAATGGTAGCAATCGTAATAGCAGATCACTTTTTAAGAAACAGAACTTCTAGATGTTCGAATTTGTAATACACGGCAGGCAAGAAGGTAGCAGGGCACGCACAGGTACTTTGAAAACTCCTCATGGAGAGATTAACACTCCTGTTTTCATGCCTGTTGGCACAAAAGCTACTGTAAAAACAATGACTCCACAGAATTTAACAGATGTTGGAGCCGAAATCATTTTGGCAAACACATATCATTTAATGCTAAGACCGGGAGAGAAACTGATAAAAAAAATGGGCGGCATTCACAAGTGGTCGGGATGGAGCCATCCAATACTCACAGACTCGGGAGGATTCCAGATCTTTTCACTAAAAGATATGACCAAGGTCACCGACGAAGGAGCGGAGTTCAAATGCTATCTGGACGGATCTAAGCATTTCATTACTCCAGAGAAAGCGATAGAGATACAAACCGACATAGGAGCAGATATAATCATGGCTTTTGATGAATGCGCACCGGGCAAATCGACCAAATC
>Ga0051980_10001982_pt1 | contig 15503 bp, 17 predicted proteins | sample CryGey13umfilter_2_FD_55014 | JGI IMG/M metagenome (GOLD analysis project Ga0051980, IMG submission 55014) | Groundwater microbial communities from aquifer in Utah, USA - Crystal Geyser 4/9/14 3 um filter | ecosystem: Environmental > Aquatic > Deep subsurface > Groundwater | place: USA: Utah...
GTTGAGATGATTGCTGAAGCCGACTATGCTTTGGTAGACGCTTGGACAATCCCACACCTCAGGATTCCACAAAGAGGAATCATCAGAGGAGACCGTCACGTGAAGTCAATTGCTGCTGCGTCAGTGATTGCGAAAGTGACACGAGATCGTCAGATGGTTCGTTTCCATGAGCATTATCCCGAGTACGGCTTCATGAAGCATAAGGGGTATGGCACGAAAGAACACTTGGAAGCCATTGCTGTGCATGGACCCTGCTCAATTCATCGATTAGGTTACAAACCGTTTCAATCAGTTTTATGAATACACCTGAAAACGTTCGTCCGTGGGGGAGATACGATATCCTTGATTGTGGAGATGGGTACCAGGTCAAACGTATTACCGTGAACCCTGGTGGACGTCTTTCCTATCAACGCCATGAAATGCGAGAAGAGTACTGGGTCATTTTGTCGGGGCGGGTGCAGTTTACCCTTGATGATGTAGAGACAGAACATGGGCCAGGGGCTGTGCTTATCATTCCGATCAGATCCAAACATCGACTGGCGTGTATCAGTGACACACCAGCTGTGTTTATTGAGGTTCAGCGCGGGGATTACCTTGGGGAGGATGACATCGAGCGTTTTTCAGATGACTATGGGCGGGAAGGAACAACGTCCCCTCATGGTTGACAAAAAGCCTTTTTTTTCGTATTCTTTCCGTTGCGAAATAAACAAAATTTATTCGTTTACTCGTTAAACAATTTTTTGTACGCACGGCACTCACCTTCCTTCGTGGACTTGTTGTCTTGAAGCAAAAAGGAGGGCCAGTTGTCACGCATGCCGCCGCACCGCTTCATCGCGTGGGGCTTTTTTTAGTTCGCTCTACCCTTGTGCCAACCTATCGGCTTTTCTTTTCTGTGCGTCGGACCATTCAACGGTTGGTTTTGCCGGCCAAGCATCAGTTGGCGTATGTGATTTCAAATAAATATGCGGCCCATGGACTTATTGTGATTATCACGTTCTCTGTGGCCTACGTGAATCTTCAGGCACGTGATGTACGTGCAGAAACATTTGGACAAGAAAGTTTGCTTTATCAACTCGTCGCCGAAGAGGATTTGAATGTCATTGAGGTAGTTGAGGCAGGCTCACCGATCGTGAACCTAGGAGCTCGTTCAAACTATTTTTCAGACACGGTTGTTGACGCTCGTCAGCATATCGATACAGATTTTTTTGGAGATCCATTTTCTTCCACCACAACAGGAGTCACTGAGCGTGTGCCAGCTGCATCAGTCCCAAGTCGCAGCGAAACAGAGACGTATCTGGTTCAAGAGGGTGATACTCTTGGTCAAATTGCAGAACGCTTTGGGTTGAATGTCACGACCATTCTTTGGGCGAATGGTCTTTCGTTTACGAGCACAATTCGCCCAGGGGATTCTTTGTCGATTCTTCCTCAGGACGGAGTGCTTTATACGGTGAAAAGTGGAGACACTCTCTCGACGATTGCAAGCAAGTACGACGTTGAGATTGAGGATGTGTTAGAAGAAAATAACCTCTCAGCTTCTCAGACACTCGCAATTGGAGATGAACTTTTACTTGTTGGAGGGTCCCCATTGAGCACAACAACTCCATCTACAAGCTCTGTTCGTTCAACAACATCTGTAGCGGAACTCTTCACCGCACCAACAACAACCTCTCCTTCTTCAAGTGGTGGTTGGTACTGGCCAACAGACTGGCGCATTATTACCCAGTACTATGGTTGGCGTCATACAGGAGTCGACATTGATGGTGATTATGGGACAAATAGTTATGCGGCTCGAGATGGTGTGGTGATTTATAGCGGTTGGAGAAGCGGATATGGATTGACGGTTGAAGTTGATCACGGAGACGGGTATGTCACACGGTACGCGCACCATGCGGCAAACTATGTGAGTGTGGGGCAAGTCGTGAGTGCAGGGCAAGCACTCGCACAAACAGGGACAACGGGTCGATCAACCGGAACCCACTTACACTTTGAAGTCATCCTAAGCGGAAGCTTTCAAAACCCACTTGATTACGTAAGATAAAACAGGAGCATTAACACTCCTGTTTTGTTATACTGATTTAATATGGAAGGGAGGAGTTGTAAAATTTGTCTTGAAAAAGTCGAGCTTTGGAATGAGCAGTGTCAGGGCTGTGGGTACCATCTCGTGCTTGAGCCAGATGAAAAGCTACAGGCTCGGTATCTTCGAGCACCATCACTTGGAGCACTCTTTTGGACACAGGGCTGGACCTTTGGTGCACGTTTGTATTTGTGGTTTCTTCTTTCACTTATTCCTGTTTTTGGACTTATCGCCCTGTTTGTTTGTGTATTCTTTGGACGGCGTTGGTCGTGGAAGTACGGCGGATGGGCAGACTGGGAGGAATTCACTGAGCGGATGAAAGTGATGGATGCTCTTGGACTCATTTGGATTCTTGGACTCCTTATCGGGTACGGCTGGTTGCGTTTCTCAGGTGGGCTGTGATACAAGCTGCACGCATGAAACATTTAGCTATCATCATTGATGGGAACCGGCGCTGGGCCCGTGAGCGAGGCCTCCCTACTCTTGAGGGTCATCGTAAGGGGTATGAGAACGTCAAAACGATTGGGTTAGCCGCACTTGAACGTGGTGTTGAGTTTTTTACTGTTTTCGCATTTTCAACAGAGAATTGGAAGCGGACAGAAGAAGAGGTGGGATACCTCATGGAGCTTCTCCTGCAGGCGCTCACAAAGGATCTTGGGTTTTTCTTAGAACATGACGCACGACTAAAAGTCATCGGTCGGCGTGAAGGGTTGAGCGAGAAGATTCTTGCGGCGATTGATGTGGCTGAGGGAAAGACAGCCCACGGTACACGAGGACAGATCAATCTTTGTATTAACTACGGTGGACGTGCGGAGATTATTGATGGGGTGAAAGCGCTTCTGGAACAGGGGCAGGAAGTAACGGAGGAAAATCTTGGATCAGCTATTTGGATGCACAGTATCCCTGATCCAGACATGATCGTGCGCACAAGCGGTGAACAGCGCCTCTCGGGGTTTCTTACGTGGAGCGGAGTCTACAGCGAGCTCAAGTTTGTTGAAAAAAAATGGCCGGATTTTTCAGTCGAAGACCTTGAGGTTTGTCTCCAAGACTACCAATCCCGCCAACGTCGATTTGGAAAATGAACTTTAAGGCTGAGAGGAGATTTGTTCATTGGGAGAAGACGGACAGTTGTCCCACATGTAGCGAAACCAAGTTCGAAAGGAATCAGCAATCGTCGGGTTGACCATCACCGTGAATGCAAAGTCCTCTTCGAATTTTTTGATTTTGAGATCAGAAAGCACACAAACATAATCACCAAAAATATCCACCCCACCCTTCGTGGAGTAGCCAGGTGGAAGAAACTTGTAGTTTGTTTTCACATACGGAAGAATTTCTGGACATTCAGTTTGAATTTCCCAATCAAAAAGCGTGAAGAACGGAACATTCTGCTTACGTGCTTGCTCATGGAATTGCGGGAAGAAATTCTTCACGCGTTCCTCTAGCCACAAACCTTTTGCTCCAATAAAAAACGTTGGTTGATTCACGCGGAGTATATCGCGCATGTAATTTTTCCAGCCCTCAGGCCCGCGATAGACGAACACCTCACTGTGTTTAGGCTTCGATTGGTAGAGCTCGTCGAGTTCATCGAGTTGCGCATCAAGCATCGTCTGCTTCTCAAAAATCAATTCCTTCAGCTTGCGGGGATCCACAGGTTTGTAGCGATTCTCCCCTGCCTGGATAACGATGAACACAAGCCCCTTCTCGATCATGCGATTGAGTACATCGTAGATATTGCGTCGGTTGATGTTTGTTTTTTGGTTCAGCTTGGAAACAGAGGCTTCCCCCAGCTCAAGAAGAGCCTCATAAAGTTCGGCCTCGTTCTTTGAGAGCCCTAGATTTTGAAAAAGCTCAACATACATACATTTAGGCCTAATTTGGTAAAAATTCTTGTGGTGGTGTTTGCCACTCGTAGTGAGTGTAGTATCTTATCCTGTTCCTAGCAAATCCGCTTAGAACACACGATCGGAGACGTTCATGATCCGTACCTTCCCCATTCTGTTCACCGTCCTCTTCTCCCTGCTGTGCCTGAGCTCTACCGCAGTGGCCGAGGCGCCAGCCCTTTCTCCCGAGATCCGGTTCCTCACCCACGGCACGAAGTCGATCGTCGCAGCGAATGGGGACAGGCCCAGCGTCGGCATGGCCATGTGGTTGATCGAGCCCAATGTTCTCGATGCGACGCCACAGGTGCAGGCCACCGCTGGCATTCGGCTTGCGCATGAGAACACATGGGTGGAGTTCCTGGGTGGTGGAGTCTTCTCGCCGACGCTCGACGACATCACTCACGTATTCGACGTTCGGGCATCCACCATGGCCACGCCCCACCTCCACATCTTTGGTGAGGTGTCGGCTTACAGCGATGTTCTTTACGGCTTCGCCCAGGCTGACATTCCCATCCGTCATGAGAGTGACACTCTGTTCATGCTCGGCGTCGAGATGGAGATGGCAAAGGCGTGGAAGGGTTCGGGTGGCTTTATCGCCGCTGGCCCTCACGTGATCATGCCGTGGCACGAGCACGTCACCACTGTACTCGCCTACCAGATTCGCGAAACGCAGCCGTCAAGCGCTTACTCCGTGACCGATTCTGTGGGCCGCATCTACGCAATCATCGACTTCTGACCTACGAGCAACAGTCAGTCAACGTAGCCCCGATCTTTCATCAGAAAGGTCGGGGCTTTCCTTTTTCTTTTAGGAAAGTCTTCAGGCGCTTGAGCAAGGGGTATGGGTGATTGTAAAAATGGGATGATGGATTGACAGTAAGGGCTTCCCTTGCTACGTTCTTTTCTCCATTCTGGAGAAGGAGGTCTCATGCGACCAATTCAGCTGACCGATGGGTACAAGCCCGACCACGCAAAAGAGAGTGAAGATGTCTGGGTACGACGTGTGCTCGGTATCGAGCAGGGGCCCGAGGTCTGGCTGACAGAGCTCTCACACAAGAGTGCTGTTGTCACGATGGCTGGTATGAGGCACACGATCACTCTACCTAGAACACGGCTGATCGCCCTGCGTGCCTGGGTACTCAATGTGCTGAATGAGCGACCTGAGAACGGCAGGGTTGGTGGAGCGATTGCCGTGATGCTCCGCTCCCCACAGCTCGAGGTCGAGCTCATCTGCCAGCAGAAGGACGATCAGCATCCGACCGAGGCGTGCCGTGGTCGCTACTGTCTTTTCGGAGGTTCTGGTCACGAAGGTGAGACCATCGAAGAAACGATCCTCCGGGAGTTCTACGAGGAGATTCGAGATGTGGGGCTCGCTGACATGCTCGCCTCAAAGATGATCATCAAGGGACTGCATCGTCTCCCGAGTGTGCAATGGGAGGGGGAGTATCAGGCCGCCTTCGGTGTGGCACTCACGAGCGATACAGAGGAGTTTGCACACTGGAGAGAGCGGCTGCTCTCTCCGGGGGTTTTCAGCGAGTCGAATCCAGCCCACTTGAAGGGTGTCGATCTTTTTCGAAAGATCGTGGAAGAGCGTCGACAACCAGGGTACTGGTTCGTTGGCTCGCACCACACACTCATCGCAGACATCCTCGGCTTCTAAAACCGACCTTACGAACAGGTCGGTTTTCTCATATCAGAAAAGCCCGGTGACATGCACTCGGGCTTCGTTGTTGGCCGCTCGCCTGGTGGCTAGCGGCAGAAGAGTAGGCTGCACCCGTAGGCGGTGCCGCCGGGGTGGGACCACAGGGAGTCATCCCAGGAGTCGCCGTCCCACTCGAAGGAGTAGTCCTGCGTCGGCTCGGCGGTCGAGCCGTTCCCTTCGCAGAGCCATGCGTCGTCGCCGTAGGTGACGTTGACGCGCACGCACTCGATCTCGCCCACGTCGAAGGACTCGCCGCTCTCTTCGAGCTCATCCTGGATCTCGCTCTCGCTGAGCGACAGGCTGACCTCGCCGGAGTTGTCGACGCGCTGGACGTGCCAGCCGAAGTCGTCGGGCTCGGCCCAGCCGGGGATGAACTCCATGTTGATCTCGGCCGAGTTGTCGGCACGGTCGGCCCAGAACTCGAGCGTGCTGTCCGACGAACCACAGGGCTCACAGTCTTCGTTGTCGGAGCCGGATCCGCCGATGTTCATCGCAGAGCCGCAGCCGACGATGACGAGGGGAAGGATGGTCAGGAACGTCCGCATGGGTACCTCCAAGGTTGCGGGCCAAACACCGTAGCACAACCAAAAGGGCTGTCAATCTTAAGTTCCGCTTATGGTCGTTTGTCGGAACTGAAGGGCCTCGGCTATATGTCCAACAGAAATAGAGCTCGTCCCCTCAAGGTCAGCAATCGTTCGAGCGACTTTACGAACGCGGGCATACCCTCTTGGGGTAAGGTGGTGCTTATTGAGAGCAAGTTCAATGAGTTGCTTTGCGTCATGAGAAAGTTTGAAACACTCATCAAGTTGTGCTTGGGGAACTTCACTATTGAGAAAGAATGCGCACCTGCTATAGCGTTGATGCTGAGTTTCTCGAGCCATACATACACGCATGCGAATTACTTCTGACGATTCGGATTCCTCTTCGCTCAAAAGTTTCTGGCTCTCAACACGGGGAACATCAATCGTAAGATCAAACCGATCAAGGAGTGGTCCCGAGAGCCGTTTTTGATAGCGTCTAATCTGACCTGGGGGACAGTCACATGATTGGTTGGGGTCCGTAAGATACCCGCAAGGGCATGGGTTCATGGAGGCAACAAGGAGAAAGCGTGCTGGAAAATGAACACTTCCATTTGCTCGACTGATGTTTACGAATCCATCCTCAAGAGGCTGGCGCAAGTGCTCAAGAGCATGACGTGAAAACTCCGGAAGTTCATCTAGGAAGAGAACGCCACGGTGTGCATACGAGACCTCTCCGGGTTTAGGCCATGCCCCACCACCCACCAGCGAGACAGCTGATGCACTGTGATGTGGTGTGCGAAATGGTCTCGTTGTAATGAGACCTTGTTTGGTTTGAGGATCACCAGTGACGGATGCAATGGAGGTCACCTCGATAGATTCTTCAAAAGATAGGTCTGGCAGGATGGATGGAAGGGATCGTGCAAGAAGAGTCTTTCCTGTTCCTGGAGGTCCGTTCAACAGCACGTTGTGTCCACCCGCCGCAGCGATTTCAAGGCCCCGCTTTGCGAGCTGCTGGCCTTTGATGAATCGGAAGTCAGAGGTGTAGGTGCTTGTTGAGGGTTTGTCGAGCTGCGTTGTTGGATCGAGTGGTTTTGTATTGAGTAAATGATCGACAAGGGAAGTAAGAGAGGAAACACCGTAGACAACCAGGTCTCCAACCGCAAGGGCTTCTTGAACATTCTCTTTTGGAACAAAGAGATGTGTTTTTCCAAGCTTCTTAGCCATGATAGCCGTGTTAAGCACACCAGCAACAGGACGAACATCTCCCTGCAGCCCCAGCTCCCCAATGATGACACAATCTTGAATCATGTGAGGATGTATTTGACCCGTGGCGAGTAAAATTGCGAGCGCAATAGGAAGATCGTAAGTCGGTCCCTGCTTTTTCACGTCAGCTGGAGCAAGGTTGACCGTGACTCTCCCTCGCGGAAATGTAAGTCCGCTTTGTTTGATCGCAGCTCGGATACGATCTCGCGCTTCTTTAACCGTTGCATCAGGTAAACCAACAATGCAAAATGATGGCATGTTAAATGCAACATAAGCTTCAACGTGCACAGGGATGGCGTGGATACCAAGGAGCGCACTGGATGTAATTGAAAACATAAACCCCCCAATCTAATTGGAGGGTTTATTTATACTTCAATGCTACGGATCGCAACGAGGCTTGTCAATGTGGATGATTGTGTTTTCGTTTTCGCCTACTCGTGGTCATGAGCAGCATGACGACACCACTGATGATAACCAGATCAGAAAGGTTGATGGCTGATCGTCCAAAGAGGATGATGTAGTCGACAGTGAAGCCGTAGTGAATTCGGTCAAAGAGATTTCCCGCTGCACCCAAGAGGATCACAATACTTGCAAAAGCAACAAAAGGTTTTGTTTTCAAATTTCGCCAAGCGGTGTTAGCCAGTACGGCGCCGATGATAAAGGAAAAAAAGATGACAAGTTCGAGTTTGAAAGGGATATCAAACGCAACGCCCCAATTTTTGTGAATGGCGAAAGAAATAATACCAGGATCAACAAGACTCCCTTCACTAGGGAGTCGTTGGAGTCCGACCGCTTTTAGCCACTCATCAACAATGACAAGAGCCGTGATCGGAACAAGCCAGAGATAAACCAGCTGCTTAACCATTAGACTTCTTGGGTCAGTGTTTTTTTACACTGAATGCATGAGCTTGATGTTGGTCGAGCCTCAAGTCGGCGCGCATCAATCACTTGCCCACAATACTTACAAGTGCCGTATTTGCCTTGTTCTAGGAGTTCAAGGGCCTTTTCAACATCACGCAGCGCCTTCTCAAGCTCATCTTCGAGTGAAAGATTATTCGAGAATTGGGCTACCTCAGATGCATTTTCATCTTCCTTCTCTCCAATATTTGGAAATTCAGCATCAAAATCAGCCTCAGTAGCCTTTGTGTTTCTGTGAGCAAATTTGGAAAGTTCTGCCTCAAGTCGTGCTTTCTCTGCCTCAAGTCGTGCTTTCATTGCTTGTACGGTTGCATCTGTCATACATTTTCAAAATAGTGAGTACAGAATAGCACAAAATTCAAAAAATAGAAGAAGGGCCGCACTCGTTTCGTAATATATAGAGTGGAGCCCTTTCGTAATTGGGCAATCGTTTGCAGGCCTGAGAAGGCGTTGGGTTTTCGTGTCGATCCACTGATGGACACAAAACTCAACGCCCACAATGGCACAGCGCCGACTGCGAGTTGCTCTTCCGCTCTACCATTCACTGGTTTTACCCACGGATGACTCCGAAGAATCACATAAGTGCGGGCTAACCTAGACTGGTTTTGATTTTGTTTTTGTTCTCAAATCAGAACAGTAGAGTGGCGAGACGTTTTCCGAAGGTGCATACGGACGTGGGGTGCCCGCCGACAACAAGTCGGCACGTTCGGAAAACCTCCCAAGAGTTTGAAAAGAACGATTGAACATTCATATAATACCAAAAAAATCACCGATGGTCAATCGGTGATCGGTGGCTAATTTTAGTCTAAAAAATCGATGGTGAAGAAAGTTTGTATTCAAGCTAGTTATCCAACTTTTAAAGTTATCCACATTTTTGCCTAGTTATTAATAAGTTATCCACATTCCGCACTGGATAAGATCAAAGACATTGAACCACCCATTGGTTCAATAGAAATTGTAGAAAAACGACTGAAAATTGTATTTATGAACGAGTAATTTGAGTGAATGTGCTTGAGGCTAATTTGTTCTAGGATGAAATCAGTTTTTGCTAAGAACATACTCGCCTCACAAGTATTCAATTGAACCTCCTTGGGGGAAATCCAGTACAAAAGAAGGTCTTTATCTGTAGAAATGACAAGAGATTCATTATTTAAACTTGCATACATCTGATCTGCACCGTTCATGGCAACCTGGTAAACAGGTAAGAGACCTGATGATATTTCAGCAACAGTAATGTTTTCTGGTTCGACGCGTATTTCTTTTGATACGGTTCCGTCATTCAATACTTTTTCCTGAAAATAAGGATTATTTGAGGCTGAAATAAATCTCAAAATCTCCTCGGGATCCGTTTCCTCAGGAATTTGAATAAATTCAATGAGCGTTTGGAGCTGATTTTGAGAATTATTAGTGATCAAAAGGTGCTTTTCCCCTCTGAAAAGCTCAGAAATTCGTTCGGCAACCTGAAATTCATTCAGGGACACAGGGAGGCTAGAAACAAGAGAGTCGAGTATGTTTGGCAACGCTGCTGTAGACAAAAAGAGTTCCGTACCACTTGGGACCGTGTACGGCTCACCACCCTGACTCTTAACAGAGGTATTGATAACAAGGGTGTCGTCATCAATAAAAAGGGAGGCTTGGATGGGGAGTTCATCTGCGATCACGATTTGGCCAATATATCCTCTAAGACCTGCAAAAAAAGGTGAGCTTTTTCCATCCATCTCACCTCCCCCCTCTGCTAGCAGTGTTTCTGACAGAACCGTGAATCCACTCTCTGTTTCCTGAGCTACGAGCCCGAAATTCTTAAGGAGAAGTTCTGGAATTTCTATTGAATTACGTATGGCTACAGCTCGCGTTCCGTCTTCCAGGAGGAACCAACCAAGATCTCCGTCTATATATACAAGTAGATCCTCAAGGGTCAGGCTCCGATTAGAGATTAATGGGACAGCGTTAAGAAGCTGAAGTTGGTGTTTGATGGTTGTTGGATTGATTGGAAGATGGATAGCTACAATCGTGTCTACTGGGGCTGCTGATAGGATTGTTGCTCGTGTGTACCACCTTCCTGTTAGTTGGATGAACATCCCAATAGCTAAGATTGCGGTGGCCACCAATAGCCAAACAACCCGCTTGTTATGGCGGGTTGTTTTTCTGTGTCTTGAGAGTGGAATGTTAAGTCGCTGCATGTTAGCTGTCCGTGCGCGGTGGACGTGGGGCTGGTGGGCGTCTGTCGCCTGCTGGCCTTGACCCACCGGGTCGTCCGCCTGAACGGCTGCCTGGACCACGTCGGTCCCGGTCCCCTTCTGGGCGAGGTGTGTATTTTGGTTTTTCAGGGAGTTTGTTCCCTGGGGCATCCTTCATAGAGAGGCTTGTCTTTCCATCTGGAGAGATTTCCATCAGTTTTACAAAGACCTCATCACCCATCTTTACAATATCCGTTACCTTTTCAACACGCCAAGGGGCCATCATGCTCACGTGAACCATGCCGTCGCGCTTAGGAAGGAATTCAACAATGGCACCAAAGTCCATAATGCGTGTCACCTTTCCTTTGTAGACCTCACCAACCTTTGCTTCCTTTGTAAGTGCTTCAATACGAGCCTTTGCCAGCTCGGCTCCGGCAGCGTCTGTTGAGGTGATCATCACCAAACCATCGTCCTCGATGTCGATGGCCTGTACACCTGTTGTCTCGATTATTTCGTTGATGGTTTTGCCTCCTGGGCCGATCACGTTTCCGATCATTTCAGGGTTGATACGTAGGGTGATAATGCGAGGAGCGTATGGAGACAGCTCTGCACGTGGTTCAGCAATAGTCTTTGCCATTACATCCAGGATTTGCATGCGTGCTTCTTTTGCCTGTTCAAACGTCTGCTTCACGATTTCTCGAGAGAGTCCGGCTGTCTTTGTGTCCATCTGAATAGCCGTAATTCCTTCACGTGATCCAGCGATCTTGAAGTCCATTCCACCCTTTCCATCCTCAAGATCTTGAAGGTCTGTAATCACCTTCCAATCCCCCGCATCATTCATCGCAAGACCCATGGCAATACCGGCAACAGGTGCCTTGATTGGTACACCTGCGTCCATAAGAGACAGGGTTGATCCGCAGGTTGATCCCATAGAGCTTGAGCCATTTGACCCAAAAACTTCAGAAACAGCACGAATCGTGTATGGAAAGGTTTCCTTGCCCGGCATCATAGGCATCAGTGCTTTTTCCGCCAAACCTCCGTGACCGATATCGCGTCTTGATGGCCCACGCATTGGCTTTACCTCACCGACAGAAAATGGAGGGAAGTTATAGTGATGGAAGTAGCGCTGCTTTCCAACCGTTTCCATTCCGTCGAGGGTCTGTTCATCTCCAGGGGCACCGAGAGTTACTACGGTCAACACCTGTGTTTCTCCACGCATAAAGTGTCCTGTTCCGTGCACACGTGGAAGGACGGCAATTTCAGCAACAAGATTACGAATTTCTGTAATCCCACGTCCGTCAACACGCTTTCCGTCTTCTACGATTGCGCGTGAGATCTCATGTTCGAGAACTTCGTGCACAAGACCTGTTCCAAATCCAAGTTCTTCGTCCACCACTCCCTGTTCAGTAAGGAATGCTTTTGTGCGAGTCTTGAGTTCGTCTTTCTGGGCTGAGCGTTCTCCCTTTGTGGCCTGTGGGGCTCCAAAGAAGAGTTCCTGTACCTGTTTAACAATAAAGGGGCGTGCAAGCGCTTCCACCTCTTCTTTTCGTGCAGCAAGGGCTTTTTCTTTATCCGTGTTTAGAGTGCCGACATCGAGCTTTTCTTTTCCAACAGCCTTACGCACCTCCTCAATCAACTTAATAGGTGCATCCATGTGTTCTTGTCCAAACCAAAATCCTCCAAGCACCACCTCTTCTGTTGCCTCGTTCGCACCGGCTTCAACCATGATGACGGTCTCTTTATCTCCTGAGAACATGAGATCAAGTTTGGAACTCTCACGCTGCTCATAGGTTGGGTTCAAAACGTAGGCACCATCAACATGCCCAACACGAACGGTACCAATAGGACCATTCCATGGGATGTCGCTGATGTGGAGTGCACAGCTAGAGGCAATGAGGCCAATAACGTCTGGGTCGTTCTGTCCATCAAAAGAAAGGTTAGTGACAATAACCTGAATGTCTTTGCGGAGACGACTATCAAAGAGCGGACGAAGCGCACGGTCAATCGTGCGTGAAACAAGCACAGCTTCATCCGTTGGACGCCCTTCTTTTTTCATGAAGCGGCTTCCCTTAATGCGACCTGCTGCATAGAGCTTCTCTTCAAAATCCACCATCAGTGGAAAGTAGTCGAGACCAGGTCTCTCAAAGGAGCTCATGGTTGCGGTGGCAAGCACGACTGTGTCGCCGTACTGCACTACGCAGGATCCCCCTGCTTGTTGGGCATATTTACCCACTTCAATGGAAAGAGTTTTTCCTCCCCATTGGGTTTCGAACTTTTGTGGTTCGTTCATAACATGTTCCTGCACAGGCGGAAGATGTCGAGCGAGCTCGAAATCTCATTGGTCTGTGCAGGATGATTAGTAATTAACTCAGTTGGGGTCTCGGCGATCCAAGACCTCTCAAAGCTCGTTACTAGAATTCTAATCGACGTGTTCGGCTTTCTTCTTGATTGTCTTTTTCTGAATCCATAAAAAAGGCACCTGCGGCCAGCTCCTCTTTTTCTTCTCCTTCTCCTCCTTCTCCTCCTTCTCCTCCTTTCTCTTCTTTCTTCTTACTCCCTCGCCCGGCAGGTGGCCCGATGAGATAGCGACGTTTGTTTTCTGAAAGGTTTGTGTAGTCGTGCACGTAATCAAGGAGATTGGTTGAGGTGGTGGCTCCAAAGGCCATCAGCTCCACCATGCGTCCACGGCTCTGACAGTACTCAACAAGTGGAATAAAATCCCCGTCGCCGCTTGCGAGTACAACAACATCTAGCATATCAAGCATCTGGACGATATCCATGGCAATGCCAACATCCCAGTCTGCTTTTTTAGCGCCGGATTCGTATTCTTGAAGATCCTTCTCTCTTGTCTCGATGCCGGCTTTTTGGAGTGCCTCAAAGAACGGTCGTTCCTCCTCGGTTTGTGTGCGGACAACGTAGGCATTGGCGCGGACAAGTCGGCGACCAGATACGGCATCCTCAACAATATTTTTAAAGTTCACTTTGCGCTTATGAAGATTTCGCGCACTGTAGTACATGTTTTGNGTGTCGATGAATACGCCAACGCGTTGGTCAGGGTGCTTAAACATAGGTGGGGTGCGGGCTAAAAACGTTCGCCCGACGCTAAATTAAATCCAGATCGTGCGCAGGATTGACGAAGAAGCGTGCTAACCTGCGTGCGTTCTGCTATTAAAACGCCAAAACCCGGCCGTATGGCCGGGGTAGCTTATTATCGCAATCCAAGATCCTTCTTAAGTGCGGTGTGTGCTTTTTCATCTTCGCGCTCAAGGTACATAAGGAGACGTCGGCGTTCGTTGACCTTCTTGATCAAACCACGTCGTGAGGAGTTGTCCTTTTTGTGTCCACGCAAGTGTTTGGTCAGGTCTTCGATTTCAGCGGTGAGAATCGCAATCTGCACTTGGGGGGAACCAGTATCAGACGCATGCGTCCGAAACGTCTCAATGATTTTTTGCTTCTTTTTTGCGGCGAGCATAATGGGTATGTTCGTGCGCGTTTCCGAGCGTGGGAGCTCAGCCCCAGGCCAAGAAAGCGCCAATGAATTACGCACCCACCCTAGCGAGCAGCAGGGTTTTTGTCAATGTGTGGGGCCCGATCAATGTTATACTACTAGGTGTTATGCCAAAGTCACACCCAATGCAATCGCATCCATTTCGTCTTCATCGTTATTCCCTTTCGCATGTGGGTGCCCTTCCCGCCCTTGCCTCTAACCGTTTACTTGGGTTTGCTGGAGCAAGTTTGGTTGGTGGATTCCTTGCAATTTTCCTGTATGAATTTTTTGGCTTCTCAATCCAGGCAGTGCTTCTTTGGTATGCCCTTAACTTTGCTGTGAAACTTCCGTTCCATGTGATTGCAGCAAAAATTTTCTCTCGCACGGGGCTTGTATCAAGTATGATCATTGGAAGCCTTGGGGTCATGTTGTTCTATTGGATGTTCTATTTGCTTGATGGGACGTCTTCGATTGACCCCTATGCTCTTATGGGGCTTGGTATTTTTGGACTCATGATTGTAAGCGTGTTCTATTGGTCCCCATTTCATATTGATTTCGCTGAGTTTAGTTCAAAGAAACATCGAGGAAAACAAATAGGGATTTTTTACGCTGCTCAGCGCCTCTTAAGTGTGATTGCTCCGGTTGCCGCTGGATGGATTATTGCGAACCATGGATACCAACTGACTTTTTTTCTCGGACTCGTCATTACAGGTGCATCTATTGTACCTCTCATTTTCCTTCCAAAGTTTGATGTGGAATACGAGTTTGGATTTTTTGAGAGCATTCGTGAACTTTTTTCAAAACAATTTCGACCCATGACCGTATCGATGATGGCGAATGGGGCCGAGAATATTGTGGGAGTCGTTGTGTGGCCTATTTTTCTTTACCAAGTCTTTCAGGGAGACTATGTAAACATTGGTGCGTTTACAGCCATCATTGTCATTGTTGGTTTGGCGCTTGAGATTTTTGTTGGAAAGGAAACGGACAAGTATTCTGCGAAGAAGCTTCTCAAGATCGGTTCAGGGGTCTACGCCCTGGGTGGGTTTGGAAGGGATTAGTGGAGACGGTTACTGGTGTGTTTGCTGCCTCCACCTTTCACAGTTTTGGATCCATCATGCTCCGCACGCCTATGGATACAATGATGTACGAGCAGGCAGCAGATTCAGGACACTATATTGATGAATATACTGTGTTGCGCGAAATCGCCCTTTCAATTGGTCGGGTTCTCATGCTCCTTGTTTTAGTTGGAGTCACAAGTGTCTTCTCAATCGGTGCCTTTTTTTTTGTTGCAGCGATTATCTCACTTGGAATGAATCAGTTGGCAAAGTATCAGCAAGGTGTTTAGTTCTATAAAGCAAAAACCGCTCTGTTGAGCGGTTTTTTTCTTTATGAGGAAAAACCGCCGGCTTTAGCCGGCGTGTGCGTTTAACGGCGTAGCCCTTGTGAGAAAATAAAATCACCCCGTGACAAAAGGAGGTGATTTT
>Ga0051980_10002006_pt1 | contig 15388 bp, 18 predicted proteins | sample CryGey13umfilter_2_FD_55014 | JGI IMG/M metagenome (GOLD analysis project Ga0051980, IMG submission 55014) | Groundwater microbial communities from aquifer in Utah, USA - Crystal Geyser 4/9/14 3 um filter | ecosystem: Environmental > Aquatic > Deep subsurface > Groundwater | place: USA: Utah...
TATAGAAGGCATGTTTGTTATTCGTATACATCGGTTTATCACCTCCTTTGAAGTATCTATTCTACCTCAGAAGTGTTACCGATGTATCTCAGCCTACTCAGGATTGGAATGTAGTTTTTAAAGAGTACCAATTTCAATTTGCAGGCCTTATTTAACAAGCTACAAATATAAATATTAACTACTTTCTATAAACCTCGTCATGACTCCCTATTTTAAAAAATATTGCTTCGTTATTTTTAACAGTATAAATTAAGCGGATATTACCTTCTACGGAAATACTCCATGTGTTTACTAAGTTTCCTTTTAATTTATGTGTACGCAAAGAAGGATGCTTCACACTTACTTTAAAAAGCTTTAATTGTTTTTGTATTTTTTTAAATAGTTGAGGCTGTTTTTGCTTAATTTTTTTTAGCTCGGAGGTAATTTCAGTGGAAAAAGAAAAATCCATATATTAGAGTTTTTCAAAGAATGAATCAATATTTTTGACTTTAATTATTTTTCCAGAAGCATGTTCGTCAATAGCTTTTTCATATGATTTTTCTGTTTCAAAAGATGCTTGATAGGTAGGGTAGTCCATGTTTTCTATGTCCTTAAGAATCAAGTGTCTTATGTATCCGGCAATAGGCATTCCAAATTTATTGGCTTTACTTTCTAAATACTCCTTCATCGTTGAAGGTAAATTAACTTTTATTTGTGCCTGTACGGTATTCATAATAATTATTATTATAGTACCAATATAAGGACTTTGCAAGTGCTTTTTATATAATAACAACTGAGTTCTTGGAGGAGTGAACCTTTTTAGCTTCAAAATGGGCAAATTCTCAAAAAAAATAGATCTTAACCTAGTTGTGCACTACCATTTGGCTGTATCAAACCAAATTATAGATGATTTTGTAGATTGTATCAAGGAATGGAGAATAATTTTTTATGAAGTTTGAGCTTACATTTGGCTTATTGTGAGGCTCGTCCGCTGCTGACGTCGTCTAAAATTACTTTTGAGATTGCAATTGTATTTTGTTTTGGCTCTATTACGAAGGTATTAGCGGCTGTTTTAAAAAAATCCATTAAATCTTTTACTGTTGTAGAATCGCTGCTTGTTAACCTTTTCCATTCTTCACTAGTATCACGATCTACCCATCCCTTTTCTGATAAACTTATGCTTCCAGCTGAAAATACTCTATCATTGCCTAAGCGTATTCCTTGATAAATATCCTCTAGGCTGCTCAATCTATCTATCCCATTTTCATTTATAAATGCTATTTCCATTTCTTTTATATCAATATCCTGTTTTAATAATGTTAAGCTTCTTGCATCAAGACTTACCCCAGGATGAGCTTCTTTATACTTTTCGGAGACAGGGTGATCGTGCAATATACCTGTCCATGTTTCAATTTGATCAGCCACTCTATCTTTATGCTGAGCTTCCCAATCTAAGAAAGAATTACTTTTATAATAAGGGTCTTCACGATATTCTATTGCTTTGTCTCTTTCTTCTTTCGCAGAATGTGCCATATCCCAGGCTTTTCCCACATCCACGACTCTATCGACCCCTGCGTCTGATTGAATCATTGGTTTGACATCGACATCGGGTGTTTGTTGAGAACTTGTGACTGATCCTATTGGTTCCATATTTTAAACTTAATTAAATAATAAGTGATAATTTAGGTCGTTGTCAAGGATTATTTGTGCGGATGAGAGGATTCCCTCAAACTTACAACGAAATCTGTTTTCTCAGTTGTAATTTCCCTTTTGTTGTTTTTAGAAATTTTTCTCTTTTCAGAGCATCGCTTTTCTCTTTATAAGCTTCATAATAAATTAACTCAAGGGGTCTTCGATTCTTAGTTGAAGTAACTCCACCACTGTTATGCTCGAATAATCTTTTCTTTAAGTTCCCTGTAAAACCCGTATAGAGTTTATTGTCAAGCTTACTTTGAAGAATATAAATGTAGAACATAAATTGCCCTATCATCCATTTACTTCAACTTGCTTCGTTGCGTTGAAGAGCATTTCGATAGGACTAATATTCGTCTTCTCATCCACTAATTGTGCTGAGCACTGATGAAGTGCAACTTAACGAAATGAAATGAGTTAAGATAAACGAATATCAGTGCGGATGAGAGGATTCGAACCTCCACGCTTTTTAAGGGCACAGCCACCTCAAGGCTGCGTGTATACCATTTCACCACATCCGCGCGTCAATCATTATATCAAAATGTACCCTCAACATAAATACCATCTAACCATTCCTGCTTTTGATTTTTAGATTAATGGCTGTTTATGGTTGCAAACCGAGATGAATTTTATCTTGAAAAGCTTTAGATGCGTTTTGATAATTTGAGGGAAATTTAGAGTCCTGTTCCGTACATAAATTTGTAAAAAATTGACTGATTAATATAACTATGTTAATATCCGACCTTATCATAAGACGTAGTGCTTTAATTAACAATTAATAATAAACAATGAAGGATATTCAAAGTGAATTTGATACTAGAGGTTTACCTCTGGATATGGTGGGAATAACAGGAATTTCCTTACCTCTTTTGATTTCTGGGAAAAAGAATAGCGTACAACCGGTATCTGCGGTTATAAGTTTTTATGCAAGTTTAGCGTCCGATATTAAGGGACATCATATGAGTCGCTTCGTAGAGATTTTGTATGAAAACAGTGGGAAGAGGATAACCCTGAATAGGTTAAAGTTTATTACGAGTCAAGCAAAAAGAAGATTAGATGTAGAAAATGCATACTTAGAAGTTTCATTTAACTATTTCATGAAAAAAAAAGCTCCAGTGACAGGGAAAATAGGCTATCTTGATTATAGATGTATAGTTCTAACCAAAGTTAACTCGGGGGACGACGAACAAGTTCTTACTGTTGAGGTGCCAATTATGCTATTGTGTCCATGTAGCAAGGCTATTAGTAAGTATAACGCACACAATCAGAGAGCAATTGCGAAGGTAAAGGTCGTTTTAAGGAAAAAGCTTTGGATTGAAGATATAATTACGCTCATAGAAAAACAGGGCAGCTGTGAAGTCTACCCAGTATTAAAAAGACCAGACGAAAAATACGTGACTGAAAAATCATATGAAAACGCAAAATTTGTAGAAGATATTGTTAGGGATATTGCAAACGTTTTTAGTCAAAAGAAAAATATTGTATCCTTTTCAGTGGAATGCGAAAGTCAAGAATCTATTCATAATCATAATGCTTTTGCTAAATATATAAGTTTATAATATAAAATTATGCTGATAACTAAGGAGTTCCGTTTCGATGCTGCCCATCAGTTATTGAATTATAATGGTCCTTGCGCTAATTTGCATGGGCACACATATAAGCTTCAAGTTTCTGTTGCTGGAATAGTGCAGAAAAGTGGGATGGTTATGGATTTTGGAGATTTAAAAAATATTGTTAATGAAAAAGTTATCTCTAAATTAGATCATACATTTATAAACAAGATCATAATACAATCAACAGCAGAAAACATAACTTTATGGATTTGGAATCAATTAGAAGAGTTTTTACCTCTTCAAAAAATAACACTGTGGGAAACTCCAACGAGTTTTGTCGAATACGTTAAGTCTGAAAATAAGTAAACATTTCCGCTGACCTCTCGAAGCGTTTTCGATCAATGATGGTATAATCCTAATATGCAAAATATTGTAATAAAACAATTAGTCAAAAGCGACTATCCTAGTATTCGTAAGGTAGATGTTATAACTCAAAAACAATACTTGGGAGAAAAATGGGATAGTTTAACTGATTCCCAAAAAGAAGAGCATCTCGTGTCGCGAAAAGATGAATTTAATATTAATTTAAATTCGAAGTATTGTTTTGTTGCTTTTTCCAAGAATAAAGTTATTGGGTTTATTTTTGCCTACGAGACTAGCCCTTTTTTAGGAAATATCTATATTAGATATATAGGAATCGATACTAAATATCAGGGCAAGGGAATAGGATTGCTTCTATATAAGCAGTTAATTAAAAAAGCTAAAAAAAATAATATAAGAAAAATTACTGCTTTAATTAACTTAGATAATCCTAATTCCATCAGGTTGCATGAAAAGGTTGGATTTATCCTTAGAGACAGAAAACAAGCAGATTTTTGTTTGTAAATTTATTTCAAGTTTATTTTTCTTTTGAGCTTTACATTTAACATTGTGCTTTAGCTTTCTTCTATAAGATTACAAATGGATGAAACAGATCCATTTGTCTAAATATTAGGTGAAAATATAGTTCTGCAGCAAATTTATCAACGATAACAGAAGTATTTTCTTTGTAAGTCCTTGGGTCAAGCGATTTGCGATAATTTTCCGTCATTTGCTTAATTGTTGAGATTTTTTGTAAATCTTTTTCGTTTTTTCTTTTCATAAATATTTGGAGGTTTGTTCTAAACGATTCGCCTTCGTCTGTAAGCTCATTGGCAATTTCTCCTAAAAGGGGCAGCATGTCATTAAAACCTGCTACGAAATTAGGGTGAACATAAGATTGATATCCATAAAAATTTAAAAGTTCGGGGGGGACATCTATTAGTCTTCCGCTCTTCCTATAAGCCTTATATAGGGGTGTATTTGGATGCATTTTTAAATTTGCAACAATATATGCACTTGAGCCTATGTCTTTTAATAATTTTACTTCTTCTCTGATGTTATCCTTAGTTTGCCAGTCTAAACCTATGATATAAGTTAACACAACATTAATTCCAGCAGCTTGTAATCGTTGATTTAATGCCTTAAGGTCTACTCCAGCATTTTTCTTATATCCTTGCAGGAGAGATTCAACTCCTATATTTACTGTGCTAAGACTAAGGTCTCCCATGGTAAGCTCATCAAGTCCGTATTTTTCTATAATCTTAGAAGATGTAGTTGTAACAAGATCGCATTTGAAAGGAAGATTACGACAAAGCCTAAGTACCTCTTTCCAAAGTTTTATATTTCCTAACCCTTGAGGTTCTGCAACGCTAACAATAAACTCATTACTCTTGGGTGCAATTTTTTCATGAGCTGAAATAATACTATCTTTTATTTCCTGTGCAGAAAATGGCGTAATGTATTCTTTTCCAAACTGGGCAGTCGAGGGGCAAAAATCACAGCCATTAATACATCCTAAACTGCTAATCAGTAGGGCATAATTTCCAGTTTTAGTTATTCCTCTATAATACGTTTCCGTATCAGATTGAACTGTTGTTATTTTGAGCGGGTCGTTTCTTGGCTGATCAACAATTGATCTAAGGTCGTGCACCTGACTTCCCCTTAAAGTAAAATCGGCTAATTGTGATGATTCATCAATGAGTGCCCCCGTAGATGCGGCTATTATTTTTACTTTTGGGTATTCTTCGCGAACATGCTTGGCTATTTCTCTAAATGTGCTATAGCCGCTTAAATGAGTTGAAATTACAAGATATTCAAATCTTTCGCTTTCTAATTCTTCCCTGGTTCGTTCTAGAGTAATTGGATCAGTTATGACCTTGCTTGGTCTGGAAATGTTATTACTCATCCATTGACCAGGAGCATTATACGGATGCCATGTGAACGAAAAGTTATCTTCTCCATGACATCTTGTCTGATTTATATACTCTTCAAGGAAACCAGGGTTATAATATCTCTCAAATCCTTTTTTTTGCAATCCTTCTAATCTTCCTATTGTGCTGGTCGTGTCGTATGTGGGGTCATGAGCTAGGGTAAAAAGAATTTCTTTACTCATAAATCAGGTTTTAAATCCGGTTGTGTAGATGGTGAGATCTCTCTTGAATTTCTCATATATGGGCTTAACGCTGTCGGAATTTGTATATTTCCATTTTCCAATTGATAATTTTCTAGAACCGCACTTAAAATTCTTGGAAGAGAGACAGATGTAACATGTAGGGTATGTACATAATTAGTTATGCCATTATGATCTTGATATGTTGCATCCATATACCGAGAAGAATAGTCAGAATGAGATGAGCAGCTTGCAACTTCCCACCATTCATCTGAGCCAGGAGCGAACACTTCATAGTCATAAGTTAAGTGATAGCTAAGTCCCATGCTTCCCGTGCAGAGCAAGACCTTTCTATAGGGTAATTCAAGCGATTTTAAAACTTCTTCCACGCTTTCTAATGCCCTTTCATGCTCTTTTCTCCAATCTTCATCGCGAGATGCAACGAAGATTTCCGTTTTTCCAAATTCATGTAGTCTTGTATATAATGTCATAGGTTCATCTTCTATTCTGAAAGATCTAGAATATCCAACTAAACGAAGAGGTGATTCTAGCTTGTTTCCAAACCGAGCATTTTTTAATAGGTTTGTTTGTTGAACTTCTATCGTCGGATTTAGATACAAATCGGTTCCCTCAATATGAAAACTCTTATCACCATAGAGAGGAAACGCACCAGTTGTAAACAGCGATCTCTCATTCACTAATGTTGGTGCCATTATTTCTTGGTAACCATTCTTTGCATGGGTATCAAGCATTAAATTAACCAAGGCTCTATCTAGTGAAGCTCCTGCGCCAAAAAGGAACGGAAATCCTTCGGCAGTTACGTTTAAATTCTGTTCCGGATTAAATATTCCTAGTTTTATTCCCAGATCAATGTACGTTTGAGTTTTTTTTCCGGGCTCAATATTCAATTTATCTGTTGTAAATACTACAACGTCTCCTTTTCTATTCTCTCCAGTAGGCACTTCAGGTGCAGCAACATTTGGAAGTCTTAAATATTTATCGACTAAGGTTAATACTGAATCTTGCTGTTGTATTCCATCTTGAAGATTTTCTAGGGTGGTGGTTCGAGCTACATCAGTTAGTTTTTGAGGATTGATAATTCCTTTTCTAGATAACTTTTCATAGGAATCAATGAACGCATCATATTCATCCCTCGCGAAACGACGAGACATTTCGCGGTGCATGAATGGTTTATTTTGCAATAGATCTATTTCTAACATATCTTTAATGAGATACTTTGCTAACTTGTAGTAAATCGCGTACATAGTACACTATTATGTTTTGAAAATCAAATGATTTTGGTAACAACAGTCCAGTTTGCATTCTACGCCTATTTGAGAGATAATCCTTCGATGAATAAATTTGTAAACTTCAGAGAGATATGTGGGTTAATTGGAGGTGTTGGTCCTTCTGCGACTAATTATCTTTTTGGTCTTATAATAAACATGAATAACGTAAGGAAAGACCAAGATCACATACCTCTTTTAATTTTTAACAATCCTCAAATTCCAGACAGAACTCAGCATTTAGTCTATGCGAAAAAAAGTCCTTTACCGGAACTAATTTTAACCGCAAAAGTTCTAAAAAAAGCTGGAGCTACTTTTCTTGCAATTCCATGCAATGCTGCTCATCCGTATATATTAGACATAGAAAGAGAAGTTGGGATAAAAGTTCTTAATATGGTTCCTCTAGTAGCGGAACATATCTTTAATTTGTACGGAAGAAATATTAAGATTGGAATTCTTGCGACAGACGGAACCATTAAGAGCAACATTTATCTCAATGAAATAGGTGCAGGGAAAGTTCTTATTCCTGATTCTCGGGGACAAAAAAATGTTATGGAGGCTATCTATGGCAAACGCGGCATAAAAGCTTCATTTTTAGATACTAATAATTTTGAGATACTGTATTCAGAGGCTAAAAGACTCATCGATAGGGGAGCTGATGTTGTTATTGAAGGTTGTACGGAAATCCCATTAGTTCTCAGTCAAGGTAAGTGCAACTTTCCTGTCATAGATCCTATGGAAATTCTTGCTAAAAAAATCATAGAAATAACAATTAATAGTAAAATTTAAGGAGTATATATATGCAATATAAGAGTATAGATAATTTGCCTTTAATAGAATGGATAGATCTCAAAACGGTAAGAGATAGTCGAAGGGCACTTCTTTGCACTACTGTTTCTGCTGAGAAACTATTTATTGATTTTTTAAAATCTTTTAATTTTGTAAAAAAAATATATATTGAATCTGCCGATGAATTAGTAGTAAATAAAATTATCAAAGATCGAAAAACAGACATAGAGGTGATATATGCTCTTGGGGGTGGAAAAGTTAATGACGTAGCAAGATACATTGCTTACAAATGGAAAATTGATATTATTTCTATTCCAACGATTCTATCTACGGATGCGTTTTTAGTAAACTGTACTGGGCTTAGGTCAAAAGGGTGCGTTAAATATATTCCTTCGAAAAAGGCAACTAAAGTTTTTTTAGATTTATCGATATTGAAAAAGTCTTCCCCAAGGTATCATTTGAGCGGCTGTGGAGATGTTCTTTCTATATACACTGCGTTATTTGATTGGAAATACACAATTAAAAAAAGAAAAGCAAAATCAGATGAAAAATATTCGCCATTTATGGAAGAAGTAGCAATGGCGATATTTAACGGGCTCCTGTTGGAAGCAGGCGAAATAAAAAGGTTGTCAAAGAAAGGTTTTACTGTAATAGTTAATTCTCTTGCCATGGAGGTACAGCTTTGTAACTTGTACGGCAACAGTCGACCGGAAGAAGGAGGAGAACATTTTTTTACGTATTGTATAGAAAATAAACTTCAAAATTTTTTACATGGTGAAATGGTTTCTTTTGGGGTACTTTTAACGTCATTTTTACAAAAGCAAAAATGGTTGGTTCTCAAGAATTTTATGGATGTGATTGGATTAAATTATAAACCTGACAATCTAAATAAGTCTATAGTATTAGAGACATTGAATGAGATGCAGGCATATGTTAGAATGCATAAACTTAGATATAGTATTTATAACGATTTCATTTTTGATGATAAAAAAAAACAAGTAGAAAAATTCTTAAATATTTTAGAGATTTTTTAATATAAAAAATATGAATGAGAAAGAACCTGTTAAAACAAAGTCAAACGAAGATTTTTTAGAAGGACTTCAGAGAAAAGAAACAGGAAGAGTCGTTTTAATGTATTCAGGAGGAGTAGATTGTACTGCAGCAGGTTTGTTACTTAGAGAGCAGGGACTTGATGTATTTCCTCTTTTCGTTGATTATGGTCAGTCCTCGTCGGAGGCAGAAAGAGTATTGGTTGAGAATGTTCCAGTAAGATTAGGGTTTAGACCAGCCCATATTGTAGAAACAGACATAATGAAACAATTGACAAAAAGTAAGTTACTTGGACAAGAAGCATTAAGCGATGATGATGCATGGGTGCCAGGCAGAAATACACTTTTCATGGTGATTGCAGGGATTTATGCAAAACAAATCGATGGAGATGGAATCGCTATAGGATATATGCTTGATGATAACTTTGTATTTGGTGACAATGACTATTTTCATCATAAAGGAATTGAACAAGTTTTATCTCACTCATTTCTTCAGCCAATGCAAGTTTTTTTACCAACGAGGTCAATGACCAAAAGAGAATTAATTCAAAAATTAACAAATGCAGGCTTTATCGACTTAACAGTTTCGTGTTGGAATGCAAAAGTGGAAAAAAATAAAATAATTTCATGTCATGAATGCGCAAATTGTCTTGAAAGAGAAAAAGGCATAAATGAATTGAAAAAAGAATGAAAATATTGATCTTAGTTGCTCACCCAGATGATGAAGTCATATTATGTGGTGCAACAATAAGTAAATTAGTTAAAAAAAATCATTCTGTTTTTGTTAGTTTCTATACTCAAAATTGCCAAGGATATTTTAATAAGGAAAGTCAGGAAGCTAGAAAAAAAAGAGCTATAGAAGAAGCTAAAAAGAGTGCAGAATATTTAGGTTTTGAATTAAATTTTCTGGGATTTCATGACATGGAAGTGGAAAAAAATAAAGGGATTTTAATTAAAAAAACCGTAAACGAGATAAGAAGATTATCTCCAGATGTTATCATCACACATTCTTTGCAAGACAAGCACATAGATCACAAAACTTTGGCTGAAATTGTTCCAGAAGCAAATTTTCAAAGCGGTTGTGAAGTATGTGGAGGGAAAAGGAAATGGTCTGCTGAGTTATTGTTGCAAGGAGAAATAAACTTGGAGATGACTATGCCCTTTGATTTTCAGGTAGTCTGCTCTGTTTCTTTTAATGATATTAAAAATAAGATTAATGCTTTCAGACTTTATAGCTCGGTTAAAGGAGAACATAAAACTAGCCAAATTTTAATAGAAAAAAGAGTAAGATCTGTAGCAGGAATTCGTGGAGCAACTATAGGGAAATCATACGGAGAAGCGTTTATTATGTCTAATTTTTCACCTTTAAATTCAAGAGCCCTAAAAATTGCCTCTATGATTATGTAAAAAATTTATGGATAAAATTCAAATATACAAAGTTAAAAATAATAATAAGAGTGATATCTATCGCAGTGGAGCTTGGATTGATGGTAGCAATATGAAAAAGCTAGAGGAGATGTTAAAAATGTATCTTAGAACTAAATACGTAGTGCTTACAAACAGCGGTACTTCTGCGTTACTTGCATCTTATTGGGTCCTCTCTAGAAATTATTCAAATTTAATAGTGGATCCCTATACTTTTCCAGCAACCTATCAGCCCGCAAGGCTTTTAAAGTACAATGTGAGCTTTAAAAAAACGATTTTCTTGGATAAGATTGAACAAAAAGACAAAAAGCAAACGCTATATACGATAACTCATTTATTCGGTCAACCGAATAAAATAATTTCTAGTTTTAAAACTAAGAATTTTATCGAAGATGCCTGTCAAAGTTTTGGCGCAGAGCGATTCGGAAAGAAGGTCGGTACTTTTGGGGCATTAGGATGTTTTAGCTTTTACCCGACTAAAACATTGCATACCTGTGGACATGGAGGAGCTGTTGTAACAGACAATGAAGATTATTACAAAATGTTAAAAGTCTTTGTGGAATCAGGAAGGCTTAAAGGTAATATTACAAATGAAATTAGTTTGAATCTTAGAATGGATGAGATTAAAGCAGAATTTTTATTAAACGAATTACGACATTACGATGAAAGAATGGATTATCAAAGGGAAATTGCTAAGGATTTCTCCTCATCAATTTCAGGTTCGCAGCCATTTTTGGAAGAGGATAGAAACGACAGGCATATTTATTCAACTTTTAACTTAATAATAGATAAAAGACATGCATTTAAAGAATATATGGATAATTTGGGAATTGAAACAGTTATTTACTATGGAAAAGAGGTACTACCAAGCTCTGAAAGAGATAAATATGTTAATATAACAGAAAAAATTGTGGCAATTCCTTGTCGTTGGAGTTTGACGAAAAATGAAATTGCAAGAATTAAAAAAGCTTTGAAAGGATTTTTCAAGTGAGAAAAATTTTGAAAATTGGTGATAAAATCTATGCACAAAGCTTGCAGTATTTTTCTCCATCATACTCTATTGGATTTCCCCAAAGAGAGCAATTTTTGCTTCAACACTGCAGAAATATGGAATTTAGTTTCTTCAGACACCAATCTATAGACGATATAAGGGACATTGTTAACGAAAGGAAGCGATTAAAGATATTCTTAAATTCCCACAAATTTGACTATTTAATGGTAGATAATCCTTTTAGTAGTTTAATAATTGATGAAAGTATCGTCATTCCTATAGTTTTTGATTGCATTGATTGGTATGACGAGATGTTCTTAAAAGAATTTGGAGTAAATAAAAAATATTATTTACTAAGATACGGTTATTTAGACTTACTTAAAAGAGCGTCTAAAGTTATTGCCCAGTCTCCCGTAATTCTTGAAGCCATGAAGTCTTGGGGTCTACAAACTAACAATTTCAGAATTATTTCAAATGGATATGATGCTTCATTTTTCTATCCATATTCAGTACAAAAAAGCTTGATGTTGCGAAATAAATTTGAAAAAAAATACAAAATTTCCTTAAAAGGGAAAAATGTAGTTATGTATTGTGGAAAGGTTGGCAAGTGGTACGACAACATAAAAATAATTGCAGAAGCAATAACGAATAACGACCTTTTTTTCATAGTTGGGGATGGACCGATTCTAGCTGAAATTCCGAATAAAGAAAATATTATTAAATGTGGGGCTGTTGAATTTTTGGAAGTGCCGGATTACATGAACATTGCAGACGTTTTTGTTTTTCCAGTCGAGATAGATTGTAGCCCAATTGTTATTAGTGAATATTTAGCTATTGGTAAGCCGATAGTAATGGGAAAAGGCAGAATGGAATGGTTATTAAAAGATGGAAAATCAGGAAGAATGGTTGAGAATAATGTTTTCTCTTGGAGACATGGAATAGAAGATGCGATAAAGATGAAAAATTCTTGTAAAAAAAACAACTTACGAATATCTAAAGAGCTTTCGTGGCAGAAACTTTCTAAGCGCTTATCAGATTTTTTAGAAAAATAAATAATATGAATATTGCAATAGTAGGATATGGGAAAATGGGAAAATTATATGATTCCCTCTTGAAGGCTAAATTCATAATTGATCTAAATCCAGTTTTAAACAAGATTTATTTTAGTTCGGTTGAAGAATTCATTGCCTACAGACAACATGTAGACTTAGTGATCGTTGCTACTCCTATTCAGGATCATTTCGCAGTGGCTAAGAAACTTTTAGAAAACAAGTATAATGTCTTATGCGAAAAACCAATCTGTTTTTCTTCTAATGAAGCTAAGGTTTTAGAGAGATTGGCTGAAAAAAATAACTTAATCCTTTATCAATCTACGTTAGAGCGATATAATCCATTAATTAAATATTTCCAAAAAAACATAAATAAAGAAGAAATTGATGAAATCACAAGCTATAGGTTCGGATTAGTCCCAAATAGGAGTTTTTCTATGAATCCAAGATTTGATTTAGGAATTCACGATGTGGATTTATGGTTCTACTTATTTAAAGGACTTGTCTCATGGAAAATAAATGTTGGGTATGGAAAAATTAGAAGAGAAATAGTTGTTCGGATGAAAGATAAAAGTATTTTGAAATTAGATCTTTTGGAGAAAGTTTTGCAACATGATTCATTAATTTTAGATTTTTCTAAAGCTCCCACTAATAATCCTATCCTTGAAATGATACTTGATTTAAGGTATAAACAACAAAAAATGAATGAAAGATGGAGCGATGAGGTAAAAATTTTGGAAAGTTCAATGGGGAATAGCATTACCTTAAATAAAAACTATTACAGTTATCAATAAATATGGTAGAACGAAAAAATGGCGGCATATCAAGTATTACAGCAGTTAGAGGGTCAACTATAAGTGGAGAAATTTTAACTCGATTGGACATATTAGGGATAAAACCTAATGAAAAATTAGGTCAACATTTCCTGATAGATAGTCCTTCGATAGATTTATTAGTGGAGAGCGTTGGGTCTGGTAATACTGTTCTGGAGATAGGAGCAGGCTTAGGACAACTAACAGAATCTCTAGCAAGCAAAGCAACAAGGGTTGTAGCAGTCGAGATAGATCGTCGGTTTGAACCAATTCTGAGTGAACTCTCGAAAAGATTTCAGAATTTGCAAGTGGTATATGGTGATGCGGTTTCATTAAGACTAGAGGATTACATTGTAGATAAAAAAGGAGATAAAAACGCTCAGATTATTGCAAGTCTTCCATATCACATAATAGAACCTTTTATGCGAAAGGTTACAAATCTTCCGATAGAGTCGGCGACTATGGTGGTAGGAAAACGATTGGCAGATGCAATCCAAGCTAGAAATGAGGATAGTATAAATTTTGGGAGACTATCTCTTTTGACTCAGACTTTTTTTGACGTTCAGCTATTGTCAAACTTAAGTAGAGATAAATTTTACCCTCCTCCAAGAACGGAATCTGCGATTATAAAGCTCGTTCCAAAAGAAGAGCAGGAGTTTAGAGCAAATAGGAGAGATTTTCTGCTGAGAAAGTTATTCAATACATCAAGGAAAAGTCCACTAGTGGGGAATGTTCTTAAAGAAGCGCTTGAGGAGTTTGCTTTTTCTCATAGTAACGGCACTCTTTCAAAGAGAGAGAGCAACCAAAGAGACAGAAGGTCCCTTAGGGTTGATTTAAAACAGGCAAGACAAGAATATAATATTTTTGGAGGTCTTCCGATTGTTCCGAAACATTCTACATCAATGACAGATAGGGATCATTTAATACGAGCAGGTGAAAGAGCGATTATCGATAGCATGGGGGTACCAGAGGATATTCTTGGAAAACCTTTCGATAGGCTCAATAATGATGAACTACGAATTCTCTCTAAAGCATTAAGGAATTAAATGTTCACAGACTATTGTTCTCGGATGAGGATGAATAACATGTGACGATGTAAAATAATCCCCTCTTTTCTTCTTCTTGGTTTTTATAAAGATTTAAATATTTTTTTGTACCCTGAGAGAGACTCGAACTCTCACGTCCTTACGGACACTAGCTCCTGAAGCTAGCCTGTCTGCCAATTCCAGCATCAGGGCAAAACTTATCTGTTAATTTTATCAGAGGCCGCAAGGCTTGACAAGCAAGTTAGGGTTTGATATTAAAATAACGTGATTATTGTAACGGGAACAATTGCCTACGACTACATAATGGATTTTCCGGGAAAATTCGGAGACCACATAATGGCAGATAAAATCCACAAGTTAAATGTTTCTTTTAACGTAAATAAATTCGAAAGACGCTGCGGGGGAGTAGCCGGAAATATTTCCTACAATCTTGGACTTTTAGATACTCATCACACGCTTTTTTCTTATGCCGGCAAGGACTTTGAAGAATATAAAAAACATTTGAAAAAAACTGGAATTAATACAAAAAACGTCTTAATTGATCATAAGCTCAATTCAGCAACAGGATTTGTAATGGCAGACAAAAACCACAATCAGATATGGGGGTATTTTTTAGGAGCAAGCTTAAAGAACACGAATCTTCCTATTAAAACAATAGTCAAGAAAGGAGATTTTGTGTTTGCAGGACCAACGGGCACAAAAGCAACGATGAGCACGGTAAGAAAATGTGTAAAATTAGGAACTAATTTTATGTTTGATCCGGGATTCATAATTACAGACACAAAAGACAGCGATCTCGAATATGGCGTAAGACATGCAAGCATTATCTTCGGAAATGACTACGAAATAACGTTAGTTAAAAGACGCGTAAAAAATTGGAAATCATTATTCAAAAATAAAATAATAGTCACGACTTTAGGTGCAAAAGGTTCTCAAATTGAATCAAACGATGGGCTAATTAAGATTAGACCGGTTAAGTCTAAAAAGGTCGTAGATCCCACAGGAGCAGGGGACGCATGGAGAGCGGGATTTCTTGCCGGATACGAACGGGGGTTTAATCTTAAAACTTGCGGGCAAATGGGTTCAGTAGTGTCAACTTATGCCGTGGAAAATTACGGAACTCAAGAGCATTTTTTTACCCTTACCCAATTTAAAAATAGGTATAGGCAAAATTACCACTCTATGCTAAACTTGTAAATCCAATGGTAAAAAAATACGACGTTAAAGATTTAAGTTTGGCAAAAGAA
>Ga0051980_10002058_pt1 | contig 15208 bp, 8 predicted proteins | sample CryGey13umfilter_2_FD_55014 | JGI IMG/M metagenome (GOLD analysis project Ga0051980, IMG submission 55014) | Groundwater microbial communities from aquifer in Utah, USA - Crystal Geyser 4/9/14 3 um filter | ecosystem: Environmental > Aquatic > Deep subsurface > Groundwater | place: USA: Utah...
CGGGACCTGAGTCGTCGGTGGCGGCGCTGTCGACGCTCGAGGCTGGGGCGAGCAGCTTGCCAAGCGCCAATGCCGAGACCTTGCTCCAGGTCGCCGTGGACGTCGACGCGCTGGGCACCGCGGAGCAGCTTCGCGGCTGGCTCGCGGGGTCGGGCCCGGAGGACTTGAAGGCCGCGCATGGGCTGACTTTTGGTGGGCCCTATGAGGTCGCGCTCGTCGCCTTCGAGTCGGGTGAGCGCGAGCGGATCGTGCTGCGCAACCTACTGCGGAAGGACGCGAGCGCCCTCGTAGAGACCCTGGTTGCTGTGCCGTCTGTCGAGGTCGGCGACGTGATGGGTGTGGTGCGGCTCCTCTCGAGCGTCGCGGGGAGCACCGGGCCGTGGGCCGAGGCGGGTTTTGCGGCGCCAGCAGGGATGACGTGGGGGCAACTGCAGGCGCTACTGGAGGCGCCCTCGGTGCTGACCTATGCGCCCGGTCTGTGGTTGGGCGCCGCCCCTTCGCTGGGTTTGCGGGCGGTGCCTGAGCCGATGCGCACCCTCGACCTCGCCGGAGACTACTCGCTGCAGGTGATCGTCGAGAACGACTTCACGCCACAGACCATGAAGGCGACGTTGGTGGTGTTCGGGCCCAGTGGGAAAGGGACCCCGCTGCTGACGAGCTTGGGGTGTTTGAGCAAGGGCCAACCGCTCGGTGGAGACTGTGTGGCGCTGGACCAGAACCAGGGAGTGTTGCCAATTGGCGGCGTGGACACCCACTATGGAGTCGAGGAGACGCAGGGACAGACCAAGCTCGTGCTCTCGGGGGCTGAGGAGCTCGTCGCAGGATATCTGTCCGCGAAGAGTGCCACAGTGGATGCGGCGAGTGTCGAGCTCTTCGCGCTCCGCGTCGACCTCGCTAAGCTCCTTGCCTCTGGCATCTTCCCGGTCGGCGCCGACATGGAGGGGCTGGACAAAATGGTGACCAGCAAAGCCGAGCTCACCGTTACGCTGAGCCCGAAAGACCTCGAATTCAAGTTCGAGGTGGGCAAGAAGGGCACCCTGTTGGGGATGCAGGCGGCCATCGCCATCCCAGCGTTCGCAAAATACCTGCGGCAAGCGAAAGAGGCGGAGCCCCTGCAGAACCTGCGGGACATCGCCGAGGGGGTCACCGTCTATGTCGAGACCGAGCGCTTCGACGCGAACGGTGCGGTCATTCCGCCGACCTTCCCGCTCAGCGTCGACCTCTCGTGCGCAGAGCCCATGGACGACTTCATCCAGCCGCAGGGGGTCTTTGCGGACCTTGGATTTGGGCCCCGCAAGACCCTTTACCAATACTGTTACCGGACCTCTGAGGATGGACTGCGCTTCGCCGCCGGGGCCCGGGCGGACCTCGATGGCGACGGCCTCGTGGACTCGGCCTTCTGCGTGCGTGGGATGATGAACGAGGGTTACCCCTATCTGCAGATGCCGGAGAAGACTCCGGTTGATGGGGCTTGCATCCCGTAAGAGGGAAATGAGCCTGAAGCGGAATCCGGTCGCCACGGGTTGAAACCCCTGGCTGCAGGCCCGTCGCCCCCTTCGGGGTGACGCCCTGAGTGGATGGCGCTATGATAATGGGGCTCGCGCTTCGGCGTGCGCCCTTTTCCGTTGAGACGTGACCCGAACCCGAACGACGAGAGAGACGGATGGAACACGTGCGAACCTGCCCCATCTGCCAGGTCAACTTGGACCGTCGAAAGAGCAAAGGCATCGAGGTCGACGTTTGCCCACAGTGCAAAGGCTTGTGGCTCGACGCCGGCGAGTTCGACCCTCTGGTCGGCGAGCGTTTCCGCGGAGAGCCCGTCGAGGGCTACCTCGCCAACGAATCCCGGGAAGCGGACACCTGTCGTTATTGCGGGCTCCTGCAGGTCGGGTCCGCTTGCGCCAAGTGTCAGCGTCCCCTGGCCGTCAACTGCCCAGTCGACGGTGAGGCGATGCAAGTCGTGGACTTCGAAGAGATGCAATTCGACCGCTGCCCCACGTGCCGTGGGTTCTGGATCGACGGCGAGGAGCGACAGAATCTCAGCCAGGCGGCGCGAGACGCTCAAGCAAAGCGGGCCGTCCCCGCAAAGAACGTCCCTGACGACCGACAGAGCGTCGTGGTCTGCCAAAGCTGCGGGCAAGAGGAGCTCGTCGCCCATTGCGTCAAACGCAATGGTTTCTATTACTGTGAGGTGTGCGTCGTGGCTGGCGAGTACCCTGAGGATCCCACTCGGCAGAGCGTCACGGGCTTACAGGCCGCCGCGATGGCGACCCTGGCGCAGGCCAAGGCGGACCAGGCCAGGCGCAAGCACGAGCTGCAGACACGCAAAGAGATGCGCGACGTTTCCCGCTTCAATCGAGGTTTCAGAGGGCATCACCATGGTGCCGAGGCGTTCATGATCAGCGACGCGATCTCGACCGCCATTTCTGGCATCCGCTCGCTCTTCGGCGGCCGACGTGAAAAGAAGTACTGACCGATCGGATTTTCGCGCGCTACTCGGCACGCGCGATTCCCAACCACCAACCGGTGCTCGATGACCTCAGGCGACCCCAGAGCCAAACCGACTCGTATCTTCCTCGTCGACGATCACCCCCTGATCCGACGTGCGCTGCGCCGCCTCATCCACTCCCAAGCCGAGCTCGAGGTCTGCGGTGAGGCCGAAGACGCCGTGCTCGCCGAGGAGTTCATTCGCGACCTCAAGCCCGACATGGTCATCATGGACATGGCCCTAAAGAAGGGCCACGGGCTCGACCTCTTGCAGCTCGTCCGCGCCGAGAATCATCGGGTGCGGATCCTCATGCTGACGGCCACCTCGGAGATCTCGTTCGTAGAGCGCGCCCTCGGCCTGGGCGCGAGCGGCTACCTGCTCAAGACCGAAGACGAGAAGGAGATCCTCGCCGCCATCTTCGCCATTCTAAAGGGCGAGCGCTATTTGAGCCCGTCGCTGCGCAAGAAGCTGTCCTGGTGACCGAGTTAGGGCAGACACAGGGGCCTGCCCCTACCTGTCAACGTTCGGAGCCCATCGACGCGTAGGGGCAGGCCCCTGTGCCTGCCCCTGATGCGTAAACCTAAGGCGCCAGTGCCCCCACCAGCTTCCCGTCGATGCCAATGAGCTTAAGGCCGATGGATTTGGCGTCTTTCGTGCCGTCTCCGTCGGTGTCGGTGTCGTTGGGGGCGAGGATCCCCAGGAGGTTGATGAGGTCGTCGGGGCTCATGTTGTTGGGCAGCGAGGTCGGGTCGAGGGAACGGATGGCGGCGTTGAGGTCCGTCTCGGTGGCCGCGCCTCCCAGGAGCCCGGTGAGACCGTTCACTTGACCGTTTGCCGTGGTGACGGTGAAGTCGATGTTGACCATGTAGAGCGTCAGGTCGAGGGTGGTCGTGGCGTCCAGCGGCAAAGAGAACGGCATGATGGTGGTCGGACCGCCTGCGGTGACGTGCGTCCCCGTCCAATTTGCGGGGAGGTTGACCAGCGGGTCGCAGGTCACGGAGTCGAGCAGGTTGCGATCGGCGAGGTAGTCGCAGGTCGCGGTCAGGTGCTCGCAGGTGGCGTTGGCGGGGTCGAGGTCGGCCTGGAACAAGGAGAGGTCGAAGCTGCCCGTCTGGAAACCTTCGAAGAGGAGCATGATGCTGCCGGCGGTGACCGCGTCTTGCAGCGGCGTGTTGACGAGGCTGCCCAAGGCCGCCAGGCCGTTGTCGAGAGTGCCGTCGCCGTCGATGTCGAGGGCCTCGCCTGCGTTCTGGTTGGCGCCGATCAGCATCGAGGTGACTTTGGCCGCGTCGCCGAAGGTCGGGGTGCAGAGGCATTGGCTCGTATCGGCCTTACAGACACCCAAGACACAGGCATCCCCAGTGCTGCAGGCGAGTCCGTCGTCGCAAGAGGTGCCGTCGAGCGGCGAGGTGGTGCAGCCGATGCCGATGTTGCAGGTGTCGGTGGTGCAGTCGTTGCCGTCGTCGCAGGTGAGCGCCGCGCCCGAGCAGACGCCCTGGTCGCAGGTGTCGTTGGTGGTGCAAGCGTTGCTGTCGTTGCAGGCCGAGGTGCTGAAGGCGTAGCTGCACTCGGCGGTGTTGGGGTCGCAAATGTCGGTGGTGCAGAGGTCGCCGTCGTCGCAGACCGAGACGGTGCCTGTGCAGCAGGGATTGAAGGTGGGCAGCCACACGCAGCCGGCCAGCTCGTCGCAGACGTCGATGGTGCACTCGTTGCCGTCGTCGCAGAGGTTGGGCTGGCCGCCGCCGCAGGTGCCTTGGTCGCAAACCGAGTCGACGGTGCAAAGCAGCCCGTCGTCGCAGGGTGCGCTGTTGAAGCTCTGGACGCAGCCCGTGGCTTCCTCGCAGGTGCCGTCGGTGCAGACGTCGCCGTCGTCGCAGGGGTCGGCCGCGCCGACACAGGCGCCGTCGGTGCAGACGTCATCGAGAGTGCAGACGAGCCCGTCGTCGCAGGCCACGGCGAGGGCGTTGTCCACGGGGTCGCTCTGGCAGCCGATCTGCGGGTCGCAGAGGTCGATGGTGCAGTCGTTCTGGTCGTCGCAGTCGATCGTGCTGCCGCCCTCGCAGGCGCCAGCGACGCAGGTGGTGCCGCTGGTGCAGGCGTCGCCGTCGTCGCAGGTGGCGCCATCGCTGGCCGTGCTCCACTGCATCGGCGTGGCTGCGGCGCACAGCTCGCAGGAATTGTTGGGGTTCTTGTCGCCGTAGGACTGGCACTGGTTGGCGATGAGGCATTGGCCTGCCGCGACCTCCCAGTGGCAAATCTTCCCTTGGTTGGGCTCGTCGACGCAGGTGTCGTCGGTGCAATCGAGGCCATCGTCGCATGCGGCGTCGGCTTCGCAGTGGGTCACGCCCGTGACGATGTTCGGCAGCTCGCCGTCCGGAGTGATGAAGCCGTCGGACTGCTGGGTGTCGTCGATGACGAGGGCGTCGCCTTGGCTGTTGCTGTCGTCGCCGCAGCCGGCGAGGGGGAGGAGCACAACGAGGAGGAAGAGGAGGTGCAGGGGTCGGATGGTCATTATCTCAACCTCCCGTAGACGATGGTGTTGCCATCGATGCGTTCTTGCCAGTTGGAGTTGGTCATGGTCTCGATGACGATCACGGAGGTTCCAGGGGGTTGGCCCAGCGCGCTGCTCAGATCGATTTCGGGCAGCGGGAANGAGGCCAGCGGCTGGCCACCGCCCAGGAGGTTGCCCAAGGCAGGCACCAGCTGGGTTTCGAGAAGGTTGGCGATGACGGTTTCAGAGGCGAGCAGGTTTTCTTGTACGACGTTCACCTCGAGCTTCACGTTTTCGACACTCTGCACGGTGATGACGAGCTCGCCGTTGGAGGCGGCCAGGGAGATGGGCGCCTCGAAGGAGACGTAGACGAGCAGGTCCATGTGCTGCCCGAAGAGGTCGAGGGAGGCGTTGATCTGCATGTCGCCGACGTAGAGCTTGAGCTCTCCTTGGGGCCCGCAGTCGGAGGAGAGGGGCGGCAAGAGCCCGCTGATGACCATGTTGAGGTTGGTGACGCCGTAGGCGGACAAGTCGACCCCTCCGAGGAGCGAGGCGTCGACTGGGAAGTCGAGGAGCCCACCCCACCACGCGGCGCGCAGAATCTGGTTGAGGGTGTCGTCGGGGAAGACGATCTCCATGGGCGCGAGCATGGGAACGACCATGACCTGGACGCCGTTGCCGCACTGGGTGCGCATGGGGACGCCGAGGTTTTCGTCGAAGGGGCTGCCCAGCGCGACGCCGCGAACAGGGGTAGTGGCCCAAGCGCGCAGCGCGAAGAGGCCGCCTTGCGGTCCAGGGTTGGCGTCGCCGAAGGCCACCGCTGAGAAGTCGCTGGAGAGATTGACGGGGATGACGATGGGGTTGCCACCTGCGTCGACGGCGCCGTCGAGGCGAGGAAGGTCGAAGTCGACGTTGAAGGCCAGCGCCGAGAAGGCGTCGCCCAACATGGGTCCGAGCACCGTGGAGAGCTGGTCGTTGAGGGTGGTCTCGAGATCGGCCACCAAACCGCTGAGGATGAACGGCTTGATGATGGCCAGGAGGAAGTTGGTCCAAGCGTTGTCGGCGCTCAACGTCAGGTTGTTGATGGCGGTGGTGTTGTTGGCGACGACCACCGAGAGGGTGTGGTCGGAGTTCACCGAGAAGACTAAGTCGGCGTTGATGACGATGCTGCTGATGCCGAGGCTCCCCCAGCCGTCGCCGTCCAAGAACCAACACGTGAGGTTGGTGCAATCAAAATAGAGGCGCCCCGTGATGTTGTTCAGCGACAGTTGGACGTGAATCCCGGTGTCGTTGGCGTCGAGGGCGACCGAGGTGCCACCCAGGTTGAGGGTACGGAGATAGATGTTGTAGCCGGCTTGGCTGGCGAGGATGGTGTTGGGGTCGAAGAAGCTCCCGAGGTCAAAGTTGCTCATCACGCCTTCGAAGATGGCGGCGAAGTCGAGCGGCGGCGGAGACTGCTTGTCGTCGAGGGTCTCTTGTCCCATCCAAATTCCTAGCCCTGGATCGACGGCGCCGCTGCCGGGAACGAGCGGGTCCGGCTGCGTGTACTGGCTGGACCAGTGGTAGGACTGGACACGCTCTTGCGTCGTCCCGAGGGCGTCCGTCGCGATGATCTCGAGGGTGTTGGAGCCGCGCTGCGGCGTCATGGTGAGCGAGAAGGAGCCGTCGATGCCGACGGGAACGGTCTGGCCGTTGATGGTGAGCGAGGTGATGAGGCCAGCCCCGCTGATGGCCGAGCCAGTGACGGTGATCTGGTTGCTCCCCAGGTCGACCAAGGTGGCGGCGCGAAGCGGGAAGTCCACAACGATGGTGGGCTGGCAAAGGAACGACTTGATGACGCTCTGGACGCAGCCGTTGACCGCGTCGCAGCTGTGGGTCGTGCAGAGGTTGCCGTCTTCACAGCTCGCCGTCAGGTCGAGGTGTTGGCAACCCTCGACAGAATCACAGCTATCCTCGGTGCAGACGCTGTTGTCGTCGCAGTTCAGGGGCGTGGTGCCTGCTTGGCAGCTCGAGTTCCCGCAGGTGTCGTTGAGGGTGCAGACGTCGTTGTCGTCGCAGGGCAAGGTGTTGGGGACGTGCGCGATGCCAGTGTCTGGCTCGCAGGTGTCGTCGGTGCAGAGGTTGTTGTCGTTGGGGTCGATGAGGGCACCGAGGCAGGCCCCGGAGGTGCAGACGTCAGCGGCGGTGCAGGCGTTGCCATCGTTGCAGGGGTCTGTGTTGAACGGGTAGACGCAGCCTTGAGCCGGGTCGCAGGCCTCGTCGGTGCACGGGTTGGTGTCGGTGCAAAGGTCGTCGAGGGTCTTGTGGCCGCAGCCCGTGGGCTCCTCGCAGAAGTCTGCGGTGCAGAAGTCGTTGTCGTCGCAGGCGTCGACGTCGGTGGCGACACAGGCTCCGCCGAGGCAGGCGGTGGCGATGCTGCAGACGTCGTTGAGGCTGCAGGGCGCGCCGTCGTCAGGGACGAAGACACACCCGAGCGCAGGGTCACAGGTGTCCGTCGTGCAGACGTTGCCATCGCCACACTGAATCGGCTGACCTGCGCAGGTTCCTTGGGCGCAAGTGTCGTTGTCGGTGCAAGAATCGCCGTCATCGCACGCCTCGACGTTAAAGGCGGTGCTGCAGCTGCCCGTCGCAGGATCACAGCGCTCGTCGGTGCATGGGTCTTCGTCGTCGCAACTGACCGTCTCGGCGACACAGGCCCCATCGACGCATCGGTCGTTCACCGTGCAGAGGCTGCCATCGTCGCAGGTCCCGGTGTCGTCGGCTGACCAATCGCTGGCGTCGGTCGGCACCGAACAGATCTGGCAGGAGTTATCTGGGTTTGGCGCCAAGTTGTCGTAGCAGACCCCCAAAATCTCGCACTGGTCATCGGTGCAGCAGAGCGTCTCGTCGTACACGTGTTCGCAGGCGACACCGTCGGCCGCACACTTGTCCTCGGTGCAGCCGTCTTGATCGTCGCACCCTGTCGCGCAAGTCGGCACCACGACCGTGTCCTCTCCTGCGTCGATGCCGAGATCCTCGATCGCGCTGGACTTCGCGTCGTCACCGCATCCAACCTGCAACCAGGCGATCACTGTCAGAATCAAGAGAGAGCCGACGATACGCTTCATTTTGGCCACCTCGGAAATGCGACAACTTGCCCGAGATGGCTCGCGATTTTGGAGCCTTCTCGAATTATCCATGCTGTCCCGCCGCGAAATATTCACTGGCAGTCAGTAGAGCAGATCGTGGACTTGGGAACAATCGTAGCGTCGGGTTCTGCGTAATTTCGCGCGCAGAAGACTTCTCGGCGTCGAAGTGGTTGCTTCGAGGCGAAGTTGTGGTCAAAGTTGGGGCTTACTCGCGCCCACCATCCATCCCCGAAACAACGACAAAGGGGAGTTTGGCGTCCACGGCCATTGCGGAGCATTGGAAAAATTCATGAAACTCGGTCTCACAATTCTCGTCCTTGCCCTCTTCGCTGTCGTCGGCTGTGACGACGCCGAAGTCGTCACCCAGAATGACGTCGTCAACGTTGACGCCTCCGACGGGACCAGCAGCGGAGACAGCGTCGTGGCCGACCTCATCGACACGGACGTCGCCGACACCGACGTCGCCGACGTCCCCGCAGACGAGACCGGCGACGCCCCCCAACTGGACACGAACGACCCGGCGCCGGACCTCACCGACACGACGGACGCCTGCGCGCAGGCCAAGAGCGCCCTCGACAGCGCCCGCGACGCCGCAGCACGAACCTGTGAGCGGGGCAGCCAATGTGGCACACGGTACAACTCGCTGTGCCCCGAGGGCGGCTGCTACACGCACTATGTGTTAGGCAGCGACTTGAGCGCTCTCGACGCGGCGCAGAGCGCTTACGCGGACGCCAACTGCGGCAGCGGCGCGGTCTGCGACTGCGCACCGGCTCCGGAAGCGCTGGCCTGCGTCGGCGGGCACTGTGAGACCTGTCCAACGCAGTGCCCCTACACCTGCAACATCGACTGCAACTGCTACCAAGATTCCTGCGGCTGCGACCAGCCCTTCTGTGACGACGGCTCTGCGACGAGCTGTGCTGAGCTCGAGACACGCATGCAGCAGGCCTATCAGGATGCTCGCGCCTGCGTCTCCGACAACGATTGCGTGGTCACCAACTCGCCGATTTGCCCCGAGCTCGGCTGCTACCTGACGTTCAACAGCCATGCGGCCTTGGGTGAGGTCTCGCGAGCGGTCTCGGCCTACACTGCGGCTGGTTGTCACATGGCCGAATGCATGTGCACGCCACCGCCCGAAGGTTCGACGTGTGTGGACGGGTTGTGCCAGTAGGGAACGCAGTTGTCGGCTGGGCGTGGCTTGCTCATAAGAGTTTCCCTACAAAATCATTTAGGTGGAGGAAGGGCTCTGCCCTGACCCGCCGGGGGACTTTGTCCCCCGGACCCCCTGTTGCTTTTTTCTTTGGGTGCAGTCTGGCCAGCGATCGGAGGCTTGCCGCCTCAATGGGAGTTCCATTATTGCACTTCAGGGTACCGAAGTTTGTCCAGCGGTCGAAACCTATCGAAAATCTTCCACAATGAGTCCGCCTGGACCGACGTACATGGGAACCGACGACCCGGTCAAACTCTGCCGCAACGAAAGTGCCCACTCGGATGCCACGAACCCGGCGCAAAACTTGGACCTCGAGGTTTTGTAGGGAAGCTCATAAGCCCTCCAAGGCCGACTGCATCATCGCCAGCAGTGGCAACTTTGAGCGCGTCGATCAACTCGAGGCAATTGACGAGACCGGTGACGATGAATTGACCATCGATGGGTTGGCAAACGCGGGCAGGTCGAAGAGGTGGTCGAGGTTGGCTCTCTCCGCATCGAGGTCGCGCTGGAAGCGCACCGACTTCCCGTCGATTTTCCCGAGAACGAGGGCGGCTCCCACTCCGGGGTTGCAGCGAGGTTCGTCTTCATTGGTGGGCTGGCATTTGAGCTCCATGCTGAGGCCTTGCCCTTTGGGGGTGAGCAAGGCGACGACCTGCGGGTTGGCGGGTTGGCAGACGGCTTCGGCGTCGTCGTGCTTCATGACAATCTTAAAGCATTGAACCCGCTCGAGGAGTTGCTCGAGACGACCCTTCTCCGAGACGGGGGCCGTCAAGCCACCGGAGAGGGCTTCAGCCACCACTCTCTGCTGCTGCGAAAAGAGAATGAACTCATAACCATTGCCGACTTTGGTGACGGCCACCTGCTGGCCATTAGTTTGGGGAGCGAGCTGGACTTTGACGTGGTCCTTGGTGTGCTCGACGACCAGGCGAGCCTCAGCCTCGACGATGGTGAGTGGCTTGCCAGCCTCATCGAACACCGCAGGGTGATTGACGAGTGCCGGCCAAACCAGCTCTGGCCTCCAGGAATGGAAGGCCACGGGGTATCCGCCTTCGATGGTCGTCTGGACCTGTAGTGCAGCGACGAGTGCGCGGTCCGCCGGGGTCATGCCGATGAAGGACTCCTCGAACAGCCTCTTGGTGGCGATGGGCTTCCCCACGGACCATCGCGAGTTTTTTCCGAAGCTGCTCGCGAGCCTCCTCGTCCGAAAGGCTTTCTGGAAGCTCTTCGGGGCCGAGCACGAGGGGGACGAAGGGCGGGTGCAGAGTGTCGATGGGTCTTTTTGCCCAGCGGGCGACGGCCAGCGATGGCGTCACAACGACCAAAAACGTCCTGCACTTGCGCAAAGCATGTGCGGCCGCCGCATGAAGCGGCCAGCTCCAACGCTTCTGCTCGTCCCGCCAGAGCTGTGCCTCGAGGACATACTGCGTCTGCGGCACTCCCTCGTCCTTGAACAAGACGATGAGGTCGGGGGTGTAGTTCGAAGGCGAGAGCTCGGAGAAATTCGGAGTGTCGACAGCCGCCGTTCCACGTTCGTTTGGGAAGACCTTGCGCAGGACATCGGGTCGTTGCCGAAAGATGTTGATGATTCCCTCGTGCAGAGGGCCTGGTGGGGCCATGGTTCCTCCTTGTGTTGCACGAGAGTTATCGGCAGGCCCCGTCGGATCGGGTCACTTTTTTTCGCCCTGAAACAAGAAAGTGGAGGGATCCGTCCGCTGGAGTTTGCACTCGTCGTGGGGTCGGACGCGGTCCCTCGTCGTGGGGTCGGGCGGTCGGACGTGGACCAGTCGTGCGATCGCGAGGTCGGTCGACCCGCCGACCAGAAACGCCAGAGTCGAACGTTCTTCCAGCTTCAGGTCGAGTCGAGGGTTCCACGCCTTGTGCGACGCGATTCGTGATTGCGAGCCGGCGCGCCGCTGGCCGCGCCCAGTCACTTTCCTCAGTCAAAACGGCTTCACACTTCGAAACTCCTTTTCCTTCTGCTACACTCAAGTGCCTCTCTCAATGAAGGAACCCGTCATGAAACGCCCAAAGGTGATCATCAGCGCCTGTCCCGATTACGACGTCGACCGCATCGAGCGCATCATCGCCGGCGGACTCGCCGAGCTCGACCTCAAGCCCCACGGCCGAACCCTCGTCAAGCCCAACATCGTCGCTTCTGGAAAACTCTTTCCGCACGCCTATACCCGCACCGAGTTCATGGAAGGCGTCTTGCGCGCCCTCAAGAAGGCCGGTGGTCAGTCCATCAAGCAGCTCGCCGTCGGCGAGCGCTGTGGCATCACCATCCCAACCCGCTTCGCTTACACCGAAGCGGACTATTACAAGATGGCTAAGCGCGTCGGCGGCATCGAAATGTACCATTTCGAAGAGACGAAGCAGGTCGAGATCCCGCTCTACCACGAGGGCCGACTGCGCGACTCCTTCTTCACGCCCGAGCCCATCGCCAAGGCCGACTTCCTGGTCAACTGCCCGAAGTTCAAGGCCCACCCTTGGACCACCGTCACGTTCTCCATGAAGAACTACATCGGCATCCAAGACGATAGGCACCGCCTCATCGACCACGACTGGGCGCTCAACAAGAAGGTCGCCGACCTGCAGTACATCGTGCAGCCACAGTTCATCGCCATCGACGCCATCACGGCCGGCGAAGGCCGCATGCTGACGCCCATCCCGTTCGACCTCGGCCTCGTCATCATGGGCGACAACCAGGTCGCCTTCGACGCGCTCTGCTGCCACATCATCGGCGTCGATCCCATGACCGTCGAGCACATCCGGCTGGCCCACGAGCGCGGCTTCGGACCCATCGCTCTCGCCGACTTCGACGTCGTCGGCGACGTCAGCCTCGACGCGGCCAAAGAGAAGGCCCAGGGCTTCAAGGTCGGCCTCATCCGCGTCGAAGAATACTTCAAGGGCACCAACATTCGAGGCTACTCCGGCCCGCCGCCCAGCAACGGCGAGAACGACTACTGCTGGGGCGGCTGCCCTGGCGCTGTCGAAGAGGCCATCGAGATCCTGCGCATCTTCGACGCCCAGACCGACACCAAGATGCCGCCCATCCACATCGTCTTCGGCGCCTACGAGGGCGAGATCGACGCCAAGCGCGGCGAGAAGGTCATCTTCATGGGCGACTGCGCCAGCTTCCACGGCGACATCGCCGGACAGCCCGTCGACATCGTCAGCACCTACCTCGATAGGGCCACCAAGAGCGTCCACGAGGCCAAACACGAGGACATCTACTCCAAGCTGCTCGGCGTCGAACGCCTCTTCCTCAAGCACCGCAAAGAAGACGTCATCCCCATCCGCGGCTGCCCCGTGAGCGTCGCCGAGCAGATGCTCGCCTTGGTCAAGCTCGGCAAGCTGCGCAACCCCATCTTCGACCCGCAATACGCCTTCTCCTTCAACAACTGCTACCTCTCCTGGCGCACCCGCACCGCGATCCAGCGCATCTTCGGCAACCCCTACCAGCAGGCGGGCGCCACCGAACGCGGCGAGTCCAGGCCCAAGCAGAACCTGCCTCCAAAGGGTAAGCCGACGCCGCTCGAGGTATGACGCGGTTCATCGTCGCTCTCGGCCTCACCGTCGTGGGTTCGGGCGGGCGGACGCGGTTCCGTCGTGGGTTCGGGCGGTCCGACGCGGTTCCACGTCGTGGGTTCGGGCGGGCGGACGCGCGGCCCAGCGCTCCGCACTGGGCTACTTCCTGGGGCGGCCCCTTCAGGGCCGACGCCCTGGGTTGGGGTGTGCTGGAAGGTCTGATGGCGACAAACCTGGGCGGGAGGTGACATGCCGCACACATCGAACCGTGTCGAAGCCGCCAAGGGCAATGCCCGAGGCATCGGCCGCCCGGGGGCCGAACATTCCCCAGCCCAAGGTGTGACCTTGGGCTCTGGGGTTTGTACACCTGTGGTTTGGGCGGTCGGCTTCGCCCTCGCGCTCTGGCTGACGGCGGCGCCTGCTTATGCCCAGCTCGATGACGCCACGCTGCAGGCCGTGCTCGCCCTCAACGAGGAGGGCGACCGACTGCGCTCCGAAGGCCGCCTCGACGAGGCCATCGCCAAGCTTGACGAGGGCCTCGCCCTGCTGGTCGCCGCCGTGGGGGAAGCGAACCTCGAGGTCGCGACCCTGCGTTTCAACCAGGCGATCTTGCTGGAGGCCAACGGAAACCTCGACGGCGCCTTGCTCGCCTATGCTGGGGCGCTGGCCTCGACGGAGGCGGTGGCTGGGCTCGAGCACCCAGAGCTCATCGAGATTCTCGAGCCGTTGGGTCGGCTCCACAAAGACCGCGGCGAGCTGGATGACGCCGTACAATATTACCAGCGGCTCGTCCTCATCGCCGTGAACCACTTCGGGCCCTCCTCCGAGCAAGCCCAGAACGGGCTCACCCAGCTCTTCCACATCTATTATGACCAGGGCGACACCCCCAACGCCGTCGAAGCCGGCGAGCTGCTGCTCGTGATGCTGCGCTCCGGCTGGGGCGCCGACGCCCGCAAGCTCGCCGTGGCCATGGGCAACCTCGCCATCGCCAAGTCTGCCATGGGGCGCAACGACGAGGCCGAGGCCCTGCACAAGGAAGCCCTCGCCGCCCTCGAAGACGAGCTGGGCCCGGACGCCCCAGAGGTGGCCTTGGCGCTCAACGGCCTCGCCGTCCACTACCAAGGCCTGGACCGCTACGAAGAGGCCCTGCCCTTGCTCGTGCGCTCGCTCGCCCTGACCGAAATGAACACCGGGCCGGACTCGGTCGAGGTCGCGGTGCCCACGCACAACTTGGGCTCGCTCTACCATGACCTCGGCCAGTTCGACGAAGCCGAGGTGCGCTATCTGCGCGCTCTGGCGTTGTGGAGCGCGAACCTGGGCGACTCGAGCGTGCGCGTCGCCGACGCCGCCAACAGCCTAGGCACGCTCTATCAAGACAAAGGCGACCTGGCGCTGGCCCGCCAATACTATGAGCGAGCGCTGGCCATCCGGCGAACCCAAGGCGATGAGCACCCCAGCGTCGCCGACACCCTGAACAACCTGGCCGAATTGGAGCGCAGCGCCGAGAACTGGGAGCAGTCGCGCACCTTGTATGGCGAGGCGCTCGCCATCTGGTCGTCGACGCTGGGCGCGCGGCACCCGAGAGTGGCCTTGGGCTTGGGCAATCTGGCCTTGACAGAGGAGCACCTGGGCGCCCTCGACGACGCTTGGGAGCACAGTCAGCAGGCGCTGGACATCCTCGGCGAGGTGTATGGGGAAGGCTCGACGCAAGAAGCCTTGGTGCGCCACAACCGCGCGGCGCTGCTCTGGAGGCGCGGCGACCTCGAGGGCGCCGACCGCGAGTACGCCGCAGCCCAGGCCATTTGGGAGAGGACCTTGGGCCCCGAAGACCCCGACCTGGCCGCCCTCCTCGACAACCGCGCGGCGCTGAAGTGGGCGGCGGGCGACCCGGCCACCGCGCTGGAGCTGCACACCAAGGCGATGTCGATCCGCGAGAAGAACCTCGAGCGCATGCTGGTCATCGGTGACGACAGCCAAAAACTCGCCACCTTGGCGCAGCTCGAGGTCTACACCCACGGCACTCTGTCCCTCTTTCGCCAGGAGTTTCCAGACGATCCCGAGGTCATGCGCCTCGCCTTCGAGAGCGTCCTGTCGGTCAAAGGCCGCGCGCTCGAGGCCACCGCGCGCCACGGCGCCACCCTTCGGACCCACCTCGACGAGGCGTCCCGAACGGCCCTCGACGCGCTCACGGCGATCAAGACCCAGCTCGCCCGCGCCGCGCTCGCAGCGGAGGTGGATGCGGAGGCGACAGAGGCTTTGATGGTGCGGGCTCGAGAGCTCGAGGCGCAGCTCGGTGTGGCGGTTTCGGGGCTTGTTGGTGAGGACCCCTCACCCACGTTGGGGGCCCTCGCCGCAGCGCTGCCACC
>Ga0051980_10002178_pt1 | contig 14829 bp, 12 predicted proteins | sample CryGey13umfilter_2_FD_55014 | JGI IMG/M metagenome (GOLD analysis project Ga0051980, IMG submission 55014) | Groundwater microbial communities from aquifer in Utah, USA - Crystal Geyser 4/9/14 3 um filter | ecosystem: Environmental > Aquatic > Deep subsurface > Groundwater | place: USA: Utah...
CCGCAAGAGCTGGTTGCGCTGGAGCAGGCAGTGGCGATAGCGGCGCATCACCGCCACCGCGGAGGGCTCGTGGACCGCGGCCGCACGGTCAAGCAGCGCCCGTCGCTCGCCACCNCCGCCGCGGATCGCGCCGAGGTCGGTGGGGGCGAAAAGGATCACCGGACACGCCGCCAACCCCTCGGCGGCGGTGGCCGCCGTGCCGTCGAGGTCGAAGCGGCGCCGGCCGCGGAGGGCCACGGTGAGGCGCAGACGCAAGGTCGCCCCGCCCGCCACCACCTCACCGCCGACCGTCGCCGCGTCGCACCCCACCGCCACCAGGGGCTCGGCCACCGCGCTGCGAAAGGAGGTCTGGTAGGCGAGGAGGTAGATCGCCTCAAGCAGGTTGGTCTTGCCCTGGCCGTTGGCGCCCACCACCAGGTTGACCCCGGGGGCCAAGGAGACCGTCTGGGAGGCGAGGTTGCGAAAGGTGTCGACGTTGAGGCGGGCGAGGGNGGTCACAGGGAGAGGGCTCCGCGCGCGGACCACGCCCCAAACCGGCGCCCGGACCGCGCCGCGCGAGGGGAGCGCTGCCACGCTCCACGGAGAAAAGGAGTCTGCCGGAGGTGGGCGGGCGTGGCGAGAAGGGGCGGGCGAGAGGCCGGAGGGGGAGGTGTCCGTAGCGCGACTCGGGGCTGGCAACCCACCGCGGCCCACCCGCTGCGCCGCGCGGCGCCTCCTCACCCCAAGCCGCTCGATGAGGTCGATCGACCCTCTGCCAGCCGCCCAGGGGAAGGGGTCTGCGGTCCGCCTGCGGTGCGCCGCGCACGCACGCACGCGGTACCCGGGTTCGCCGTGGCGTAGACCACGGGGTCGGCGCGTGCCGCACGCGCGGTAGCGGGAGGTGGCGCNGGCCGGCGTGGGTCGAGCGCGTGGGGGTAGGCGTCTGGATCCACCACCGTTCGGGAGACGACCGCGCCGTTGTGCGGATGGCGCGGCTGGGAGGAATCGCGGCTGAATCCACCACCCTAACCGTTCGCGACCACCGCCGACGCGGCCACGAACCTGCCCCCGAGAGAGGGCGCGGGGGGTGTGGGTCGATCGATCCGCTCCGTCCGGCGCCGGCCGCCCCAGGCGGGGCGCGACCCGCGGCGCGGGGGCGAAGAGGGCGCGCACGCCGCCCCCCACGCGGCTGCCTCTCGCTCGCCACCGTCCGCCCGCCGCCGGGGGTCGCCTCCCGGGAAGGCGGAGCGCCGAAGGGGGTCGATCACAGGCGCATCGGCATGAGGACGCAGCGGTAGTCCGCAGCCTCGCCGCTGGTGAACAGGCTCGGGCTGTTGCCGTCGTTCATCTCCATCCGCACCGACGCCCCGGCCATGCCGCCGAGGATGTCGAGGAGGTAGCGCGCATTGAAGGCGATCCGTACCCCGTCGCCCTCGAGCTTCGCCTCGATCTCCTCGCGCGCATCGCCGAGCTCCGGGTTTTGGGCGACAATCACCAGGCTGTCGGCGGAGACCTCAAGCTCCACCTGGTTGGTCTTCTCGTTGGCGAAGATCGCCACCCGCCGGCACGCGGTCGTGAGGGCCTCGCGGTCCACCACCACCAGGTTGCGGCAGGTGGCCGGGATGGCGCGCTGGTACTCGGGGTAGCGCCCCTCGATGAGACGGGTGATCAGGGTGAGGTCGGCGCGGCGGAGAACCGCGTGCTTGTCGCCGAAGGTGAGGTTGACCTCGCCGTCGCCCTCCTCCACTAGGCGGCGAATCTCCGCCACCGCCTTGCGCGGCACGATCTCGCGAAAGGCCGTCACCCCAGCCACGGCGAGCCTACGGCACGCCAGGCGATGACCGTCGGTGGCGACCACCTCCAGGTGGCCCTCACCATCGTGGGCGAAGAGGACACCGCCGAGGGTCTGGCGGGTAATGTCCGTGGACATGGCAAAAAAGGTCTGGGCGAGGAGCTCGCCCAGGGTCGCGGCGGCGAGGGTCATGCCATTGCCGGCGGGGATTTCTGGAAGGACGGGAAACTCCGCGGGCTCCATGCCAAGGAGGTGGGCGGTAATCCGGCCGGAGCGCAGCTTCAGGCGCGCCCCCTCGGTCGTGACCTCGACCGGCGCCCCCTCGGTCNTGACCTCGACCGGCGCCCCCTCGGGGAAGGCCTTCACCAGCTCGTAGAGCTTGCGCCCGGCGACGCAGACCCTCCCCGGCTCCGCGACCGCGCAAGCGGTGCGGTCACGGACGCCGATCTCCAAATTGGTCGCCACCACCTCGATCCCCGCGCTCCCCGCCTCCACGAGGCAGTTGGCCAAAATCGGCATGGAGGTGCGCGTCCCGACGATCCCCTGGATGCGTTGCAGGGGGGCGAGAAAATCTCCGCGTTCGATGGTAAATCGCATGGTTTCACCCTCTTCCCGCGCAGTCGTGACGGGTCGGTGAACTTGCCCCGCAGCTGGGGCCGCGTCAATCGTGGATCACCCGCCCGCCGGCGATTCGAGCTTGCGGCGCAGGGTACGCAGGGTCTGGGCGAGGCTCGGATCCTGGCCGCGAAGGTCGTCAATCTTGCGGCAGCCGTGGAGGACCGTGGTGTGGTCGCGGCCACCAAAGAGACGGCCGATCTCGGGCAGGGAGTGGCTGGTGAGGATTCGACACAGGTACATCGCCACCTGCCGTGGATGCGAGATCGCGTTGGTGCGCCGCTTCGATTTGAGGTCTGCCACCCGCAAGCCGTAGTGGTCCGCCACCGCCTGCTGGATCCGCTCGGGCGAGACCTCGCGCTGCTCCTCCTGGAGGAGGTCGCGGAGGAGCTCCTCGGCACGCGCCAGGTCCAGAGACTGGCCGGTCAGGGAGGTGTAGGCGGTGAGCTTGATGAGGCACCCCTCGAGCTTGCGAATCGAGGAATGGACGCGCGACGCGATGAGCAGGGCCACCTCCTCCGGCAGATGGACGCCGTCGCGCAGTGCCTTGCGCTTGAGGATCGCCAGGCGGGTCTCCAGACAGGGCGGCTGGACATCGCCGATCAGCCCCCACTCGAAGCGGGTCTTCAACCGCTCCTCCAGGTGGTCGATCTCCTTCGGCGAACAGTCGGCGGTGAGGACGATCTGCTTGTGGGCCGCGTGCAGGGTATTGAAGGTGTGGAAGAACTCCTTCTGGGTCTGCTCCTTGCCGGCGATGAACTGGATGTCGTCGAGGAGGAGGAGATCGACCCGCCGGTAGCGGTCGTGAAAGGCGTCCCAGCGGTGGCGGCGGGTGGAGTCGACCAGGTCGTTGACGAACTGCTCGGCGGTGAGGAAGCAGATCGTCCGGCGCGGGTTCTCCTGCCACGCTCGGTGGGCGATGGCGTTGAGCAGATGGGTCTTACCGAGCCCCGAGCCACCGTAGATGAAGAACGGGTTGTACGCCTCGCCGGGCATGGTCGCCACCGCCTCTGCGGCGGCGTGAACGAAGCGGTTGCTCGGCCCGACCACGAAGTCGTCGAAGGTCATCCCCGGCTGGAAGGGTGGCGGCGTCACCTCGGCGACCCCCGGCGCCACCCGGCGCACGACCGGCGCTTCCGGGACCCCCACCTTCCCCCCCTCCCGGACCCCCAACTCAACCCGCACCTGACCGTCGGAGAGACGGCTCACCACCTCGGTAATCCGGGCGAGATAGTTCTCCTCGATCCACTCCTTGGCGAAGAGGTCGGAAGCATCGAGATGGAGCACTTCACCATCCCATTCATGCAGCTCAAGAGATTCCACCCACTTGGTGTAGTTGTGGTGGCTAAGCTCCTGCGCAAGGAGGTCAAGGGACCGTTCCCAGACACTCACCACCGGCTGGGTAATGGCGGAAGGATGGAGGGTCTTGGAGGGGGTCTTGGAGGTCACAAAGTCGTTCCTTGCAAGGTTTACCTACCACGCTTCGACGAACCCGGAATCGTGCCGTTAAGAGTACCGTTGAGCATGGCTGTGACCATGTCAGTTATTTGCGTGTTAAGCCCACTCGTGGAACTCATGCAAACCGCACAATATCTCCGACACGGATGCCTAAGCCACTGGAAATAAAGAAAATATCCCCCTCGCTACCTACCCGTTCCGGCCCGTTCCGGCTCCTCACCCCTCAGCGCCGCCCTGGCCGTTATAACAAAGCCGCCACTGTCGGGCAAGCGAACGCAACCCTTTGAAAGAACATGGAAACAACATTCTTGCCTGCCGATCTATTGGCAGTGAAGACGCGCCTTCTGTTGTCCCCTAGCTAGACGCTCCTGGGGAAAACCCTTGTACAACAGGCGGGAGTGGGGTGAAGAAAAGGGCGGTGGTTGGTGCACGCCGCCGCCTCCAGAGAGGAAGGGGAGCCCTTTCCACGCCGGGGGTTCCGATCTAACCACTTCAACTTCAATAAGATGAACTCTCTTTCAACATTTCCACATGGCAGAATGAAGAAGGTGAACCTATTTGTTTTTAATACCCACTTCACGCAACTCCCGAGCCCGCGGACCAGCCACCGGCAGGTTTGACACGCCCAGGCGTGACCCCTAGACTCCGCCGCTCGTCTCTCGGGAGTATCCGCCATGTCGATCACCTACCAACCGAACCGCCGCAAGCGTAAGGTCACCCACGGCTTCCGTGCCCGCATGGCCACCCCTGGTGGGCGGAAGGTGCTCAAGCGTCGCCGGGCGAAGGGGCGCAAGCGGTTGACCGTCTAAGGGCAGGTTGGCTGCGGATCGGCGGTCGGTCGGGTGGGCGAGGTCGGCGCGACGACGCCAACGGTCGCTGGGCGGTGGCGTGCAGCGAGCCTCCGCGTAGATTTTTGTTTCCGTCGATGGCGCCCCGTTCTCCCCTGGAGATTCTCCGCCGGCCGGAGGAGTTTCGTGCTGTCTACCGCGGGGGCGCGGCGATTCGGCGGCGCTGGGTCGAAATTTGCTACTGGCGCCGCGCGGGCGGGGTGAGGCTCGGGATGACCGTCTCCCGGAAGGTGGGTAACGCGGTGGTGCGTAACCGGCTACGGCGGCGGATTCGCGACTTCGCCCGCCTCCAGCCACGTGACCTGCAGGCGGTGGACCTGGTGGTCCAGTGTCGTCCGGGCGCCGGCGAGCTGTCGGGCGAGGTGCTGCGTGGCGAGTTGGAGCAGCTCTGGCGGGAGCTTAAGAGGCGCTTGGCATGACTCGCCTCTGCCTTTTCATGATTGCCCTCTACCGGCGCTGGCTATCGCCGTGGTTGCCGCCGGCCTGCCGCTATTACCCAAGTTGTTCCGTGTACGCGGAAGAGGCGGTGCGGCGCTTCGGGTGGGGGCGCGGTGGGCTCTTGGCGGCGCGCCGGTTGCTGCGTTGCCACCCGGGCCATCCGGGTGGCTTCGACCCGGTGGTGGAGGGGGTCGGGCGCGGTGCGGCAGGTCGGCGCAAGGGTGTTGGTTTCCCGAGAGAGGGTCGGTGATGGATCGACGAACGGTGTTGGCGATTGTCCTCTCCCTGGCGGTCGTGGTGGGGTACTCGGAGGTGATGAAGTGGTTCTACCCGCCAACNCCGGAGGGGGAGACCGAGGTTGCGCCCTCCCCGGTGGAGACCGGCGGAGGGGCGCCGGATAAGGTCGCGCCAAGCGCGTCGGGGGGGGAATCCACCCTGGCGGCTGGTGGTGCGGTTGGGGCGGTGGTGGCGCCGGGGGCGGAGCGGGAGGAGGGGATCGACCTCGCCAACGATTGGGTCACCCTCTCCTTCGGGCGGCGTACCGGCGGTCTGTTGAGCGCCCGCCTCAGCCACCATGTGGACGAGGAGGGAAAGCCGTTGGAGTTGGTGGCGGAGGTGGCGCGGTTTCACTCCGGGCAGGTGGTGGCCGGCGACGGTCGGGTGGTNGAGGTGGCGGAGGCGGAACTCGTCGACCACTCCCTCAGCCTGCGCCTGCAAGATGGCACCCGCCTGCGCTGGAGCCTTGACGACCACAGCTACCTGGCGCATCTGGAAATCGAGGNGGCGGCGCCGATTCGCCTGGTGGGTCCTACCGGTTTTTCGCACAAGATCCTCGACACCCGGTACTACGGCAACCAAGGTTTTGCCTACCGCACGGCGACCGGGGAGGAGGAGGTGGGGTTCAAGAAGCTCGAGGGCGACCGGCTGGTGGAGGGGCCGATCCCGTGGCTGGTCTCCGAGGACAAGTACTTCCTCCAGGGGTGGATCCCGGAAACACCGATCGCGCGGGTCGGCTTGCTGGTTCGGCCGGGCGCGGAGCCGGACTACACGACCCTGCTCAGCGTCGCCGGNGGCTCGTCGAGGCTGCGCGTCTACGTGGGGGCGAAGGAGATGGACGCCCTCACCGCCGCCGACCCCATCTTCGCCAAGCGGATCCACTTTGGATGGTTTCGGGTGGTGGCGGAGCCGATGTTCTACCTCCTGCGCTTCATTCACCGGCTGATCGGGAGCTGGGGGGTGTCGATCATCTTGGTCACCGTCCTGATCAAGCTCGCCTTCTTCAAGCTCACCCACAACCAGCAGGTCTCCATGAAGCGGATGCAGGCGCTGCAGCCGGAGATGCAGCAGTTGCGGGAGAAGTACAAGAAAGACCCGCAGCGGATGCAGCGCGAGATCATGGAGCTGTACAAGCGCAACAAGGTGAACCCGATGATGGGGTGTCTGCCGATGGTGGTGCAGATCCCGGTCTTCCTCGCCCTCTATAACGTCCTCTTGAACGCCATCGAGCTGCGCCACGCCCCCTTTCTCTACCTCCCCGACCTTGCCGCCGCCGACGCCCTGTTCGGNCACCTCGCCGGCTTTGCCGTCGGCCCCCTGCCCTTGATCATGGGGGTGACCATGTGGCTCCAGCAGCAGATGACGCCAACCACCATGGACCCCACCCAGGCNAGGATGATGAAGTTCCTGCCCATCGTCTTCACCCTGATGTTCTTCAACTTTCCCTCCGGTTTGGTCCTGTACTGGGCGATCAACAACCTCCTCACCATCGGCCAGCAGATCCTCGCCAACCGCGCGGTGGAGGCGAGCGGGGCGTAGGAGCCGGTCGGACGCTTGCGATCGTGGCGCGAAGCGGCGGATCGATCCGGTCTTCAAGCCCGCCGCTTCGCTCACTGATCGCGACCCAGGCCGACCGGCTCGGTTTCGCGCCCGCGATGCACGGCGCGGCGGTCCCCGGCCGCGGGNTGTTTCCTTCTCACCATGGCCCTTGAGCAAGACACAATTGTCGCCATCGCCACCCCGGCCGGCCGCGGGGCGGTGGGGATCGTGCGCCTGTCGGGGGAGCAGGCGGAGGCGATCGCCGCCCGCCACCTCGGCTGGACCACCACGCTGCCCCGGCCGCGGTGGCTGGGCCGGGCGCGGTTCGTGGACGGAGCCGGGGAGGTCGTGGATGACCTCCTCGCGGTCCGCTTCCCGGCACCGGCGAGCTACACCGGCGAGGCGGTCGTGGAGCTCCANGGCCACGGCAACCCCCTGCTGTTGGAGCGGATGGTGGCGGAGCTGGTGCGCTCAGGGGCGCGTCTGGCGCGACCGGGAGAGTTCACCGAGCGGGCCTTTCTTGCCGGCAAGCTCGACCTCACCCAGGCGGAGGCGGTGGCCACCCTGATCGCGGCGCGCAGCGAGGGTGGGGCGCGTCTAGCCCGGCGGCTCCTCGCCGGCGAGCTTGGCGCCGGCCTGGTGCGCCTCCGCCAGGCGATCGTGGAGGTGGAGGCGGAGGTGGAGGCGGCGATCGACTTTGCGGAAGAGGAGATCGACCCGGCGGGCGGCGCGCGCCTGGCGGAGCGCCTGGCGCCGGTGACCGCGGAGGTCGCGCGGCTGCTTGCGGGCCACGCCGGCGCGCGCCACCAAATCGACGGCGTGCGGGTCGTTCTCGTGGGAGCGGTGAACGCGGGCAAGTCAAGCCTCTTCAACCGCTTGCTTGGCGAAGAGCGGGCAATCGTCACCCCCGAGGCGGGGACCACCCGCGACTACCTGGAGCAGGTCGTGGAGTGGGAGGGGATCGAAGTTTGTCTGGTGGACACCGCCGGGCTGCGCGTGGCGACCGGCGCGGCCGAGCGCCAGGGGATCGAGCGCAGCCGGGCGGCGGCGGCGGCGGCCGACCTGCTGGTGCAGGTGGTCGATGGGAGCGCGCCGGTGGTGGACGAAGCGCTGCCGCCGCCGGCGGTGGTGGCATGGAACAAGGTGGACCTCGGCGCCGGGGCGCCGCCCGCCACCCTCGGGGAGGCGATCCCGGTCTCGGCGCGCACCGGCGAGGGGGTAGCGGCCCTGCGCACCTGGCTGGTGGCGCGGGCGCGGGCAGCGGTGGCGGGCGACTCTGTCGCCTGCCTGGAGCGCCATCGCCTCGGCCTGGAGCAGGTGGCGGCCGCCCTCGAGGCGGCACGCGAGGGGCTGACCGCCGGCCTCACCCCGGAACTCATCGCCTTCGAGCTGCGCGCGGCCCAGGCCACCCTCGGCGCGCTGATCGGCGAGCGCACCCCGGAGCAGGTCCTGGAGGCGATCTTCAGCCACTTTTGCGTCGGCAAGTGACCGCCCACCCGGCGCGGGCGGCCACCTTGCCGGCTACTTGTGCAGCGCCCGCCCGAGGCGGCGTTCGACGCTGGCGATCTTCGACTCTAGGCGGCCGGCGCTGGGCTCGCGGGCGTCGATCTTCATGGTGCAGAGGATCCGCGGGCAATCCACGCGCAGCCGCTCGTAGCACTGGCGGACCACCGCCAGCACCGCGTCCCACTCGCCCTCCACGATCGTCCCCATGGGGGTGAGGCGGTACGGCAGGCCGGACCGGTCGACGATGTCGAGCACGGGCGCCACGTACGCGGAGACCGACTCCCCCTTGCCCAGCGGGGTCATGGAAAACTCGAGAAGGATCATCGGGGTGGCTCCGTTGCGGGGTGGGTGGCCGCACGCGCGGCCGGGCGGGGCGGCCGGCGCCAGCCTGGGGGGCGGCAGCGGGGGGCCGCAAGCGAGGGGGCTGTTTCACGTGGAACAATCTAGCGCTCCGGTCCATCCTGCCACGCCATGATCCATCCGACGACCTACGAGGTGATCGTGGTGGGGGCGGGCCACGCCGGTTGCGAGGCGGCCCTGGCGGCGGCGCGCATGGGGGCGCGCACCGCCTGCTTCACCCTCTCGCTCGACACCATCGCCCTGATGCCGTGCAACCCGTCGATCGGCGGCATTGGCAAGGGCCACTTGGTGCGCGAGGTCGACGCCCTCGGCGGCGAGATGGGGCGGGTAACCGACGCCACTGGTATCCAGTTTCGCATGCTCAACACCTCGAAGGGGGAGGCGGTCCAGGCGGTCCGCGCCCAGGCGGACAAGTATGCCTACAAGCATAGGATGAAGGCGGTCCTCGAGGCCCAGGCGGGGCTCGACGTGAAGCAGGAGCGGGTGGTGGCGGTGCGCGTCGCGGCGGGGCGGATCGTCGGGATCACCACTGACCTTGGCTGGGAGTACCGTGCCGACGCGGTCGTGGTGACCACCGGCACCTTCCTCAATGGCCTGTTGCACACCGGTGCGGTGCGGCGGCCGGGCGGCCGGGTCGGGGAGGAGGCGGTGAGCGAGCTCGCCGCCTCCCTNGCCGGCCTTGGCCTGGGGTTGGTNCGTCTGAAGACCGGGACCTGCCCGCGGCTGGACGGTCGCACCGTGGGGTGGGACCAGACTCTGGTCCAGCCCGGGGATCCGGAGCCGACCCCCTTCTCCTTTCAGACGCAAAGGATCGAGCGCGCCCAGCTCCCCTGTCACATCACCCACACGACCGCGGCGACCCATGCCCTGATCGCCGCGAACGTCGACCGCTCGCCCCTGTTCAACGGCCAGATTCGGGGGGTGGGGCCGCGCTACTGTCCGTCGATCGAGGACAAGGTCTTCCGCTTTCCCGGTCGCCCGAGCCACCAGCTCTTCCTCGAGCCGGAGGGGGTGGATACCTGTGAGGTGTACGTGAACGGCCTCTCCACCTCGCTCCCCGTGGATGTGCAGATGGCGCTGGTGCGCACCATCCCGGGGTTGGAGCGGGCGGAGATTATCCGCCCGGGCTACGCGGTGGAGTACGACGCGGTGGTTGCCACCGAGCTCACCCACGGTCTGGAGGTGCGGCGGGTCGAGGGACTCTTTCTCGCCGGCCAGATCAATGGCACCTCGGGCTACGAGGAGGCGGCGGCGCAGGGGATCATGGCGGGGATCAACGCGGTCCGGCGGGTGCGCGGCGAGCCCGCGGTGGTCCTGGGTCGCGACCAGGCGTACATCGGCGTTTTGATCGACGACCTGGTGAGCCGCGGCACCGACGAGCCGTACCGGATGTTCACCTCCCGGGCGGAGTTTCGCCTGCGGTTGCGGTTCGACAACGCCGACGCCCGGCTTACCCCCTTGGGCCATGACCTCGGCCTGGTGGAGGGTGGGGTGCACGAGGCGTTCCTGCGCCGGCAGGCGGCGCGGGCGGCGGAGGTGGCGCGCCTGCGCGCGGTTCGGGTTGGGGCGGCGGCGCACGCCCGCCTCTTCCCCGGGGCGGAGGGGGGCTACCACGGCGGGGCGACCCTTGCCGACCTCCTCCAGCGGCCCGGGCTGAGCCACGCGGACCTCGCTGCCGTGGATCCGGCCCGTCCCCCCCTCGACCCGGGGGTGGCGCGTGGCGCCGCAATCGACATCAAGTACGCGGGCTATCTTGAGCGCCAGGCGCGCCAGGTGGCCCACCTGCACCGCCTGGAGGCAGTGGCGATTCCCGCCGCCTTTGACTACGCGCACCTCCATGGCCTGGCCACGGAGGTGCGCGAGAAGCTCAGCGCGCGCCGGCCGGCGACCCTCGGGCAGGCCGCCCGGATCTCCGGGGTGACCCCGGCGGCGGTGTCGCTCCTCGCCGTCCACCTGAAGGGGGCTGCGGATGCGGATGGATAGGGGGTGGTCGGACTGTCTTTCGATCAACGGCAACGTGCTACTCGAGGCGACCTGGCGGATCGAGGCTTGGCGCGGCCGCCGGCTGTCGTTGCCGAGCCCCACGTCGCCCTACGAACCGCTCCCGATCCGGGGTCGAGCCCGTTCCTGCGCGTGATGATCGAGCCGTTTTGCCATCCTGGGGGGTGGGAACCCTCCCTCGCGGCCGCCGTCGCCGCGGCGCCGCTGGCGGTGGACGGCGCGGCGGCCCAGCGCCTGAGCCGCTACGTGGCCGAGCTCCTGCGCTGGTCGAAGCGGCTCAACCTCACCGCCCTTGCCGGCGTTCCGTTGGTCGAGCGGCTGATCGCCCCGACCCTTCCCTTCGCCGCCGCGTCCGTCTACCGCTCCGCCCCCGCCTTTGCCGACCTCGGCAGCGGTAACGGCATCCCCGGCGTAGTCTTGCAGGTCGTGGCGCCGCGCGCACGGTGTGTGCTGATCGAGCCACGCCACCGCCGCGCCTGCTTTCTCCGCCACCTGGTGCGCACCCTCCCCGTCGACCAGACGGTGGTCGTCGAGCAGCGCGCCGAGGCGCTCGGGTGGAGCGAGGCGGAGCGGGTGGAACTGGTGGTGAGCCGGGCGGTGGCCCCCCCCGCCACCCTCCTGGGGTGGTGCGCCCCCCTCCTCGCGGACGGCGGCGCGGTCGCCCTTTGGGGTGGGGGCGAGCGAGTCACCGGCTGGCAGGCGACCGTTGCCGGCGCCGCGACCGTCTATTGCCGCCCGCCCAGGTGAATCGCCGGACGGGTCCACGCGCACCATCGCAAGCGCCCGCCCGTTGCGCGCGCGGTTGGCCATGCACCCGCGGCGCCGCGCCCCGTCTGGTGGCCGCCCTTGCCGGTCGCCGAAGGTGGGGTTTGTGCAAAGACGCAGAGACCTCGTTCCATAGCCGTGCGTCGAACATGCGCGCCACGGTGGGCGGGGGCCGGACCGGGGAGAGGCTGCCCCCTTCCAGGTCCCACCGGACTAGCGGTCGCGCCGCAACGGTGCAGGTCTGCCAGTCCCGCGCCCCCCGTGTCTGCGCCTCTGCGCGACCCCCGCCCTCCAGCCGCCCCCGACGTTGCGCGACTCCCACCCTCGACCTTCGCCGCCTTCTCTCCGGCCCCGCCTGCATGGCGATCACGCCGCGGCGTCACCGGCCTACCCGTGGCTGGCTCCGCGGCGCGCCTCCACGCCTCTGCGCGATTCCTGCCTTCCTACGGGCGGTCGGCCTCGGTCCAGGGCGAGCACCAAGGAGCGAATCTCAGTCCGCGCTCCCTATTCCGCGCCACGATCGACCAAGTCCGACAGGCCCTTTGGGAAATCGCCCCAGGTTGGGCGGCGCTGTTTCACGTGAAACAGTCGCCCCGGGAGGCAGGCGGAGCTTCGTTCGGATCTCCGGCCTTCGGCCACGCGGGGAGCGGGGCCGGGTGGTGTTCCGCATGGCCGAGCCCTGTGTGGCGCTGCGACCGGCTGCCGCTCCGGGCTCCCGCCCGCCTCTCCGTGCCACGATCGCCAAGGTCTGACCGACTCGTTTCGTGCCGCGAACGGCTCTGCATCCGGAGGTGCGCCCAGTTCTCTGCGCACGGCGACTGCCTCCTGGCCGGCGGTTCCGGGGGGGCGTATGCTCCGCCGCCATGGGCCGCTGCATTGCCATCGCCAACCAGAAGGGGGGGGTGGGGAAGACCACCACCACCATCAACCTCGCTGCGGCCTTGGCGGCGGCGGAGCGGCGCGTCTTGGTGATCGACAGCGACCCGCAGGGGAATACCACCGGTGGCCTCGGCGAGCGCCGCGACACCCCCCGGCCAACCCTCTACGACGCCCTTCTGGGTACGGTGGAGGTTGCGGAGGTGGTTGTGGCCACGGGTTTTCCCCACCTCGATCTCATCCCGGCCGACATCGGCCTCAGTGGCGCCGAGGTGGAGTTGGTGGGGCGGGAGGGGCGGGAGACGGTCCTCCGGCAGGTGGTGGCGCCGGTGCGCGACCGCTACGACTTCCTTCTCATCGACTGCCCCCCCTCCCTCGGCCTCCTGACGGTGAACGCCCTCACCACCGCCGACTCGGTCCTCATCCCCTTGCAGTGCGAGTATTACGCGCTGGAGGGGCTGACCCTGATCACCAACACCGTCGAGCTGATCCGCCGCAGCCTCAACCCGAAGCTCACCCTCGAGGGGATCCTGATGACCATGTTCGATGGCCGCAACAACCTAGCGAACCAGGTGGTCGCGGACGTGCGCGCCCACTACCGTGAGGCCGTCTTCGCGACCCTGGTGCCGCGCAACGTGCGCATCTCCGAGGCCCCCTCGTACGGCATGCCGATCCTCCAGTACGACATCCACTCGCGCGGCGCCCAGGCGTACATGGCGGTGGCGGTGGAGCTGTTGCAGGGGCGCGGGGCGGCGGTCGCGGGGGCGGCAGGCTCCGCGGGGGTGGAGCGATGAGCCGGCAGGCCCTCGGGCGTGGCCTTTCGGCCCTCATCCCCGAGGTGGCGCCGGCGGTGGCGGCCCTGGACGGGGGGCGCAAGGTCGCCATCGAGGACCTCACTCCGAATCCGAACCAGCCGCGCAAGGCCTTTGTGGACGAGGGGGTGGAGTCGCTCGCCACCTCGATCCGGAACCACGGCGTGCTCCTCCCCCTGGTGGCGCGGCGTACCGCGCGGGGGCTGGAGATCATCGCCGGGGAGCGGCGCTGGCGGGCGGCGCAGCGTGCCGGTCTGAAGGAGGTGCCGGTCCTGGTGCGCGAGGTGGGCGACGGCGAGAGCCTGGAGCTCGCCCTGGTGGAGAACCTGCAGCGCGAGGACCTGAACGCCATCGAGGTGGCGCAGGCGTACGAGCAGCTCCAGGGGGAGCGCGGCTGGACCCAAGAGGAGCTCGCCGCGCGCGTCGGCCAAAGCCGCTCGGCGGTGGCGAATCTGATGCGGCTGTTGCAGTTGCCGCGCCAGGTGCAGCAGCAGGTCCGGGATGGGGCGCTGACCGCCGGCCATGCCCGCGCCCTTCTCGGCCTGGCGACCGCGGCGCAGATGCGCCGCCTCGGCGCGGAGGTGGAGGCGAAGGGGCTGTCGGTGCGCCAGGCGGAGGAGCGGGTGCGCCGGGAGCGCCGCGCGGAGGTCGGGGTGGGCGCCACGAAACCGCGCTCCGACAACGGCTTCACCGCCCAGTGCCACCACCTGGAAGAGCAGCTCGCGGCACAAATGGGGACGCGGGTGCGGATCCGCGGCACGAGCGCGAGGGGCCACATCGAGCTCCACTACCACTCGGCAGACGAGCTCGACGCCCTCTTGGAGCGGCTCGGGCGGTAGGTCGAGACTCGCTAGCCCAGGAGGGTCACCCCCGCACACCCCCACGCCGGCGTGGCCCGGAAGGCGGATTCACCGCAGGGGGGGCAGCCTGGTGCGGAAGATGGTTTTTCGATCGCGCCGCGAAGGGACGCGCATGGGCGCAAATCGGGTGCGGGGTCAGGCTTTGGTGCACGGTAAACAATGAAAGAAACGAAGCCTGACCCCAATCCAAAGCCTGACCCCAGTCAGTCCGATGTGACCCCAGTCTGATGTGGAGAGCGCGGGCGATGGCGCCCTCTGGGCCTACACCGCCGGCAATGACCGGGCGATCGTCTCCAAGGAGGGTGACTTCCGGCCGACGAGCTTTCTCCGTGGCGTCTTCCCGAAGGTGATCTGGTGCCGGTGTGGCAACGGTCCCACGACCCTCGCCGCGAGAAGCAAGCGTTGGGGTCAGGCTTTCATTCTCATCGCGGCAACGTTCGCCCCCTATGGTAAACAATGAAAGAAACGAAGCCTGACCCCAGTCCAAAGCCTGACCCCAATCCGATCCTGCGGAGGCGCGGAGGAGGCGTGGGGGAGGGAGGTGGCGCGGGCGGTGAAGCCACCGGAGAACAACGGGTGCGGGGCAGGAAGGCGGGCTCACGCGGCGGCTTCGCCCCGTGGGGCTGAAGCGTCCCCCCTTCGTGCCTTCGTGTGCGCCCGCGCCTTCTCGGACCGCAGGGTGCGCACCGCCAAGGCGGTTCGGG
>Ga0051980_10002191_pt1 | contig 14767 bp, 8 predicted proteins | sample CryGey13umfilter_2_FD_55014 | JGI IMG/M metagenome (GOLD analysis project Ga0051980, IMG submission 55014) | Groundwater microbial communities from aquifer in Utah, USA - Crystal Geyser 4/9/14 3 um filter | ecosystem: Environmental > Aquatic > Deep subsurface > Groundwater | place: USA: Utah...
TTTTTAACGGTATCAAAAACCAAAACTTTATCACCTCCCCAAGAGGAAATGTACAACTCTTTTTTGTCGGGAGATAAACGGCACTGGTAACCTTCTCCGCCTAAAGGATAAGTTCCGATAATTGATTTTGTTTTTGTATCTATTAGATAGAGGGAATTGTTTTCTTTTGTTACCACGTACAAAACATTTTTCTGATCATCCAAAGCCAAGCCTGCGGGAGAAATTTTTTCGGGCCATTTCTTTCCGAGGATTAGAGTGTCTGCAACAACTAATTTATTTTTTTTGATTGCGTACTTGAGAATCCAATTATCATTTCCACCGGAAGCGTAAAGAAATTTTTCGTCATCGCTAAAAACTAAACCGAACCAGGATTTTGCAATAGAAATTTCGCTCAACAACCTAAAAGGTTTTGTAGAAACTAATTGGATGGATTGCTCACTTTGTCCGTTGTTGGTTACAGCTAAATACTTTTGGGAAGGGGAGACAGCGATCTGCAAGGGTAAATCTCCCAGTGGCAAACTTTTTCCAACCGGCGAAACCGACCAGCCGTTGGGGAGGTTTATTCTTTTCACTTTGCTCTGCCCATTTGTTACAAAAGCAAAAAGAAGAGTGATAAAAAATATTGGACTTAAAATTGTTATGATCTTGTATCGCATGACTTATCTGCTCCGATAATTTTCAATTAAAAAGAAGTTTCGAATAAAATAATTTTTCTTTCACACTAAATTTACTTTTAATAGGGAACAAAACCAGAGAAGAATAGAGATTATCGTTTATTAAAAATTTTCAGGGGAAAATATTTCTCAAAAGATTTCTTGGAAGTGCTAAGAAATCATTCTTATATTTGAACTAACATTTTCAAATTAATTAATTTAGTTCTTAATGATTATAAGAGGTTGAAATGTCCGAACAAAGAAAATTTGTCCCTTTTGTCTCATCAGAAACGAACATCGCTGAATTTACCGTTCGCGCCCTTGTTATCGGTCTGGTGTTAGCAGTAGTTCTTGGCGCGGCAAACGCCTACTTAGGGCTTAAAGCCGGTATGACCATCGCTGCTACGTATCCAGCCGCCGTTATCGGTATGGCGATTATCAAGCTGTTCAAGGGGACAATCCTTGAAGAAAATTTTGCCCGTACTGTTGGGTCAATTGGTGAATCAATTGCCGCCGGAGCAATTTTTACCCTTCCTGCTTTCTATATCGCAGGGATTTGGGATCCATTCTTCACTCCGGGGAATTATGCAATTTCCGCCGCGATTATGTTTGCCGGCGGTGTGCTCGGAATTATGTTTGTTGCGTTGCTTAGGCGTGTAATGGTTGAGGATGTTGATCTTCCTTTTCCTGAATCAGTTGCAGCAGCAGAAATTCACAAAGCAGGAAGACACGGCGGTTCAGGTTCCAAGTTTTTATTTGGTGCAATGGGAGTGGGCGCACTTATTCAAGCTTTGGGACAGTTCAAATTATTTGCAACCAGCGCAGATAAATTGGTTTCATTCGGTAAAGGAAATATTCTTTTCAAATCACCTGATGTTAGTCCTGCTTACATGGGCGTTGGATATATTATTGGTCCCCGTTTAGCGGCTTTAAATTTTAGCGGAGGTGTGCTTGCCTGGGGATTATTAGCTCCAATCATTGCTTATTTCAAATTTGGAAACGTTGACCCTTCAACTTTGGATTGGGCTAAAGAGATTACCACTGTCTGGAAAAGTTATGTTAGACCAATAGCAATTGGCGGAATGTTGGTTGGCGCCGGTTATACATTATGGAAAATGAGAAAAAGCCTTGCGACCGGAATTTCCCGTTCGGTAAGCGATGTGAAAAAAGCTGCTTCGGGAGAATCAACAACCGAAAGAACAGAAAAAGATATTCCGTTTACTTATGTGATGCTCGGGATAGGGTTGTCCTCNCTAGCTACTTTTTTCATTTACAATTATTTCGCACAGGATGTTCTTGCCGCGCTAGTTGCAACATTAGTAATGATCGTAGCAGGATTTTTCTTCGCGGCGGTTTCCGGTTATTTAGTTGGTATNATTGGTTCAAGTAATAACCCAATAAGCGGATTGACGCTCTCTACACTTGTGATTGCAGCTTTATTAATGGTCGCACTCGGAATGAAGGGAGTGCAAGGAGTTGCTGCAGTTCTGGGTGTGGCGGCAGTTGTCTGCGTTGCCGCGGCAGTTGCCGGAGAAATGTTACAAGATTTAAAAGCCGGGCATATCCTCGGCGGAACGCCATGGAAAATGCAGGTTGGTGATTTGATCGGGATTCTTATTGCTGCCGCAGTAATGTTCATTCCTCTTTTAATTTTACACGAAGGAAATATTAAAGCCGGCGGAACCGGCTTTGGCGGAGATCAATTACCTGCGCCGCAGGCAAGTTTAATGGCTATATTATCTAAAGGGATAGTTGCCGGAGATATGGAATGGATTCTTATCTTCACCGGTATGTTAATGGGTGTTGGCTTTATTATGATGAACGTTAAAAGTCCAATGCTTGTTAGTGTAGGAATGTACCTTCCGTTGGGAACCACATTCGCAATTTTTGTCGGCGGTTTAATTAAGGGCGTTGTTGAAAGAATAAATGAGAAGAAAAAATTTAATACCGGACAAAAATCAAGAGTTGAAAATAACGGAGTACTTATTGCAGCCGGACTGATAGCCGGGGAGGCGCTAATAGGGCTGCTCTTTGCGGGCTTTGCCTTTTTTGAAATTCAAATTGCAGATCTGTCATCTCCGTTTTCATTAACGCTTAGTGCAGTCGTTTTAGCGATAATAGCGTTTATGCTGATTAAAATTCCGGTTGGGAATGCGGGCAAACCGGATGATCCGCTGCCACCGCAAATATCTATGTAACAATGGTGTTTTTATTGTCCCGGTGTTAAAACCGGGACAATTTTTTTAGAAAGATCAATCATGAATTTTTTTCAACGACGTGCGGTTTTAAAGAATCTTAACTATCTTGAGGTGCGTCCAATNAGAAATTATAGTGAATCAATTGATGAAAAAGAGATGGTTACTGTTTTGATCCCCAAGTTTAAAAATCGTTTTGCCGTCAGATTTTTTTTACCTTATATGAAATATTCTTTCTTCAAATTAAAGCTTGATGAATTTGGCTCGGCGGCATGGCTGTTAATTGATGGGAGAAGAAGTGTTGGGGAAATTGCAAATGAGTTGGTGAAAAAGTTTGGGGAGAGGATTCACCCGTCTGAAGAAAGATTAACAAGATTCTTCACCGGTATTTATGAACAAAGATTAATTACATTTTTAGAAATTCAACAAAAAGGAAATTAGTTATGGGAACTGTATTGGCTCAATTAAAACCAGCTTTGGTCTGGAAATATTTCGAAGAAATTTCACAGCATCCGCGTCCTTCAAAGCATGAAGAAAAAGTTGCTGCATACATTTTCTCCGTTGGGAAAAAATTAAATCTCGAAACNGTTAAAGATGCTTTTGGAAATATCATTATCCGAAAACCAGCAACTGCCGGGAAAGAAAATTTAAAAACTGTTGTGCTTCAAGGTCATNTTGATATGGTCTGCGAAAAAAATCGCGATGTTGAACATGATTTCGACAATGATCCTCTTCAAGTTTATATTGATGGCGATTTCGTAAAAGCCAATGGAACAACACTCGGAGCAGATAACGGTATCGGGGTTGCTTCTGCATTAGCGGTGTTGGAAGATAGTTCAATTCAACACGGACCGCTTGAATGCTTATTCACTTTGGATGAAGAAACCGGATTAACCGGCGCCGCTAGTTTAGACCCATCAATTCTAAAAGCGGATATTCTTCTTAATCTCGATTCGGAAGAACTCGGTACCTTTTTCATAGGCTGTTCGGGCGGTAAAAATACTTCCGCTAANTTTACTTTTACGCCTGAAAATGTTCCCGCTGATTCCGTCTCCTACGAAATTAAAGTTGCCGGTTTACAAGGCGGGCACTCCGGTCTTGAAATTCAAACCGGAAGAGGAAATGCGGTTAAAATTCTTAATCGTTTCCTTTGGAACGCAACCACAAAATTGTCAATTCGCCTTGCACAAATTGAAGGCGGTAACAAACACAACGCCATCCCGCGTGAAGCGTTTGCGGTAGTAACCGTTCCGAAAGCAAAGGAAGCTGATTTTCTATCTTCCTTAGCAAATTATAATAAAACCATTAAAGAGGAATTAGCCACTAACGAACCGAACTTGATAGTATCGGCAGCGGTTTTCAATACACCTTCGAATATTATGGATGAAAAAACTACCGNTCAATTATTGAATGCTCTCTATGCGGTTCCTCATGGTGTTATCACTATGTCTCCCGATATCGCAGGATTAGTTGAAACTTCAACTAACCTTGCAACTATCATCACTGAAGGTAATAATGTAAATATCGTTACAAGCCAGCGAAGCTCCGTTGCGTCCGAGAATCAAGATATTGTTGATATGGTCCATTCGGTTTTTGATTTAGCCGGCGCAGAAATTTCTCATGGAGACGGTTATCCTGGTTGGAAACCGAATGTACATTCGGAGATTCTGAAAGTCTTCAAATCGGTTTACAAAGAGATGAACGGCAAAGAACCGGAAGTAGCCGCTATTCATGCGGGTCTGGAATGCGGCATCATCGGTGAAAAATATCCGAAGATGGATATGATCTCCTTCGGACCAACAATGTTCGGTGTGCATTCACCCGATGAACGATTAATGATTTCATCTGTTCAACCGTTCTATGATTTGCTCGCGAATGTTTTGAAAAATATTCCCGCTAAATAAAAAATCAAATTCTGTAGAGACTTGCCATGGCAAGTCTCTACGATTCTACAAGGGTAAGAATATGAGCACGATCAAGACCAAGAAAAAAAATTAAGGAACTCGATTGGAAGAAACACTTTTATTGAAACCAGAACCGTCTAAATTTTTCCGATGGACAGTCCTTCTCTTTGTCAGTCTTGCGATGTTCGGCAATTATTATATTTACGATTGCATCAGTCCGCTTGCCGATCTCCTCTCTAAACAATTACATTTTACCGATTCCAATATTGGTCTGCTACAAGCCATTTACAGTTTTCCGAATATCATTATGGTTTTAATCGGCGGACTACTAATTGACAAAATCGGAACAAGAATTTCCGTTGTACTTTTTACGCTGTTGATTTTTATCGGCGCGGTTGTAACGGCGATGAGTTCCAACCTTTATTTTATGGCTGGCGGGCGTTTGATCTTNGGCTTGGGTGCTGAATCAATGATCGTTGCCATCACCACAATTATTGCCCGGTGGTTCAAAGGGAAAGAATTGTCTTTTGCCTTCGGATTAAATTTAACCGTCGCCAGACTTGGGTCATTTCTCGCTTTAAATTCTCCTTCTTGGGGAAAAAGTCTTTATGCGAATTGGCAAACACCGCTGTGGATTTCCGTATTTGCCGGNGTTTCGGCGGTCGTATTTATTCTCATTTATTTTGTTCTTGATTTAGCTGCAACAAAAAAATTCAAAATGCCGAAAGACGGTGAGCAGGATGCAGTTTTACTCTCAGATATTCTAAAGATAAAAGAACGAAAACGCTGGTATATTTTTTCAGCCTTAGCAGTAGCTGCAATTATTCTAATTTTTATCAACGGTGATAAATGGACGATTTATCTTATCGCAATAATTGTTGCGGCGTTAATTCTTTTCTTGAAATCAAATTCATTCCCAACTTCATTCTGGTACATAACGGCGATATGTGTTACCTTCTACTCGGCAATGTTTCCGTTCCAAACTTTTGCAATTAAATTTTTTCAGGATGCGCACGGCACTACGCGTGAAGTCGGGGGAAATCTTTCGAGTATGTTAACGCTGGCTGCAATGTTTTTTACACCGCTGTTCGGGTTGCTTGCAGATAAAATCGGAAAACGTTCTTTATTAATGATGTTCGGGTCGCTTCTTATTATTCCCGTCTATTTAATCATGGCGTACAAAATTGATTTAGCTACCCCGTTGGGTTTGCACGGTTTTCTTTCGCTCAACTTAGATTTTTTTGATATTCATTCGCAAATCCCGATCTATCTTTTAATCCCGATGTCGCTGATGGGAATTGCGTTCTCGCTTGTTCCTGCGGTGATGTGGCCCTCAGTTTCACTTGTGGTTGACTCGGCAAAACTTGGTACAGCTTACGGTTTAATGACGATGATCCAAAATATCGGTTTGTTCGGATTTAATTTGATAATTGGCTATGCTAATGATTTTTCCAAGGCGAGCGCGGCTAACCCAACCGGTTATAATTTAGGGATGTGGATTTTCTCGCTGCTGGGTTTCTTTGGTTTATTTTTTGCTTTTATGCTTCGTATGCATGAAATGGGACCCCATAAACATGGGCTTGAACAAGGGATGTCTGTCGAAGGTAAAAAGTAAAAAGTAAAAATTGAATAATGAATAGAGAAAAAGAAATTTCGAATGATGAAGTTACAAGACAGATTACAATGAACAAGTATTAGCAATGTTAGAAGATTTAATCAACATCAAAAATCAAATTTCGTTAATCCTTGTTCTTAAATTTTTTCTTTCTCGCCTTTTAAGCGGAGAATATATTTACTAACTCTATAAGTTCTATGAAGAAAATTATTTATATACTTTCTTTTCTTTTTTTAGCCACCTTTAAAATTGCTGCTCAGGATTTAGGCTTTGGCTGCCTGGGACTTGTCGGTGGTTTCGCCGGCTATGGAATGCAAACCTATCAAACACAAGGCATCAATGAAAGAGTTGATTTCTTAAATGCCTTCCATAAAGATTCGCTTAATTCTCCGCTGAAAAATTTTGGACAAGCGGCGGGATACCGTTTTGGTATTAACTTTTTTGACCAAAAATTCTCCGGGTTCAACCTTTCTTTTAAAGGATTTTATCAAAAATTTTCTGAAAAAAATAAGGCGATTATCAAGTCACCGCCGATTGAAATTGCNAAAACATTTGAAGTAAAGATCACCATGTTTGGTTTGGGTGTTGATTTCGGCACGCACATTACGGAAATGTTAAATTGGAAAATTATTAAAGCGGCAGTAATTTTTTCGAACGCTGATTTTATAGAATCTGAAGACCGCCCCGGTATCTTAACCGTGCAGGATGATTACAAATCTGCAAAAACAAACATTGGTTATTCAATTTCAACCGGATTTGTAGTCTATCTCATTGGAAATTATATTAGCCTGGAGGGAAGTGCAGGTTATAATTTATTCCGGTTTGAAGAATTAAAAAAAGCCGATGGTACAGTTTTGACCGTGAATGAACAGTCAGATCAGCCAATGCCTGCCGCTATTAATAACGGCGGACTTGCTGGAACAATTCAACTAAACTTTAATTTTCCATTATGAGGAGTTATGAAACTATCAAAACTTGACAAAGCGTCCGTAATTGCAATTCGAGATTGCATGGGAACAACCCAAGACGAAAGTGTCCTGATTATCAGCGATGCTAAAAAAAGAGAAATCGGCTTATCTCTTTTTGAAAATGCAAAGCGGCTGGGTCATCATTCGTTGTATGTTGAAATCATTCCGGGAAAGGTGAACGGTGAAGAACCATCANACGAAATTTCTGAATTAATGAAAAAATTTGATGTTGTTCTATGCCCCACNTCAACTTCGCTCACCCATACTGATGCCAGAAGAAATGCCTCTTCCCTGGGTGCCCGCATCGCTACATTTCCCGGTATCACAAAAGCGGTAATGATTCGTGGTTTAAATACAGATTACAACAAAATTTCCGACCTTTCTTTAAAATTGAAAAGTATTTTAGAAAATGGTAAACGCGTACGCATTACTACAAAGATTGGGACAGATATATCATTTTCAATTGAAGGAAGAACTTCGTATGCTTCCAAAGGATTATTTCATGCAAAAAGTGAAAGCGGAAATCTGCCTACAGGAGAAACATTTCTTGCCCCTGTTGAAGGAACCTCGAACGGAATTTTTATAGTTGATGGTTCGATGGCTGGATTGGGATTAGTTAAAAATGCGAACATCAAAATAAAAGTTGAGAATGGATATGCTACCGAGATAACCGGCGGGAAGATGGCAAAAAAATTAGTTAAAATGCTTGAGGCTGCCGGGGCTGAAGCAAGAAACATTGCAGAGTTTGGTATAGGAACAAACCATGCAGCAAAACTCAGCGGTGTTTTGCTGGAAGATGAAAAGGTGCTTGGAACCATCCACATCGCACTCGGGAATAATAAATCAATGGGGGGCAGTGTCGGTGTTGCTTTGCATCTAGATGGCGTTATCAAAAAGCCTTCAGTTTTCCTGGATGATACGCTCCTTATGAAAAAAGGAAAACTCCTTATCTAAGCCGGCATAATCAAACCCTAAAAGGAATGACGAATTACGAATGGAAAAAACTTCATCATTCCTTGTTCAATATTTTATATTTGGATTTCACAATTAAATGTCTTCAAAAAATATCAGTGACAAAACAATTTAAAACAAAAAAAGGATGTCAGTGCGACATCCTTTTTCTTTTCTGTTCAAATTGATCAATAGAGATCTATCTTATAAACTGCTGTACCTGAAGGGAAATTAACATAATTATTTTCTAAGGGGTATGAAGTTGTGTTTGAAACCGGAGATGGAATAGTTCCTTTTAACAGAACAAGAGGAAAGGGTTTGCTTTTATTATAACGATTAGAGCCGTTAGGTTCAACAGTGATAATAACTTCCTGGCTTGCTAAGTCAATCGGATATGCAACTCCGAGTGTATCGTTCTGCAGAAAATCTTCTCCTGGGAAACCAGGCATCGGGTTTGCGCCTATGTAAAGATTCTGTGCGTCGTTTCCGGCAGCNAATTTAAATTCTCCGGTCGGAAGATACTTCCCGTNAACTTTTACCCAGCCTTTATAAACCCAGCCGGNCGGAAGTTCGGGTAATCTTAATCCGGTTCCATAAACGCCTGCGCTTAGATAATTCAAAAACCAAATTCCGGAATTTGTATTTGCGGCTGTATTGGTTGGAGTGAAAACCGTGTAAACGCCCTTTGCAGTTTTAAATGAAGGTGGTAATGCCGAAGAAGTATCACTTCCCAGATATTTTTGATCATCAAAGTCACTTCCAAAAGCTATTGCCGCAGGGTCTTTGGGGACAAGATTAAGTTCGGAAGAATTTGTTCTAATTTTACTGACCATTAANAAAAGGTTTGAAGTAGTTGTATCATTTAAAGTAGAGTCTCGATGTTCTATGCTAATACATACAAATTGATTATTGGTATTTTGCTGGTATGCGTTAAGCGTTAAAGGAAAAGAACCGCTGAAAGCATTTCCGGAAGGAGAAAGCTNGCCAAATTTGTGCACAACTTTTCCAGCGTCATTCAATATCCATGCGGCTAAAACCAAACTATCATCTAACACAGGAAGATTAATTAAGTTAAAAGTTAAGGTTCCGTTTTGGTTTTGGACAGCTTCGGTAGTTTTAACATCCGTACACGAGGAGACGAAGAGCATAATCGGAAGAAGAAAAAAAAGTGTCTTTTTCATGATTTGGTTTCCTAAGTAAATTTTTATTCCTTCCTAAAAGTTAATTTATCTTTTTAGAATATTCAAGAAATATTTTTTAAATATTTTTTTACAAAATATTTGATTTAACCAATAGATGTTATAATTTTCACTGAAAAAATTTTTCAAATTGAAAATTACGTCCTCCCCTGCCAGCAGGCAGGTAAGTAAAAATAGGAGCTGAAATATGCAATCTCGCTACAAAGTTGTTTTTTTGTTCATATTCATTCCAATTTTTTTGTTACAAGCACAAACAGGAAAAATTTCCGGTGTTGTGAAAGATGCTGCAACCGGTGAACCGCTAATATCAGCCAGCGTGATGATCCAAGGAACTAACGCAGGCGCCGCTTCAAATCTAGATGGCTACTACGCTATCCTCAATGTTCCCCCGGGAACTTACACTATCAAAGCCTCCATGATCGGGTATACCTCCTCGACCTTAAGAAATATCCGCGTCAGTATTAATCAAACGTTTGAGCTAAATATTTCTTTAAAGGAAGAATCAATACAAGCGCAGGAAGTAATAGTTGTTGCTTCGGCGCCTGTTGTACAGAAGGATGTTTCAAATAGCGTTGTAAATATTGGCTCAGCCGAGTTTGAAAATTTACCTGTTGCCAATGTTACCACTGTGGTTGGTCTTCAAGCCGGAATTGTTGGCGGTGCATTCCGAGGAGGTTCGACAAATGAAACCGGATATATGTTAAATGGAATGGTAATGCGAGATGAAAGAAATAATACTCCATTCACCGGAATTAGTTTTACATCTGTCGAAGAAATTCAAATTCAGACGGGCGGGTTTAATGCGGAATATGGAAATATCCGTTCGGGCTTAGTAAACATTGTGACCAAGGAAGGTAAAAACGATAGGTACTCTATAAATGTCTTTAGCAGAGTTAAACCGGCAGGTAAAAAATATTTCGGCGATGGACCTTCTTCAGCTGATGCTTACTGGATACGACCTTATGTTGATGATGCAGTTGCATGGACAGGTACAAATAACGGTGCTTGGGATCCATATACCTTAAAACAATATCCCGGTTTTGAAGGCTGGAATTCCATTTCACAAAAATTAATTAGTGACAACAATCCGGATAACGATTTGACTCCCGAAGCAGCTCAAAGACTTTTTCTTTTTCAGCACAGAAAAGATTTGAGAATTCTTAGACCTGATTATGATTTAGATATGTCTATCGCCGGTCCGGTGCCTGGCGGACAAGCTTTGGGTAACCTCCGTTTTCTGGCTTCATTTAGAGCATCTCAATCTATGTACATTATTCCCCTCTCAACGGATGCCTATCTGGATTATACCGGGAATATTAAGTTAACTGCCGATTTAACAACGACTCAAAAACTTTCGGTGGAAGGTTTGATGAGCGAGTCTGATGGTACTGCCGCTAACCGTGACGGTTCCCCCGGTTTGTTTACTTCCTCTGCCGGAATTGTGGGCGGACTTTATTATTCCCGAACATCCTACGGCGATACAAGAATTTTTTCATCAGATTATTGGGCTCCAAGTATCATCAAAAGAAGAATGCTTGGCTCAAAATATACAAATGTCTTATCCAACACCTCCTTTTTGGAAGGAATTTTAAGCATCTTCCAATCCCAATATTTCACCTATCCCGGTCGCTCCAGGAATAATGCTTATGTTTATGAATTTGCCCCCGGGCTTTATACCGATGAAGCTCCCTTTGGTTTTGAGGATAGTTCGGCAACAGGAATCGGAAGCAATATGAGGATGGGCGTTGGAATGAGTAATGCCCGTGATACAAGTAAAGTAACAACTTATAATCTACGTTTAGATTATACTAATCAACTTGATAAATACAATAATATTAAAACGGGTGTTGAGTTTAACTTAACGGACAATTTTATAAATTATGGTTCGTACGATAAATATTTGCCATCAAATAATTCAGTTACCAAATGGCACACTCAGCCGTTACGCGGGTCAATCTATTTCCAGGATAAAATTGAATTTGAAGGAATGATTGCCAATGTTGGCGTTAGGGTAGATTACTCTAATCCTAATGCTGATTGGTATATTCTCTCCGATCCATATGATAAATCATTAACTTCAAAGAATGCCTCATCAATTGATGCGCTTGTTACAAAAGATCCTGCAACTCCCCGAATTAATGTTAGTCCTCGTTTGGGGGTTGCTTTTCCAATTACTGAGACGAGCAAACTTTATTTCAACTACGGATTTTTCCGTCAGATGCCTACTCCGGAAAACCTTTATAGAATAAGGACTGATAATTACACGGGAAGGATTGATCGCTTATCAGATCCTAACCTTCCTCTTCAAAAAACTATTGCGTATGAATTAGGTTATGAACAAGGTTTGTTTGATGAATATTTGATAAGGGTCGCAGGCTATTATAAGAACATAACCGAGCAGCAAAGATCGGTTCATTACATCAGCAAAGACAACTCTGTTGATTATTACATTCCTAAGAATGACTCATACGCTGATACAAGGGGTGTTGAATTTACCGTAACCAAAAATAGAGGAAATTGGGTGCAAGGATTTGCAAACTATACTTATTCACTCGAAACTTCTGGATTTTTTAATTATTCAACTTACTACGAAAATTTACAGTTGCAGTTAAATTATTTAAGAACTACCGCAGAAGGTGAACAATCAAAACCGGTTCCGAGACCGTTTGCAAGAGTGAATCTTGACCTCTTCACTCCAAGTCAAGATTTTGGTCCGGAGTTCGAGGGTATTGGTCTGTTAACTGATTGGCGAGTTAGTGTTATAGGAAGTTGGCGCTTAGGATCATTCACTACCTGGACAGGTGGATCAGGCTCGATTCCCGGAATTTCTAATAATGTACAATGGGTAGATTCCTACGGTTTGGATTTACGTATTAGCAAAAACATTAAATTTGGTCCGGTCAATCTTCAAGTATTTGCCGATGTCAACAATGCCTTGAACATCAAGTCCTTAAGCTCTTATGGATTTATTGATGCAAACGATTATTACGATTATATGCGCTCGCTTCATCTGCCGGCTTCAGCAATTGATGAATCAAAAGGGAAATTCGGTTATAACAATATTAATGGCAATGATAAACCGGGAAATTACCGGCAGGGACCTTTCGTTCCGATCGTTCCCGTAACAGATTTTTCTACCGTAACTTCACCGAATACCAGCGCAATTTATTATTTAATAGAGAACGGTCATTATTTGCAATTTGATGGGGACACCTGGATGCCGGTTCCGGATGATAGATTGAAAGAGGTTATGGATAAAAAACTCTATATTGATATGCCAAACCAGTCATGGGCGTCGTTCTTAAATCCAAGGAATATTTATTGGGGTCTTAAAATTTCAGTTGAATTAAAGTAGAAGGAAAAAATATGAATTATAAACTCTTAAAGAATGTGCTGGGAAAAACCTTCATACTTATCATTCTGGTTAATGTTTTTACATTTTCGCAAGAAATAAAATATATGTCTGTTGGTTCTCTTCATAACTGGTATTCAGACATAGGAAGTGAAATTGAAGTTTCCGGACCCGCAAAAACTCAGCAAGATGGATTGCAGTGGCCCGCAATTTACACTTACATGGATGTTCAAGCATGGAAAGGAATGTGGATTGGAGCCAAGGATTTCTACGATGTAAAAATTGGCGGTATGGTTTCCGAAAAAGTTGTGCATGTTGGTCCTCGGGTATTTGGTAAAGGAGAGGTCTTTCCTATCTCTTTTTATATGAAAAGTAAATATGAAAAACCGAATCTGCAAGTTAAAGGCACCGTGACAGAAGGTAAACCTTTTTCTGTTGATGAAGTTGATCCAAGTATGCCGTGGGACAGGGAGATCGTTAACGTAGTCGGGACTCAGATAGGAGTAACGATGACGCGAAGAATTTTTCAGTTTCAAAATCAATACCATGAAAATTATATTGTGAATGATCTCGTGTTCAAAAATACCGGAGATATTGATGGTGACTTAAGCACTATTGAAAGAAAAGATAGTGTTTTAAAAGACCTTGTCGTTTTCTTACAGTATCGTCTTGCTCCTTGTCAATTAACCAGATACGTTATTGGTAATCCTACCGGCTGGGGAATGAACACTACTTGCGATGCCCGTGGAGATGGAAACACAAGCGCAATTGCCGGTTGGGAAAAACCGGGTGAGAATAACTTTCGTGCTCAATATGTTTGGCACGGTAAATATCCTCCGTTTGTTGATTATGATAACTTAGGCGGACCGATTTGGAAAACGGCTTTATATATTTCTGCAGGGGATACGACAGGCAGATTAGGCGCTCCACAATTTGCCGGAGTTGCAACCTTGCATGCAGACAAATCCGGAACAGATCACAATGATGATGTAAATCAACCTTCTACAACAACTACTTTTGCTTCCGATGGTCCGCTGCAATCACAAAACGATACATACAACGGCGCAAAAATGACAGCCGAGTATGCTTTCATGACTGCAGGACACGATACTCGTCATCTGGATAAAATTAATGAAACGAATCCCATTCTACCAACTAAAGACCCTGCTTCCGGTTTAGATGGTGGACCCTCGATCGGCAATGGATATGGTCCTTATACGTTGAATTATGGCGACAGTATTCATATCGTTTATATTGAAGCTGTTGCTGGAATTAGTCCAGAAAAAGCTATAGAAGTTGGAAGGCAATATAAAGCTGATAAAAACGCATTAGTTAAAAACACTGCATTTTTTACCGGTAAAGATTCCTTATTTCAAACCTTCAAACGTGCTAAGGCAAATTTTGATGCAAACTGGCAAAGCCCGGAAATCTTGAGTACTCCTGCCCCGGTCAGTTCTTTTTCGGCAGATGCAGCCCCGCGAAGTGTTGGTTTAGCTTGGTCATTGTTCAATGAGAACGATCCTGATATTACAGGATTTGAGATCTACCGTGCCATCGGCAGGGTTGATAGTAATTATCATAAAATTGCAGAGTTAGATAAAGGTGTTCGCAGCTATAATGATTATTCTGCTCCATCAAGCATTGATTCCTATTATTACATAGTGACTATAGGAAAAAGTTTTGCTGGTGATGCGGGGCTTAATATTCCTGCCGGGAAACTGCAAAGTAATAGGTTTTATTCTCAACTTTATAACCCGGCTCTTCCGGGTCCTGTTGTTGTGTTTAATGATTTTAGAGTTGTTCCTAATCCTTTTATTTCTGCTGCTAACTCAACAAACCTGGGAACAAGCGGTTCGGATAGACGGCTTTCTTTTTATGGCATCCCGGATAATCACAACCTTAAGATTTACACAGAATACGGTGAATTAAT
>Ga0051980_10002198_pt1 | contig 14749 bp, 16 predicted proteins | sample CryGey13umfilter_2_FD_55014 | JGI IMG/M metagenome (GOLD analysis project Ga0051980, IMG submission 55014) | Groundwater microbial communities from aquifer in Utah, USA - Crystal Geyser 4/9/14 3 um filter | ecosystem: Environmental > Aquatic > Deep subsurface > Groundwater | place: USA: Utah...
CTCCCCGGCCCCCGAAGCGTGCTTTCCATGCCAAACTTTTTCACCATACCGCTTATCCAACGATCGGAACCGAATGGAGTTCCTTATTTTCTGGGTGTTCGGGTCGTACGACCCAAGTTCCGCGGCGGGCGTCTCTGGAACCGGCTCGAAAAACCGATCGAGAAGCGATGGGTGCTTCGCGTCCATAGTTCTCACCTCCTTTCTGTTTTGAAGGTACTGGTTTTAAGAAACTCACCGCGAGTTTCTTCTACACGACGCCTTAACATGGTTTTGTATTCAATACAAAGGTATGCGCCGTCCGCTCCAAATTGAAGCCCCGTCACACTGCCTGGAAACTTCACGGGCAGAACACCAAAGAAAAATGTTCCTTGCTTCTATGATGTGGCGGGGGTGAATTTTTTCTTGAAAAAGGAAAGGGTGTTTTTCTTTCGGGGTTGCCACCGAAGCGAACACGTTTGATCTCACGCTGGTCATTGCCAAATTTTCACACTTGTGGCAGTATTTTCTCCTAGAACCACTTTGCCATCAACCGCGGATACGCACCGCAAAGGAGACATGAATGGACGCAAGGGACCATATCATCTGCGGGCTAGATATTGATCCAGATGAAGCGTGGGGACCAGCACTTCGCCTTAATGGACAAATCAATGTCGTTAAGGTCGGGATGCGGCTTCTTGGACCCGATATGTTCAGACGAACAAGCATCATCCCGGCGATCATCGCTCAAACACGCCTCAATATTATGCTCGATGTTGGACTTTGCGAATCAAGCACCATTGCGACAACCGCGTGTGAGATCGTACGAACAGGCAAAGAACGATTGTTCGGATTTACCGTGAGCTGTGTCCCGACAATGCGACGTGGCCTTGAGGAGGTCGTTGCTGTCGTCAGAGAAAAATTCGGCGAGGAAGGCGTGTCGAAGGTTGTCGCGATCACTGTACCAACCTCGGTGGGAATGCACCAGCTCGACGAGTTCGATATCGGAGGGGTTACCATTGGACAGGTCGTCCTTCGGTGGGCAGACATCGCCTACGATGCCGGAATTCGGCGGTTCGTGTGCGGACCACGGGAAACGAAATCAATGAAGAGCGCTTTCTCTGACATCGAGATTATCACCACGGGCGTCCGCTTTGCCGGATCGGGCGCGGGGCCACACAACGCCAATCGAATCACAACACCCGCACAGGCGATCGAAGCAGGCGCGGACTATCTTGTAATCGATGATCTCCATACCGGGAATGTCCGAGAGAACATCGCCAGAGCCGTACGGGAGATTGAGGAAGCGTGGGCACACACCGCTACCTGCGACTAATATTCGCTGGAGAGAAGAACAACATGGAAAAGGGTATTGCTGTTTTGGCAATACCCTTTTTTTACTAACCGCTACTCCAAGAATTTAGACTTTCAACCCTTCCCGGGAGTCATCACTGGTCATATCTACACCACCCAGTAGTTCGTTCTCGATTTTTTTCGGTTTGATGCCATTTAAGATCAGTAATTTTTCAAACTCGTCCCGTTCAATTGTTTCAGCACTCACAAGTTCACGGGCGATCGAATCAAGCACGCCCCGGTATTTGGTGAGAACGTCTTTAGCACGAACGAACGCTTCGTTGATAAGACGCGCGACCTCGTTATCAATCACTGTCGACATTGTTTCCGAATATTCATTGCTNCCGATTCCGCGCCCAAAGAGCGCGTGCCCCGCCGAATCTTCAAGCGCCATCGGACCGATCTTCTCTGACATGCCATAGCGGGTAACCATGTCCCGCGCGACAGCGGTAGCAACCTGTAAATCATTCGAGGGTCCCGTCGTCAAATCGCCGAAGACCATCTGCTCCGCGACATATCCTCCGAGCGATACCGCGAGATCGTCGAGAAACTCTCGTTTTGATTGCAGCCGACGTTCTTCAAGCGGCAACTTGAGAGTATATCCTCCAGCGTATCCGCGCGCGACGATCGACACCTTATGGACAGGATCGGCATCAGGCAACACCGACGACACAAGCGCGTGCCCCGCCTCGTGATACGCCGTTATCTTCTTTTCCTTCGTCGAGAGCACGTGGCTCTTACGCTCCGGTCCAAGCATCACCTTTTCTATTGATCTAATGAGGTCGTATTGAGTGACCTTCTTTCGGTTTTCCCGCGCCGCAAGAATAGCTCCTTCGTTCATAAGCGAATTGAGATCGGCGCCCGAGAACCCTGGAGTACGCTCCGCGATAATTCGAAGGTTAATATCCTCGCCGAGCGGTTTTCGCGCAGAGTGTATTTTAAGTATCGCTTCGCGGTCGTTACGATCAGGCAGATCGAGCGTCACTCGCCGATCGAAACGCCCAGGCCGCAAGAGCGCAGGGTCAAGCACGTCAGGACGGTTCGTCGCCGCCATGACGATTACTTTTTCATTCTGTTCAAACCCGTCCATCTCGACAAGTATTTGATTGAGTGTTTGCTCACGTTCATCGTTTCCCCCGCCGACACCGGTGCCGCGCACACGCCCAACCGCGTCGATCTCGTCAACAAAAATAATCGCCGGTGCCGCTTTCTTGACCATGCGGAAAAGATCGCGCACCCGTGATGCGCCGACCCCAACAAACATTTCGACAAATTCCGAGCCGGAAATAATAAAAAACGGCACCCGCGCCTCCCCCGCCACCGCCCGCGCCAGAAGCGTTTTACCCGTTCCCGGCGCTCCCATCAGAATCACTCCTTTCGGGATACGCGCGCCGATGTCCAAAAACTTTTTTGGATTCTTCAAAAAATCGACAATTTCTCGGAGCTCTTCTTTCGCTTCCTTTACACCGGCGACATCATCAAATGTCACTCGTTGGTTTTTATCTTTCGGATCAATCATTCGCGCCTTTGATTGTCCAAACGAGAACGCTTGCATACCGGCGCCTTTGACCTGCCGCGAGATCATCCAAAAGAACAGAAGGATGAACATGATCGGCAGAACAATTGGCAGTAATGTCAAAAGCCAAAAACCGAGCCCATTGGGTTCACGAATATCGATCTTGACGCTCGCGAGCTGTGCCATCGTTACACCATAATTACCCAGTGTTTCAGAGAGCGACGTTTCCACTTCTTTCTTGGAAATTTTCTCCGTTTCATCAAGATAGGTCACCTTGAGCGTGTCTCCCTCGACAGAGATACGGGAAATATTCCCAGACACAACATCCGCCGCAATTTCCGAGATCGAAACCTCTTCAACGTTCTGTTGATTTTCCACAATATACGAATATATCGTTCCGATGATCAACAGAATGAGAATGATACTAATCAGATTACTCAAAAACTGCTGTTTATCGTTGAATTTCTTCTTGCCACTGTTTTTTCTCTTAAGACCATCCATAGACGCACCATTATACACGAAAATTATACATAAAAAAAGTGCCCCCACCATTTCTGACAGGGGGCCGCATTTATCAGCAAAAGAGAAGCGAAAAAAGCTCCCTTCGCTCCTCGTCAACGAGCTTCATAATAAGCTCGTTGAGCTCGTCGCCCTCAACTTCGGGGTCGTCGATCCGCACGTACGCCGGTGGGAATATCTCGCACGGCAGATTCGCGAGGTAGTTAACCGCGTCCTCGCTATCAACCCCCCGCACCACGAGTGCGGTACGAGCATCATCCGGCGAGCACGCGACACTCTCGCCACCAGAGCCCTCTAACAAAAAGAAGGTGATGGGCTCCAAAAAACACGCGGGTTCGCACCCGCCATTGATCATCCGATGGATTTCAACCGGAATCACGATTTTTTGCTCCATCAATGGAGCATTTCCTGTTCCGTCCATCGCTCGTCCTCCTGCCGTGGAGATCTGTCCACCACCGAGCCATAGCCCGCCCGCGCCTCTGACAAGAATGCCGACGATGCAATCGATATATTGTTGCACCGGTTCCGAGTCGCGGCAGATGATCTCGATATCCTCGACAACCACCGGAAGCGAATTGAGCGGTCGCCCGGTCGCCTCTTCGGCTTTCGTCGCGGACATATACACCCCGTCAATGCAATAATAGCGCGGGGGTGGCGCAACATAGTAAGCATGCTTTGTCTGCCGACCATGCACCGGTCGAAATTGAACGTGCAGACGATACTCGACCTTAAAGTTGCCGGACGGCACCATTCCTTCTCTTGTCATTCCAGTCTCCTTATTCCCTCGGGTTATAAAAATTTACGACGACGTTATGACTACTCTGCGCTCACGAACTGTTACCGGTAAGCGACGCATCAAATACTTATCGACCTCTTCGTCAGAGGAAAAGCGGTCAGCAAGAATTCTTCTCGCCTCCCCTTCGGTCACCAGCTGACCATCAATGGAAAAACAGAAAGCTGGAGGGTACCCGCAAAAGTCATCCACTATTTCCAGGCCATCAAAATGCCCGAAAATGAGAGAAATGACAAGCCGATAATTTTCGTCAACGCCAAGCATGGTTGCACCTCCCGTCAATTGTTTCCGCCGCAGGTTATCTTCTGTGAAAAACCTACAACATAAATCTAACCTTGTCAAACCATTCCGCTCTTGCTACCATACGAGGATGCCGACACTGATACGAAACAAAAAAATACATCTTGATTATGAACTCCTCGAACAGTTCGAGGCCGGAGTAGAACTTTTCGGTTTCGAGGTGAAATCTCTGCGCAATAATCATGGTTCGCTTGAAGGCGCGTACGCGATTGTGCGCGGATGTGAAGCGTTTCTTATCGGCGCGCACATCCCGCCGTTCCAGCAAGCCAACACGCCGGAGAAATATGACCCGTACCGCAACCGCCGCCTGCTTTTGACCAAAAAAGAACTCGCGCGCCTCGCCGAAGCAGAAAGGGAGAAGGGATTGACTATCGCCCCTATTTCATGGTATACTAGCAGAAAGCGGGTAAAGATCGGCATTGCGATTGCACGCGGGAAAAAGAAATTCGACAAGCGCGAAACACTCAAGAAAAAGGACGCGGCGCGGGATATAGCCCGTGATCTGAGAGAAAAAGACTGATCGTTGAAAACCAAAAAGTCGGCCGTTCCCTAAATCAACCTACCCTATGGAGATGGATTGATTTAGGGGATGATCGGCCTAGACGGAGAATTGGCTGTGATGCGTGCGAAGCCGAGGACGCCACCTGCTCGTAAAAACGCTGGCAAACAATAAGTGCAAAAAATACACTTACCAAGGCAAAGGCAATGGTTAGCCCATACTTTGCTCCCGCTCTCGCAATCGCGTAAGCAGGCGTCCGTTCGTATCGCCGTCCGATAGATGCGAATGGGTGTAATATACTTCGGGCTGGAGAACGCGACATCCTCGACGCGATCTCAAGATACAGAGGATCGAAACGATGAGATTTTGATTGTTCCTCACTCATCATTTCTAAACCAAAAAACAATCTACGCTTCGTAGAAACGCATCATTCCACTCTCCGCACGGGGGTTCGATTCCCCCCATCTCCACATTGATGAACTTTCAGCATAGATTTGTTTAATCCGCCCATTGTTTCCAACACTTTTGGGAGGTTCTAACTTATCTAAGAGTTGATTGCTCACGGAAACCACTTCTTGAAGTACAAGGAGTGGTTTTTCCGTATTGATATGGATTGCTCTGTCTTTGAGGATATGCTCCGTCCCCAAAGCAGTAAGAATCTGCCTCCGCTTCGCAATATCACCCTTTGCGAACTCCTCTCTAGCTCTCTCCGCAAAAGTGAGAGTGCTTTCAAGACGAACCAACCAGTCATCTACCCGTTTATCATCTCCGTCCGACAATCGCTTCAATTCCGCTTTCTGCTTTAAGAGTTGTGATTCCTTCCGAGAGAACATCTCATCCGAAACCTTGCCATCTAATCGAAGCTCCATCAACTGATCCAACTTGAACACACAATCCTTATAGTCCCGTTCATGCTTCACAATCAATGAGTTTCTATCTCCTTTTTCTTTCTCATGGAGTTTCTTCAATTCCTCGACAGCCCACTCATGGAACTCTGGTGGAATCTGAATCTTAGAGAGAAAATCGTCTATTTGCTTTTCCAGCACTTTCACCTCAACCGACTTCTCCGTACACTCTGGACCCTGACTGCCCGTACACCGATAGTAGATGTAGTGGTGACTATTCCCATTCTGTTGGTGCTTCCACTTTTCTTCAGCAGTCACACGAGCACCACAGCCCGCACACCGCATCAATCCAGTGTAAGCAAAGATGTGAGTCTTTGGCCTTGGTCTACCCTCACGACCGAGAAGAAACTGGATTTTGTCATACTCCTCCTCTGTAATCATCGGTTTATGTTTACCGACATTCCAGTTTCCGCTACCCTCTGGGAACTCGAACGACCCATAATAGAAAGGATTGGTAAGAACTCGATACATATTCGACTTGCTCATCGCTTTTCTCGGCCATTTCTTTGTCCCCCTTGTTTCCAGATGGAGTTGCTTATCCGCAATCTCAACCAACTGGAGAGGAGAGTATTGCCCAGAAAGCATTAAATCGAATACCTTTCTTACCTTTGGGAATCGATCCTCATCAACCAAGATTTCCTCCATCCGTTTGATGTGATACTGACTGTTTAGATACCCGATAGGTGCAATCGAGGGACGAACGCCCTCACGAAGACGACCCTGTAATCCTCTCTTGATGTCCTTACTAAGATTCAGACTGAACTGGTGAGCCATCCCAAAGTGAATGTGAAGCATTATCATGTCACTCTCTGGTGTATAGATACCATCATCAGTCCGAATTTCTTTGATGACCCCATTCTGCAACATCCAGATTATCTGACCTCCGTCTATTGGATTCCTAGCTAAACGATTCAGCTTCCAACAAACAATCCCGTCCACTTTTTTATCCAGAATCATCTGCAACATCTCCGCAAAAACAGGACGACCAAGAGTTTTAGCAGTCCGTTTTTCCGTGAGTTTCTTTGTAATGTGACAATCAGCACCTATCCGCTCAATCTCCCGTAACTGATCTTCAATGGAAGTGATTTGTTTTTCTTCCTGGTCAGTCGACTTACGAGCATACGCGACAAACCTAAGTTTTGGTTTTGTTTCCATATTCTTTTATTTCATTCAAGTCCTTGAGAACTTCGATTTTTCGAGATTCAAAATCGATCACACGTCTCTCAAGCTCATCCCGAGTCATTTTTTTGACTTCCTCAATCATGTCTACAATCACATAATCTTTTAATGACTCGAAATCCATACAAGGTTAGAAAATATGGCTTATATACTTCATTTTCATAAATATATTATACCACATTATTCTATATATGTATAGGTTAATAATCCCAAAAAGTGTTAACAACTTTGGGTAGATTCGCACACACGCCAGTGAGGGTGGGGGTATTACTTACCCTCACCCTCACATTAACGATGTGAACGAAGTTAACTTCCTCACAGAATGTCTTTCGGTAGAGAATCGTCCCCGAACATCTTCTTGTATTCCTCATCCGACATCGGTTTCCGCTCCTCCTCCTCCACCTCTTTCTTCCGCTTCTCTTCAAGCTCCCTCTTTTGCTTCCGTTCCTCCCGCACCTTCAAATTATTGGCTTTCGTTTCAGCATCTATAATTCGCTTCACTCCGTTGGGATTGTTCTCTGGGAGACTAAACAACGAATCAAGCCCGTACCGCTTCGCCAACAATCGAATCTTTGCATATTCATTCACGACAGAGATGTAGAAACCCCGAGCATCTCTATCCACTCGAAAGCCCATCTTCCGCACATACCAACCGATTTTCTTCGCAGACACTTTCGACCCTGGATATTTCATCACGCCCACTGAACTTGAGTTGTATTCCTTTGTCTCCCTATTTGAGTAATCCTCATAGTGAAGAGAATTGAATTTCTCCGCCAAGTCAACCCCCGTCCGAATCTTGCCCGCATACTTGATTCCTTGTTGGGTAAGAAGATCTAACACGCAAAGCAGGATGTCATTTTCCACCGTGTCCGCTTGCTCAATTCCGAGTTCCTTTTCATACTCGACCAGAAACTTCCTCACGTCTTCAACTGGTTGCACACCAAGCACTTTCGCAACGCTCACTACCGCCAGTCCAGTCTGTTTCAATCTTGGGAGACTTATCCCTTTCAAAGCACCCTCATTTAAAATCACCAGATGATGATTTTTGAATCTGAACATCAGTAGTTTATTTTTCAACCTCAATGCTTCTTCCTTGAACTCCTTCGTCAGCTCAATCGGTCTGCCACTATCCATGTGTGGAGGCATCCACCCTGTAAGACATCGACTTTCCAGCGCAACATCTTGGAATCGAGCTAGAGAAGCAATAATCTTTGGGCCAAAAACATCGAATGTTTGGATGTACATCTTGCCGTCTGCGGATTTCTCCATGCGCGACACTGGAGTTCCTGCGCTGTACCCTTGCCGAAGCACCATTCGCATTTCCGTCGACTCTTTCTCTCCGAGTTCAGCTTCGTCAAACACCAGTGTTGGATTCAGCAAGTCCAGAGTCCTGAACAATGCCGCATTACTGATTGACCCACCTGCCATCACCGTCTTGTAACAGAGATTCCCCGCAACTGTTAACAATCGAGATTTTCCGCTTCCCCAGAGACCCGTAACTCGAAGATAGGGAACGCTTCGAAACTGGTCATACACCCAAGTCATCATTGTGTAGACTGCTACGACCGAGAGAAACTCATCCGAGAGTTGTACATATTTATCGATGAATGCTCGCACCTCATAGTACAGAGCTTCATTACTCTGATAATCTCTTACTTCCGAGGGAAACAAGACATAACCGTTCTCCAGCAAATCTTGATTGGGAGACATCGGTCTGAACACTGTTCTGTCATCAATTCGCACGCTATCCTCCAGACTCACCACACCATCCTTGTACACTGCTAGCTTGGTTGTTCGCTTCACCGAGTCATATAACATCTCGACCAACGACCCGTCCGAGAGAATACACGACACTCCTTTCCATTCTTTATCGTCATCGTCCTCCTCGACATTGTCTTCTGGTGGAGTAGGATTCTCTTTCTTTGTTTTCTCCTCCTCCGTGATTTGATCGATGGATTTTTTGTCTTTGATTTCTTCTTCTTTTTTCTTAGTCATAGTTTTAATCTTGCTGTGAGTACCTATACAGTATCCGCACAGCCATTTTGAATTTTAAGTTTTTAATTTTTCGCACGAATGTAATGACATCTCCGTGCTCATGACACCCAAAACAGTAGTAATGGTTATCAGTTGTGTACACGAAAAATGATGGAGTTTTATCATCGTGGAACGGACACGACCCAACCATCCGATACGCACCGCTTTGTCGCAAATCGACGTACTCCGATACCACATCTTCCAAGTCCACATCTCTCGCTACATCCAGCATCTCCTCGAATCTCCGTTGATTCTTCCGTTTCTTCCGAGGGATAAGTTTCTTCGCTTCTGGAAAGACTTTCAGCCACCCCTCAGTAGTCCGAGGGAGATTCTTCCGCAACCACTTCCGATGTTTGATTTCTTCCTCTCTGGAAAAGGCACGAAACTCATCATCAATTCGTTCCAGTTCGTTCAGTTCGTCTTCCGAGTATTGCTTCGTCCGCCACAGCAACCGCAACCATCCGGGAATATTCGCCACACTCCGCCAGATGGTGACTAACTCACTCCGTTTCTTTCTCATTTATTTTGTTGTCAAAGAACTCTTCTACACTTGGCAGTCCAAACACGATCCGATAAAATCCGAGAAGGTACTCCGCTTTCCGTTTTGCTTCCTCATCCGAAAGTTGCTCACTGAATTTCTGGAGATACAATCTTTGAAAGTTTTGAATCGACCTTTGCGTGAACTGCATGAGCTCACCCTATCTGAAATATCATTGACAGGATAGATGGAACGATGTGTAATTTTATAGGCGCATATAGAAATACCTCTCCCTCTGACAAGAAAAATATCTTTTGTTTAAGCCATTTTGTTATTTTTGAGTTATCCACAGGAAAAAACAAAAAACGCCCTTGTGAGGGTGTTGTGTTGCTCAAAGATATATAAAACCATTACTAGCCCACCGAAAGGGCTTCTTATGTGAACGCAGGGCACAGAGTCGCCCTTGATGTGTCCATCCCCCTAATCGATTACCCCCAGAAGCACTCCGTGCCCAGTTTCTTTACCGACTGTGAGAAATATCCAAAAAGAGTGAGGTCGTCGCAGAAGTCATTATTGTTTGTCGCTCGTAGTATCGTATATGACTCGATTTCCAATAATCATCTTTTCTAAAACCCAACGCTCTCCCTCAAGTCTCATGAGCACAGACCAGTTGCTTCTTATCATTGCACCGAAACCATTTTGAGAATCCACATACGACACGATTCGATACTGACCACCTCCCAAATCGTTTGATGCGTAAGGAATCACCGGAAACTCCGCCGTTGATGGTGATTTCAATCCTTGCTTTATGAATTGTTGTGCTTCTGAATGAAGCTCTATCTCATCTGGTGTGTATGGTTTTGCTGACGAAGTAAATGATTCGCCTCCAGAGAAAAACAGCATATAAGAAAATGTAAAAAGTATGATTGGTAGAGTCAAAACAGAGAGAACCTTCTCCGTTTTTGAACTTATTGGAATTTTTATCTGTTTTGTGAGTATCCCCATAAAGTGAATGAAGTGAACTTACTGCACTTCCTGGTGGGATACACAAAACCCGCCACCAGGAAGGCCTTGCGGCCTCTATAGGAGTTTCCCCCTATAACATAAGGCATGCCCTGAATGACGGGTTCTCTATGCCTTATGATTTCAGACCATGCCAACAACTAACGCTATTGGTTTAGGTCATTCAACTTATTCAGTTGTATTTACATGGTATTACCTGTTCCCCGAAATGTAAACTTATTAAGATAAAATAATTTTCTATCCTTCTGTCTTTAGGAATAATCCAAAAACATTTTCTCTGTGCCACTTCAATGATTCGATATTCGGTCTCGTCCGGCTATCTTCTGGAACCACGAGTGTCTGCCCGTGTTTCTCACTCAAATATGGTACCCTCATAGCCTCTGGGTGAACCTCTACTTTATATTCGTCAGTCACTGTAAAGAACCCTTTATCGAAAGCCCAATGCAAATTTCTCTCTAATGCCATTCCGTTTGAAGGATTACTACCACCGCCCGCTGCTCGTGCTCTTAGATGTGCCGCTTCAAGATTATTTAGGTCTTTGTGATTTATGAGAATCATATTGCCCGTGATAGCACAACGATAGCCATAGAAATACAGAACAAGGTCTCTGAATGATCTACTACGCAACACTCTAGTAGTATCGTCCTCTTGTTCTGGAGATACTGGTTCATGATAGATAGGTTCCTCAAGAGATTCCTTGATAATTTCATCTGGGATGATTTTCTTACCAACAACTATTTTACGCAAACCATCGAGAAAAGTTATGTTCTCCAGAGAAACCAAAGCGTGGGTCTTATTCCTCTCACCAAAAGAATCAAGCAATGTTCCAAGTTGGATGTATGCATCATTATCCGGTTTTACATGAAGAACTTTATATAAGAAATCTTCATCCTCATATATTTTTACAATGACAACTATGTCGTCTGGCTTAAAATAATCTCGTCCTGGGTCATTCCCACTATTCAGATAAATTCGAAACTCATCTCTCTTTTCATTCTCTTCAGAAGTCGCAGTTTTGCTATTGTGATATACATATTTTGTAAGCACCACTTCATCAGTATGAGGTGGTATCAAATCAAGAATGACATGATCATTTAAGACCACTTCACTGAGTGGAGGAAAATAACTTGCACAAGATTTAGAAATATAAAAATACCGCCCTGCTTTACCAGGCTCACCATTTCGATATCCAAGCTCTTGGGCGTTCAACTTATGAATATACGCCGATGTGTCGAATTTTAGGCTCATCGAAATCGATTATAGCAGATTTTAAGCTATTCGAGTAACTATTGTTTATCAATCTTTCAAGAGATTCTGCTATAGCTTTTGCAAGCAAGGGTGGTACCGCATTTCCAATCATTTTGTATTGATCTCCCATGCTTCCTAAAAATTCAAAATCATCTGGAAATGATTGCAAACGAGCTGCTTCTCTCACAGTAATAGAACGAGCTTGTTCTGGATCTGGATGAATATGACGAAGCCCGTCTTTGTGCAAATGTGCGACAATCGTATTGCTCGGTTTACCAGATTCTAAGACATAATATTTATGTATGTTGGATTGTTTGCCTGTTTTCTCAGTGTAAAGCCTCTTGAGATCATCTATCGTTTTATATTTTTTATTTTTCGCTTGCGAGTCTTTTGCTAGCTCTCTAAATATAGAAATATCTCTATCACTGTGGAAACGTGGAGTGTGATTTAGAAATTGATGTTGACCCACTTCGTGTGAAATTCTACTGCCACTCTTTTGCTTAACAGGTTTTGCTTTTGGTAAATCAAAAATTGCATCTTTCACAGTTACTACATCACGCTTATGTGATGGAAGAATGCTCTTATAAAAATCATTGAGCGTCTGCTGAATGTCTCCATGAAATACGTCCTTTGCCAATCCCACTATTACGAGACGTTTTCTGTATTGAGGAACCCCATATTCAGATACATCAACAATAGCTCCCCTTAAATCATCCAATATTTCATAACCTATTTTTTTGAAAGCTGATTTGATGAGTTCTGGAATAGGAACACCCTCTGGTTTAGCACTTAAAAGCCCCAGAACATTCTCAAAAACAAAAGCTTTAGGTTTGAATTCTTTGACGACTTCAAGGTATGTTTCGAAAAGATAATTTCTATAATCATCTTTCATACCATTTCTATCACGGACACGTCCTGCAATAGAATACGCCTGACATGGGGGACCCCCAACAATTACATCAACAACTCCGCCAGATTTTTTAACTAACGATTTAAGCCCAGTATTGTTTCCATAGACTGAATCATCATCCCACCCATTCAATAGTTCTTGCATTCTCTGCATATCAAAATGAAGAGATAGTGAGTCTGCATTCGCATACCCCCATTTGTTTTTCAATCTTTTTACTAGTGTATTCAAAGATGACTTATCCCACTCAACGAGTCCGACTGTAGAATACAATCCAGACATCTCGAATCCTTCTGTAAGACCACCACACCCCGCAAACAAGTCAATTGTATTTAGTTTTTTTGATTTGCTTGTTTTCATGATATGTATTTGAGTATCTCTCTACCTATATAATATCCTAAAAGTGGTGGAACTGCATTCCCAACCTGTCGATTTTGTGAAGTTCGTGTACCAACAAACACAAAGTCATCTGGAAACGATTGTAGACGAGCATTTTCTCGAACAGTAGGTATCCGATTGTATTTATAGTGAAAATGATTTCTATGACCAGTATCTATTGTTTTTGAAGGTTTCTTACTGTGATATCTTGTCCATGCTTCGTTAAACTTCCTACTCTCCCCAACACCCTTGGGAAGATTTTTATGATTCCCACCTTCTGGAACTTGAGAAATTACTGAAGTAACTAATTCTGTGTGTTTTGTTGCAACATGATTATATAATTTCTTTTGTTCGCATCGCATTTTTTTCTGATACTTAGTTTTTGGTTTTGAGTCATACACATCAATTTCTCCACCAAGAATATCTTCACGAGACGGAAGATCACTAATGGCATCTTCACAAGTAACATATTTTTCTGGAGTAAGAATTTTCTTCGGAAAAGAGAAGTTTCCAAACTTTTTCTGGATTCCAACAAACACAATCCTTTTTCTTATTTGTGGTACACCATAATCTGCAGCACATAAGAGTTGCATTTCTACGTTGTATCCTAAGTCTGTTAATCTTCGTATGATTTCATCCTTAACGGCACCATTATATAAACGAGCAAGACCCGGAACATTCTCTATTAAAAATGCCTTTGGTTTAAATTCCTTCACAATATCTATCATTGATAAATACAACCTATTTCTCTTATCATCGAAGTTTCTTGTTCCAGTCAATGAAAAGCCCTGACACGGAGGGCCTCCAACAATCACATCAGGTTTCTTGCCTTTGAGTGCTTCCTTAATTTTTGAAATACTTTTTTTATCGAAAAGATCCAACTCCAATGCTTCTGATCCATTATGATTCAGTTTAAAAGTTTCTAACGCCGGTTTATCGTTATCTACCCCGAGAACAACATCAAAACCCGCATCCATAAATCCTCTGGACAATCCACCACAACCACTAAATAAATCGACCACGACAGGTCTTGTCTTCTTGCTCATACAAATATTATACCAACTATCTTTGAAAAAAGCTGGCCCTGCAAATTAAAAAGTTTCCCGAATCCTTATGAAACTACAAAATCAAATCAATTAAGGATTTTTACGTTTTTTGTCACCAGTAAAATCTGGACTAACTTTCTTTCCAAAGGATTGTTGCATTACTCCCCTTACTCCCCTTCGTGAACACTCAGCAGAACAAAAACGACTTGTAATTTGATAACTATTCTTTCTTGGGTGATAAGATTCCTTGCAGAAGTCGCAAGTCTTAACAATACTTAAATCTCTATTTTTGGAGTCATCTGAATATTTTACCATCAACCCTATTTTATCATGATTTTTACGCGAAAAGTATCCGCCACTCCATAGGCACTTTTTCAGGCCTATTTTTTTTATTCAGTTAATGAATGTCATTAACATAGTTAACATCCTGGAGAGTAGGGTGTAAGGGTGGTTCTATTCAAAGTGGTAGAAATACCAACCGAGGGTGTAAACTACCCACTCAAGTGATTCTAGTGTCCCTCAACCACTACCACGATTGAACGATCTTAAGGGAAGAGCACACATCTGGTTCCAGAATATAGGTTCTAACGTCATT
>Ga0051980_10002200_pt1 | contig 14733 bp, 16 predicted proteins | sample CryGey13umfilter_2_FD_55014 | JGI IMG/M metagenome (GOLD analysis project Ga0051980, IMG submission 55014) | Groundwater microbial communities from aquifer in Utah, USA - Crystal Geyser 4/9/14 3 um filter | ecosystem: Environmental > Aquatic > Deep subsurface > Groundwater | place: USA: Utah...
CCTTATATGAAAGAGGCGGGTATATTATAATTTCTATATTTGCAACTATTTGGATTTGTGATTCTGCAGCTTTTTTTGGTGGAACAGCTTTAGGTAAGCATAAATTATTCCCTATAGTTAGTCCTAAAAAAAGTTGGGAAGGAGCTATTTTTGGTTTTATTTTCGCCATCGGGACAATGCTCTTGTCTAAAATAATTATTTTAGATTTCTTTAGTTGGGGCACTGTTATAGCTATTGGAATTATTATTGGTATTTTTGGTCAAGTAGGAGATTTATTCGAATCATTATTAAAAAGATCTGCTAATGTTAAAGACTCATCTAATCTAATTCCCGGGCATGGGGGAATTTTTGATAGATTTGATTCTCTTCTGTTCACTGCACCAATAATATTTTTATATCTTACATACTTCAGTAAATAAAAAATTATTTAAATTTTGAAGAAAAAAGAAACCGTAAATATAGTTACGCTCGGTTGTTCTAAAAACACCGTAGATTCTGAGAGATTGATGAGGCAAATTAATGATAACAATTTTAATTTAATTGATGATCCTAATAATGCAGATACTGTAATTATAAATACTTGTGGATTTATTGAAGCAGCAAAAGAAGAATCTGTAAACACAATTCTTAATGCAATTAAACAAAAAAAAGAAGGCAAAATTAAAAAAGTAATTGTTGCCGGTTGCCTTTCAGAAAGATATGCTGAAGATTTAAAAAAAGAAATTCCAGAAGTAGATGCTTTTTTTGGGACAGAAAAATATGAAGATATTTTAAACGAACTTGGCGGAAAATTTAGAAGAGAACTGCTTGGCGAAAGAACTTTATCAGGACCACCGCACACAGCTTACCTAAAAATATCTGAAGGATGCGATCATCCATGTTCTTTTTGCGCTATTCCACTTATGAGGGGTTTGCATAAATCAAAACCTATTGAAGAACTTATTAATGAAGCAGAATTTTTAGTAAAAAATAATACTAAAGAATTAATATTAATAGCTCAGGACACTACAGATTACGGTAAAGATATTTATGGTGAAAGATGTCTTCACAAATTACTAACAGAATTAAGTAAAATTGATGGAATTATATGGATAAGATTAATGTATGCCTATCCATCACATTTTCCTAAGGAAGTTATTAAAGTTATCTCAGAAAACTCTAAAATCTGTAAATATATTGATATCCCGCTTCAGCATATTTCAGATAGTGTTTTAAAATCAATGAGAAGAGGAGTAACTTCCAATAAAACAAAGAAATTGGTTGCTGATTTAAGGGCTAATATTCCAGGAGTTATAATAAGAACAACTTTTATTGTCGGTTATCCAAATGAAACCGAAAACGATTTTAATTTGTTATGTAGATATATCGAAGAGACAAAATTTGACAGAATTGGTGTATTCACATTTTCTGTGGAAGAAAATACATCCAGTTTTATTCTTGGTAATCCAATTTCAGAAAAAATTAAAGATCAAAGAAAAAACAAATTAATGGAAATACAAAAAAATATTTCTTTGGAAATCAATCAAAAACTAATCGGTAAAAATCTTGATATATTAATTGAAAGACAAGAAGGAAACTTTTATATTGGACGCTCTTACCGTGATGCACCGGAAATTGACGGAGAAATATTAATACCAACTGATAATAAAGGTGTTAAATTTGGTAGCTTTTATAAAGCTATTATTTATGATTGTAATGAATATGATCTGTTTGGAAATATTAGAACTTAAATGGAGGGAATATGAAGTTAATAACTAAATATTTTTTAATAGTTATTTTATTTTTTACATCCGTAATTGTTGGACAAAACATACCTACTAAATCAAATATAAATTATGATAATGCATTTGAACAAGATTTTATAAATTTTAAATCTGATAAAATAGGTCAAACAAAAGTAGAAGTATTTATTCAAATACCTTATAACAGTATAAAATTTATTAAAGGCGACGATGGTTTTTATGGGAAGTATTCAATTACATTATCTTTTCTTGATGAAAAAGGAGAAAAGTTATTTGCTGAAAAAATATGGAATGAAAAAATATTTGTAAAAGAATATAAAACTACTACTTCAAAATATACATCAAACATTAGCAGAAAAACTTTTTTTGTTCAACCTGGGATGTATTTAATAAGAACATCTATTGATGATAAAGAGACTCAGAAAGAGTTAGTTAGAAATGTAAAATACAATATTCATGATTTTTCTAATAATGTTGATATCAGTGACATCATGTTTATTGAGGACAAAATGATTAATAATGATAGTAAAACGATAATACCAAATATTTCAAGAAATGTTACAAATCAACATACGGGTGTTTCAATTTATTATGAGATTTATTCAGATAAAAAAGATAATGCAACAATAAATTATAAAATCACTGATAGTGAAAAAGAATCAATATTTAATGAAACCGTAACTACTAAATTAGATTCTGGGGTAAATCATATTCTATATACTGCAAAAGATACTACAATAAATTTAGGTACATATCAATTTGAAATATCTCTTATTAATTCTGATAAAGAAGTAATTACTGAATCTAAAAGATTATTCTTTTCAAGATGGGTTGGTGTACCAACAAATATTGAAGATCTTGAAACAGCTATTGAGCAATTAGAATATATTGCTACCGATGATCAGATTGATTTTATAAAAGAGAGTTCTACCAAGGATGAAAAAATAAAAAGGTACATGGAATTTTGGAAATCAAAAGATCCTAATCCTACTGATGAAGATAATGAAGCCTTTGATGAATACTACAGAAGAATAAATCTTTCTAATATAAACTTTACACACTATAACAAGCCAGGATGGAAAACAGACAGAGGAATGGTTTTTATTGTTTTAGGTCCCCCCGACAATATTGAAAGCCACCCTTTTGACAGCTACTCAAAACCCTATGTAGTTTGGGAATATTATGATTTGAGAAGAAGTTTTACATTTGTAGATGTAACAGGCTTTGGTGATTTTAGATTAGCTAACCCACTGGATTTTGACTATTACAGATACAGATGATACTTACAGTTACTTTAAATCCTTTATTAGAAAGAAGATTCTTTTTTAAACAAATAATTGAAGGCAGCGGTAACAGAGCAATTGATCAAGAATTAAGAGCAGGTGGAAAAGGAATAAATGTTAGCAGACAGCTAAATGTTCTAAATGTTAAAAATCATGCTCTAACATTCTTAGGGGGAAAAAACGGGAAACTAGTAAAAGAAATCCTTTCCAATGAAAAAATAGAATACACTTCAATTCAATCTAAATCCGAAACTAGAGACGGGACTGTTGTAGTAAATAATAGCACAAATAATGTTACTACTTTTTTTGGTTTAAATGCCGAAATAACAAAAGAAGATGCTGAAGCTTTTAAAACAAAGTTAGAAAAGATGATAATGAATTGCGAGATTGTTGTCTTTTCCGGCAGTTCATCCTGTGAAAATACGGACTCAATTTTTCCCTTCGGTATTGAAAAAGCAAATATGAATAATAAAATTTCTATTTGTGATACTTATGGAAGGCACTTGCAAAAATGTATTGACAACAAACCCACTATAATTCACAATAATGTTTTTGAAATTGAAAACACATTTAACATTAAGTTAAATAATGAAAAAAAGAAATTAGAATTTCTGAGAACTCTATATAAAAAAAACATTAAGCAAGTCTATTTAACTGATGGAAGCAATCCATTTTATTGCTCAAACTTTGATTATCATTTTAAAATTACTCCGCCTCAAACAAAAACAGTTGATCCCTTAGGAAGCGGGGATAGTTTTACTGCAGGTATTGTTTATGCTTGGCATAATAACCTTACATTCGAAGAAGGCTTAACAATAGCAACATCTTTGGGTGTAATAAATGCCAAATCTACTAATACCTCAAAAGCCGAATTTATCAAGGCACAAGAATTATTTGAAAATATTATTGTAAATTCTGTTGGTAAAAAAATGATAAAAATTGATGCTACACCAACTTAAAATAATATTCATAATTCAACTTATTATAACTCCTTTTCTTTTTTCTCAAACAATTGAATCAATAAATATGATTGGGAATAAAAATTATTCTCAATCTGACTATCTTGAATGGATTAAATTACAGCCAGGGCAAACCGTATTTGATGGAATAAAAGATTCTATAATTTACAGAATATCAACAAACTTAAACCAAAGGGGATATTTACACTACAATTTTGTATCACTCACAATGGAAAATATTGATGATAAAAATAGTGTTGATATAAACATAGCAATAGAGGAAAATAATCCCACATATTTTTATAAAATAAATATTGCAGGCGTCTCAAAAATTGATTCTGAACTTGTGCATTCTGTATTTAATAGTTTTGAGGGAAAAATATTTAATAAATATGAATTGGAAAATTCTATTTCTGAGATACTAACTTATTATGAAAATTCCGGCAATCCATTTTCTATTGTAAAAATAAATTCCATTGATTTTTATTATGATTCATTAAATATAGAATACAGGGCAAATATTTTTCTTACTATTGATGCAAAAATAAAATACACAATTGATGAAATTGAAATTTTAGGCAATGAAAAAACCAAAGATAATGTGTTGGTAAGAGAATTGAGAATTCAGCCAGGGCAGGAATACTCACAACAAAATATAAATTTATTTCCCGAAAGATTAAATAAGCTTGGTTTTTTCGAACCTGTGGAAAAACCAGACTATTTTATTAATTCAAAAGGGAAAGGTGTTTTATTTTTTAAAGTAAAAGAAATTCAGACTAATAATTTTGATGGAATAATAGGTTATATACCTGGAACATCTGCAAGCGAAACTGGTTATGTAACAGGACTAGTTGATCTGAGTTTAAGGAATCTCTTCGGAACTGGTAGGTCTGCTTCAATAAAATGGCAAAGATTAAATCGTTCTTCTCAGTTGTTAGATTTAAAGTATCTTGAACCCTGGATATTTGGAATGCCTGTAAATATTTCAACAAGAATATTTCAAAGGAAAGAAGATTCATCTTATGTTCAAAGGACTTTTGATATTTCCTTACAATATCTTGCTACAGAAGTTTTATCAGCCGGAGTTACACTTTCTTTAGAATCAGTAATTCCATCTGATAATAGCTCAAACAGATTCACAGTTTTTAATTCAACAATTGTAAATAGTGAACTGAATTTAAAACTTGATACCCGTAATGATCTTTTTACTCCAACAAATGGTATCCAATTTGTAAATTCTTATACATTCAGACAGAAAACGATTAACGGGCCTACACAATTTATTGCTCCAAATACACCAACTAAAATTAATCTGCAAAAATTAGAATTATCCTTTGATGCCTATTTTTCTTTTGTAAACAGACAAGTGTTTGCTCTTAAATTACATGGTGGGGAATTACGAGGACCATTTTTTGAAATCAGTGATCTTTTCAGAATGGGCGGATTTAATTCGCTAAGAGGTTATAAAGAAGATCAGTTTTTGGGTTCCAGAGTTATTTGGGGAAATTTAGAATACAGATTTTTACTAACTAACAGAACTTATTTCTTTATCTTTATGGATAACGGTTATCTTTTAAGAAAAGAAGATGTTGATAGAAATATTCCTAAAGTTGAGGAATACAAAGTTGGGTATGGATTGGGGATAAATCTGGAAACTAGTTTAGGCATATTGGGAGTTAGTTTTGCACTCGGTCAGGGAGATTCATTCTCTGATGGAAAAATTCATTTCGGTATTATCAATAATTTTTGATTCTAAAATTAGATATATATAAAATATCTAATATAGATGTTACAACTTATAATGTTATAACATATATTGGAGCATCAAATTATGTCACTTATAATAAAAGGTAAAAAATGAAAAGAACAAAAATATTAATTTTAACAGTTTTCGCTTTGTTGATCACACAAACATTAGCACAAACATCTGAATGGAAAATAGATAAATCTCATAGCAAAATTGGATTTACTGTTACTCATTTATTAATATCAGAAGTAGACGGGATTTTTAATGATTTTCAAGGCACTATTACTACAAATAACAATAACTTTGAAAATGCTCTTATAGAATTTACTCTAAAAGCAAATAGTATTTATACAGACAATACAAAAAGAGACAACCACTTAAAATCTGCTGATTTTTTTGATGCAGATAAATTTCCAGAAATAAATTTCAAAAGCACTTCATTTACAAAAGTAGAGGGGAATAATTATAAATTAATCGGTGATTTTACAATGAAGGGGATTACCAAACAAATTGAATTAAATGTTGTTTTGGGAGGAACAATAAAAGATACTCGTGGGAATGAAAGAGCAGGTTTCAAAATTAGCGGAAAGATTAACAGATTTGATTATGGACTTAATTGGAACAGTCTATTAGAATCTGGTGGCGCTGTTGTAAGTAAAGAAGTAGAATTAAATTGTAAAATAGAATTAGTTAAACAAAAAGATGAGAAAAAATAATGATTGATGAATTAATAGAAAAAAGATTTAGCCCCTATTCATTTAGTGATAAAGAAATTGCTAAAGAAGATTTATTAAAATTATTTGATGCAGCAAGAAAATCTCCTTCTTCTTATAATGAACAACCTTGGAGATTTATTGTTGGTACAAAAGCAAATAAAGAAACATATAACAAAATTTATGACACATTAGTTGAAGGCAACAAAGAATGGGCGGATCAAGCTTCTGTATTAATTCTAACTGTTGCTGCAAATGAATTCAGTAAAAATGGGAAGAAAAACCACCATTCAGAATATGACCTTGGACAATCTGTTGCTTTTTTAACTCTTCAGGCTACTGAATTGGATATTTATCTTCATCAAATGGCTGGATTTTCGAGAGAAAAGGCTAAAGAAAATTTTAATATACCAAATTATTTTACTCCAATTACTGTTATTGCTTTGGGCTTTAAAAATGATGAAGATAAAAAACCTGAAAAAAGCAGAAAGCTTATTAATGAATTAGTTTTTGAAAATTCATTCAGAAAATAAATGAAAATTGAAGAAGAAATAAAACAAAAACAATTTAAAAGTGAATATCACAAAACATTAATAAATATTATTTTTACTTATAATTGGCTTATTAAAAATCAGGTTGAAATATTAAAACCATTTGATATAACACTTCAGCAATTTAATATACTTCGAATTTTAAGAGGGCAGTATCCTAATCCTTCTAATATAAAATTAATGAAAGAAAGAATGCTTGACAGAATGTCAGATTGCTCAAGAATAGTAGAAAAGTTATTAAAAAAAGGTTTTGTTGAAAGAAAATTATGCAAAGAAGACAGAAGAAATGTTGATGTTATAATTACTAAAAATGGTTTGGTCATACTTAAAAAACTAGATAAAAAATTTGAAACTCTTGATAAAAATCTGATAAACCTAAATACTTCTGAGACAAAAACACTAAATACTTTATTAGATAAGTTGAGGGGATAAAAATTATCATTGTAGAGATGTTATATATAACATCTCTACAAGACTATAGCAATTTATTTAAACCATAAAAACTTTAGCAATATCTTTTAATAATGAGGGTTTGTTTTTCAAAGCTATCATAAAAAATCTACCGACAGTTCTTTTTTTCTCAGGTAATTTTAACATAGATTCAATAAGATTATTAAATTGAATATCTGTAAAATTAAACAGACCATCTTTAATCTTATCCAAAAAGTCATGCTTTTTACCTCTTAATTTTTTCCATTCTTTATGATAATTTTTAATGTAGACCAGATCATTATTTTTAATTGACCGGGCAGCTAATCTGCCTGCAATACTTGCACCCATCATACCACTGGAAATTCCTCCTCCGCTTAATGGATTAACCTGTCTTGCAGCATCACCAACAAGCATTATACCATGGGCAGCCATTACCTTTAAAGCAACAACAGATGGAACTCCTCCTGCTATTTGGGTTAGGATATTTGCAGTTGGAAAGAGATTCTCTAAATTATTATTTAAATATGATAAAGCTGATCGTTTTTTCCCGATTCCACCGCTTACACCCAAACCAATATTTGCCGTTCCTTTTCCTTTAGGGAATACCCAAAAGTAACCTTCCGGCGCTACTTCTTTGCCAAAATAAAAAAATAAAGTATCCTGATCGCATTCAACATTAGAAGCAGTAACCTGAAAACAAGATTCCATATCTCTGAAATCAATATGAGTTTCTAATCCTGCCCATCTTCCTACTCTAGATTCAACTCCATCAGCGCCAATTACTATTTTACATTTAATTTGTTTTTGCTCGCCTCTAAATTCAAAATTGACTCCGGTCACTTTTCCATTTTCATTTATTAGAGAATTAACATAAGCTCTGGTTAATATTTCAGCTCCGGCATCAGATGCAGTTTTGGCTAGCTCGTAATCAAATATTCTTCTTTCAAGCATATAGCCTTCAACTTTTCCTAAATTGATGACTACTTTTTTTCCATTTGGTGCAACAAATCCGAATTTAGTTATCTCTGCATTTATCCATCTTTTATCAGGCTTTATAAATGCTTCCAATCCTTCACGACTAATTGCTTCTCCGCATCTTACAGGATAGCCGACATCTCTGTCTTTTTCTAAAATTAAAACAGAAGCTCCTCTTTGCGCTGCGTATCTTGCTGCAATTGAACCAGCGGGACCGGCACCGACTACCACTATGTCATATTCTTTTTTCATTATAGATTATTTTTCTAATACACCGTCTTTGTTAAGTTTAATAACTTCAATAGGACATGCCCAAACACATTTTGCACAATTTGTACAGCGAGAGTCTATTATATATATTTCTGCTTCTTTTAACTCAATTGCATCTTCGGGGCAAACACCAACACAGCATCCGCAGAAATCACATTTATTTGGCAGAATATCTATTAATAGTTTTCCTGTTTTAGCTTGCCTATAGTTCATTTTTTTTATTAAAATTGGAATAAGTTGAATATGAAGATAAGAAAGCAAAAAATTATATCAAAGAATGATATTTAATAATTAAATTACTAATGTTTTGTAAATTTAATAAACATTATTAGTTTGAATATTAGTATAATTTTAGAAATAAATGCAAAAGATTAAAGCTGTTTTTATAATAATTAGACCACTCAATATTTTAATAACTTTTATTTCTGTAATAGTTGGGGGAATTATTGCATTAAAATCTAACCTAATTCCGCAACTTCTTTTATTAGCTGCAATCTCTGAATCACTTACCTTCTCAGCAGGAAATATTATAAATGATATTTTTGATCTGGAGATAGATAAAATAAACAGACCGGATAGAGTTTTACCAAAAGGAGATATAACTAAAAATTTAGCTGGAATTATTTATTTATTGTTTGTTCTTTTGGCTATTTATATATCATATAATATTAATCCTTTAGTATTTAAAATTATTCTTATTACAAACATCATTCTGTTTTTATATTCTTTTATAATTAAAAAAATGATATTAATTGATAATGTAATTGTAGCATTAATAGTAGGCTCAGCTTTTGTTGTCGCTTCAGCATCAGTAGGAAATATAAACGCTGGTTACATTCCGTTTGTATTTGCACTATTGATTAATTTTGCTCGAGAAATAGTTAAAGATATGGAAGATATAAAGGGTGATTCAGCAAGCGGCTTTAAAAGTTTTCCCTCCGTATTCGGGTTTGCCAATTCTAAGATAATGATATTAATTTCTACAGTTTTATTAATTATTATAACATTTTATCCTTATATTTTTAAAATATATGGTTCGTTTTATTTCATAATAGTATTAATAGTTGTAAATCCATTTTTAGTTTTTATCTTGATAAAATTATTTCAAGATGATTCAATTGATAATCTTAAAAGAGTTAGTAAATATCTAAAGATAGCAATGATATTTGGTTTAATAGCAATTTATTTAGGATAATGAAAAATTTTGATAATTCTTTTCTTACTGACAAAGTAAAAATCATAGCAGGTTGCGATGAAGCTGGTAGAGGCCCACTTGCGGGGCCAGTTGTAGCTGCTTCAATAATATTTAAAAATGATATGTTCATTGACGGTATAAATGATTCTAAAAAATTAAACGAAAAACAAAGGGAAGAATTATTTCCTGAGATATTAAATAAAGCTGAATGTGTCGGGGTTTCCGTAATCTCTCACGGTGTAATAGATAAAATCAATATTCTTCAAGCATCACTACTAGGAATGAAAACAGCAACCAATCGTTTAAAAATAAAACCTGATTTAATTCTAATTGACGGAAATAAATGTTTTAATTCGGATATAAAAAATATTGCAATAGTAGGGGGTGATTCAAGATCATTTTCAATTGCTGCTGCATCTATTGTTGCTAAAGTTGTTAGAGATAATATTATGAAACGCTTAGACAAATATTTCCCTAGATATTTGTGGGCAAAAAATAAAGGCTATCCAACCAAAGAACACATCCAGGCTGTAAAAATATTTGGCACAACATCGCTGCACAGAAAAACTTTTTTAAAAAATATTTTACCTGAATATTATAATTCAAATTTAGAATTGAAACATTTAAAATGACAGATAAAAAGAAAATAGGAAATAAAGGAGAGGAATTAGCTGCAGAATTATTAACAAAGAAAAATTATAAGATTATTGATAAGAATTATAGATTCGGTAAAGGAGAAATTGATATTATATGTGAAGATACCGAGAGCAAAAATCTTGTTTTTGTTGAAGTTAAATCCAGGACCAATTTAAATTTTGGTGATCCAATATTTGCTTTAACTAAAAGGAAAATGGCACAGCTTAGAAAAATTGCCGATTCTTATCTTTATGAAAAGAAACTCGATGATATTGACTGCAGATTTGATGTGATAACAATTCTTTACAAATTAAAAGAAAAACCTGAGATAAAACATTATAAAAATGCATTTTAATAATTAATTGAATGAAGTTTATTAAGGCATACATAAAATTTATTGACAGACTGAATGATAAAATAGGTAACTGGGTCTCCTGGCTAACTGCATTACTTACACTGGTTGTATGTTATGATGTTTTTGTGAGATATTTTTTGAAAGAAAGTAGTGTAGGATTTCAGGAATTTGAATGGCATTTATTTGCAATAATATTTTTACTATCAGCTGCTTATACTTTAAAAATTGATCAGCATGTTAGAGTAGATGTATTTTATACCCTTCTTTCTGAAAAGAAAAAAGCATATGTCAATTTATTCGGATCTCTCATATTTTTAATTCCGTTTTGTATTGTTTTAATAATGGCATCAAAAAATTTTGTAATAAACTCTTTTATTATGGGGGAAACATCTCCCGATGCAGGCGGCCTTCCAGCCAGATATTTATTAAAAGCAGTAATTCCTTTATCAATATTTTTATTGTTACTTCAGGGTATCTCATTAACATTTAAATCTTTTCTTACCATTAAATTCCATAATAAATCAAAAGAGAAAAATTAATGGAAATCCTGCCTTTATTTTTCTTTTTGATAGTGCTTATTTTTTTATTGATGGGATTTCCTGTTGCTTTTACCTTAGGTGGTATCTCAATAATCTTCGGATTAATACTATTTGGCTTCAATTACTTCTTCCTTTTACCTCTTCGAGTTTGGGGTATTATGTCCAATTATGTTTTGCTTGCAGTACCCCTCTTTATTTTTATGGGAGTTATGCTTGAGCGTTCAGGCATTGCTGAAGAATTGCTGGAAACAATGGCTCTACTTTTCGGAAAGTTAAGAGGTGGCTTAGCTATTTCTGTTTTGATTGTCGGTGCTTTGTTGGGAGCCTCAACCGGTATTGTTGGAGCAACAGTTGTTACAATGGGAGTATTGAGTTTGCCTGTAATGTTAAAAAGAGGTTATTCCACAGAGGCATCTACAGGGATTATAATGGCATCAGGCACATTGGGGCAAATTATTCCCCCAAGTATAATTTTAGTTTTATTAGGTAGTGTTTTGAATGTTCCCGTTGGTAATCTTTTTGTCGCTGCAATCATTCCCGGATTTTTACTTGTGTTTTTATTTTTACTTTGGATAATTTATCTGGCAATATTCAAACCTAAATCTGTTCCGGCAATGCCAAAAGAACAATTAGCAGAATTTCAGAAAGGAAATAAATTAAAAACAATTGTCTCAGCTTTTTTATTTCCTTTTTTTCTAATTACTGCTGTATTAGGCTCTATCTTTGCCGGAATAGCTTCACCTACAGAAGCTGCAGCTGTCGGAGGTTTAGGTGCAAGTATTCTTGCTATATTTAAAGGGAAATTTAATATTAAAGTATTGAAAGAGGTAGTGGTTAAAACCACTTCACTTACAAGTATGGTTTTTATGATCTTAGTTGGCGCAGCAGCTTTTGGACTTGTATTTAGAGGAATGCACGGAGATACTTATCTAACAAATTTGATTGTTAATGCTAATCTTGAGCCGCATCATTTTATTGCAATAATAATGGTAGTAATTTTTATTTGTGGCTTTTTTATAGATTTTATAGAAATTACTTTTATTATTGTTCCGGTTATTGCCCCTTTACTTGCTCATATGCACATTGATTTTTTATGGATAGGGATATTAATTGCAATGAATTTACAAACATCATTTTTAACTCCTCCTTTTGGTTTTACAATTTTTTATTTAAAGGGTGTTGCGCCTGATAATATTAAAACATCTCAGCTTTATAGAGGTGTTGTTCCTTATGTGATTATTCAGTTAATTGGTTTAATGTTTGTTTTATTTTGGCCTGATCTTGCTTTGTGGCTGCCAACAATTATAGGAAATTAAAATGGATCTTTACAAAAAAATATTTGATGCAGGAGTTGTAGGTGCCGGCGGAGGGGGATTTCCAACGCATATAAAGGCAAAATCAACCGTGGAATTTGTAATAGCAAATGGTGCGGAATGTGAACCTTTGTTACATAAAGATTATGAAATTATGCTCAGTAGTCCCTCTGAAATTGTAGAGGGTATGCAATTGATGATGGAGCAGACAAAATCAAGCAAAGGATTTTTTGGAATCAAAGGAAAAAATCAAAAGGCAATATCTTCAATAAATGAATTCATAGATGAAAAAATTAAGATGAGTATTTTGGGTGATTATTATCCTAGCGGAGATGAATACGAACTAGTTTATGAAACAACAAAAAGGCTTATACCCCCACATGGAATTCCATTAGATGTTGGGTGTTTAGTAAATAATGTCGAAACATTTTATAATATTAAAAAAGCGACAGAAGATATTCCTGTTACTGAAAAATTTTTATGTGTTACCGGAGCTGTAAAAAAACCATTTTCTGCTTTTATCCCAATTGGTACTTCATTTAAAGAATTAATTAATTTTGCAGGTGGTTCTACAGAAAAAGAATATGCGGTTTTTGTTAGCGGTTTATTAATGGGCAAATTAAATTTTGATATGAATGAAGCTGTAACTAAAACTACTGCCGGATTGATAGTATTACCAATTGATCATTATTTGGTTAATAGGATGGGAAGAACTGTAAATGATATGAACAGAATTGGAAAATCAGCTTGTGACCAGTGTAGTTATTGCACAGAATATTGTCCTCGCTATCTTCTTGGATATGATGTTCAGCCCCACAAAGTTATGCGATCTTTAGGATTTACTAAAACAGGTGAAGCTGTTTGGAATCAATATGCTGATCTTTGTTGTGCTTGCGGTTTATGCTCTCTTTATTCTTGTCCTGAAGACCTTTATCCAAAAGAAGCATGTGATCAAGGCAAAGCAGAACTAAAAAGCCGTGGTATTAAATATGAAATGACAAAAGAAGTTAAAGCACATCCTATAAAAGATGGAAGAAGGGTACCCATAAAACAATTAATGCAAAAATTAAATGTTATCCAGTATAATCAGCAAACTCCTTATAAAGATAATTTTCCAAAACCAACTAAAGTAAAAATTTATTTGAAACAACACGCCGGCTCTCCTGCAGATGCAACAATTTCAAAAGGCGAGAGAGTTAAAAAAGGAGATTTGATTGGAAAAATAAGTGTAGAAAAATTGGGTGCAAATATTCATTCGTCTATTAATGGGACTGTAGAAAGAGTAAATTCAGATTTTATAGAAATATCAACTTAAAGTTTAAAATTAAAAAAGGTGTAAAATGAATTCATTAGGATTAATTGAAATGTCAAGCATAGCTGCCGGTATGCACTCTGCTGATATTATGTTAAAAACATCTCAAGTGGAGCTGATACTTTCCCGTTCAATTTGCTCAGGCAAATATATGGTAATGATAGGCGGAGATGTTGCAGAGGTAGAATCGGCAGTAGAAGCTACCAAGCAAATATTAGATTATGCAATTATTGATACTTTTGTTATTCCAAATGTTCATAAAGATTTATTCTCAGCACTTTCGGGGCATACCAAGGCTGAACACTTAGAATCACTTGGAATTTTAGAAGCATTTTCTGTTGCCTCATTAATTGAAGGAGCTGATGCAGCTGCTAAAGCCGCAAATGTTAAACTGATAGAAGTTAGATTAGCTATGGCTCTTGGAGGCAAAGCATTTTGTACATTAACAGGTGATGTTGCTGCTGTAACAAGCGCTGTTGAAGCTGGTGCACAAGTTATCAGCAGTAAAGGTATGCTTGTAAACAAAGTTGTTATTCCACAACCAAGGTCAGAGCTTATGAGTGAAATGATTTAATTAACCCCAAAAAATTCATTGGAAATGAATTTTTTTCCGAAGGCCGCTCATAAAATGTTTTTATAAAACATTTTATATAGCGGGGTTAACCCCGACAATTTGTAAGAAAAACATATTACTCAAATAACGAATTCCGA
>Ga0051980_10002219_pt1 | contig 14674 bp, 8 predicted proteins | sample CryGey13umfilter_2_FD_55014 | JGI IMG/M metagenome (GOLD analysis project Ga0051980, IMG submission 55014) | Groundwater microbial communities from aquifer in Utah, USA - Crystal Geyser 4/9/14 3 um filter | ecosystem: Environmental > Aquatic > Deep subsurface > Groundwater | place: USA: Utah...
AATGCAGTCTATAATCCTGGTCGTGTCGCTATAGCAGTTTAATCTTTTATCTCTTGCTCTTTGAAAATTTATCTTTACTTCTTATAGTACGTCTTTTGTACTATAGGGTAGCATACTTTGAAGAAGTTGTCAAATTATATGCTGGTGAGGAAATTTTACATTTTTTGCCTGAGTTCACCTTAAACGCTCGCGGCTGTTTCTCTAAAATACCGCCCTGTTGCCTTGCCATCAACCCCATTGCTTGCACCTGCTTCCTCTTCTTGGCCGCCATCGCTTTCAAACGTATCCGGTTCTTCTTCTATCCCGCCGTCTCTAAACATAAACGGCATCCTGTCTCTCATAAAACGACGCTCTATATTCCCTATCTCCTGCGGGCCACCTACGCCATCCATAATGCGATGAAATATTTGTCCTTGCTTTCTTATATTTTCGTATTGCACCTGGTCGTATGTGCCAACATCAAAATATTCGCGCCTTATATCAGAAGATATTTCTTCAAGAAAAACATCCGGATAAAGCGCCTGCAGCCAATAATAAGTTACTGCGTATTTTTTCCTGCTGTTGTCCGGCCTGTGCGCCCTGTCGCCTGCCTGATACTGGTCCTTATATGTCTGGCCTAAATCGTCATAGACCACAACATCCGCGGCTGTTAAGGTAACACCCATGCTTCCTGTGTCATAAGTGGCTATCATAATGCGAGTGGCAGGATTATTCTGAAATTGTATCCTCTCGTAATCCAACGCTTTTATAGGCCTGCCATGCGCTTTATCTGTTGAAATAAAATTATGGCTTTCGTCTAAAACGAAATTTTCATACTCGTCAACTTTATAATAAAGCCTTTTACCTTGCTTGTCTAATTTATATCCGTTTGCATCTGTTTTAAGCCCTCCGTAATACCCGCAAGTCCCGTACTGCCGGTATCTTTTGAGATATTCTTCAACCTGTGCCTGGTAACGGCAAAATATAAGAATTTTTCTTTCATTAGCGCCAACTAATTCTTTTTCAACTATTCTATCCATTTCTAAATGTTTGGGCGAATCAATGTCAGGCATTCCAATATAGACAGGATCATTCATTATCTGCCTAAGCGCTTCTCTTTTTGGGAAATATCCTTCTTTAAACCTATAATATTGCGTGTCCTCNCTGCTTGCATGAAGTTTATGTTTTCTGCACCAGCCCTGATAATCTGTAAATAACTCTAATATGGACCGGCATTGCTCATCTGTAAGATAAAATCGGCCTTCTTCATCCGGAGAAATCTCAACCTTTTTGGGAAGCTTGTCGTCTTGTTTTGTAAGTGGAAGTCTGGGATCATATTCCTCAAACACATCCTGCTTTCTTAAACGAAGAGAATATTGCTGCATCAGGAGGAATAAGGCGTTTAATGACTCGGTGGAGCCCGCAGGAAATGCCCTGCTAAATGCCCGCATAGAGCTGAATCTTGGGTCATTCGGAAGTATAAAACCTAAAATATGCCCAATCTGCGAAACCCTCTTAAATGGCGTTGCAGTCAACAATAACCTATGATGCGCTTTAAGCTGCCTTGTCCCGCGGGATTGCTGTGAACTCAAACTACCTAAGTAATCTGCCTCATCTACAACCAGTGTTCCTTCCGGCCTTGAAAGCAAACCGGCCCTTCTTTCAGTCATGCCCCTGGTAAATTCAATATTCGTAACCACCTGGGGCCTATTAAGAAACGCTAATGCCCCGTGTCTTTCCTGATAGGTACCTTCTAAAACCTCTAAATTCGCCTGCGGGATAAATTCCGCTTCCTGCTCTACCCATGTTGTAACCACTGTATTGGGCGTAATAACTACTGCCTGCCTACCATTTATAAGGCTAAGCGCTGTTATTGTTTTGCCCATTCCCTGCTCATTTGCTATTATCACGCCTCTCGCGCCGGATTCCAACAATACACGCGTTTCATAAATGCAATATTTTTGAAAAAACCAAAGCCGCTTACCGGGTTTTAAATCAAAATTCATATCTTTTATCTTTTCAAATTTAGAAAGGATACTCTGCAATATAGCCCTCATAGCAGGCGCTGATTCTTTTTCAAGCCTTCGCCTCAAATATTCAAGCCCTTCTTCTTCATTATATGTAAAATGTTTGAGTAAAGATTGCTCAGTGGAACGCAAAAGAAAACTATAACGCGCCGCGTCTTTTTGTATATCAGCCAATAATTCATCCTTTAAGGCGAGTAATCTCAAAAATACCTCTTCGGTATCCTCTTTTTGGCCGGTTTGATAAACCTGTATTAAAACGGCCTTGCTTTTTTGCCTTGTTTCAGGGTTAAAACCATAGGCCTCAAATTCGTTTATTTCGCCTGTTCTAGGCAAGGGAATCGTTGCGCTAAAAGTTCCATCCTGCCTTACGGCAATCCTTCGCGTATAAGCGCCTGTAATCTGTATATACGTTATGCCTTCGGCTGTTTTGCCGCTTATCATAACCGCATGGCTTTCTGTTGACGGTGCCTCGGCCTGAATCTCCGGTAAAGACAAATTTTCCTCATAATCAGAATGAAGCTCCTCCGGGCTCTCCTGCCACTCAGCTCTAAGGCCTTTCATAGAGGTAGCAACAATTCTGTCAACATCCTCTTGCGCCAACTCCGGATGATATATTCTTATATACTGAGAAAGCCGCAGCGGGTCATTGCCTAATAACGCAATAGCCTCCTCTAATCCTAACTCTTCTATCAAAACATTTGGTTTAGAACGAAGTTTTAACCTAAAAAATCTACCGACCGCTTCCTTGCTCTTTTCTTTAAATGCCCATCTAGTATGTACGCCTTTCTTTCGTGTAAAAACTTCAAATTGATTATCACCATCACCAAGAAGTATTGTGACGACATCTTCAGGAGGATCACCTATTTGATTTTTAAAAGACGTATTTAAAACTTTATACGCTCCGATAAAAAAATTTGGCAAATCTTCAACAGAAACAGCTATTTCATCATCGCTTACATTAGGAATTTCGCCTTTTAGTACTCCTCTTAATTTAAAATTAAAATGAGCGGCAACTTTTTTAATGGCATTTAGCTTAAAAGTCCAATTTATTTTTGTTCCTTTCTTACGTGTAAAAACTTCGAATCGATCATCACCATCACCAAGAAATACTGTGGCATTATATTCGGGGGGGTCGCCGAGTTGAGATATAAAAGACGAACGTAACATTTTAGCTCTTCCAATAAAAAAATTTGGCAGATTATTATAAGAAACAAAAACCTCATCTGAACTAAGCTCTTGAATTTCATGATCTTTTTGTTTAAAACCAAAATGTTCGATAACTTTTTCGATGTCACTATTTTTAAAGGCCCATCCTGTATGTGGGCCTTTTATACGCGTAAATACTTCGAATTTATTATCACCTTCTCCAAGGAGTATAGTTACATTATTTTTAGGAGCTTTGCCAAGTTCGCCTATAATCCGATGGTAAAATTTTTGGNCTTTCATAAATACTTTTGACAGTTCAAAACTTGAACAAAATATTTCATCTAATCCAAGATGGGGAATTTTTCCCGAAGAATTAGCAACGCTAGATCGCTCCGGCTGCGCCGTCTCAACCAGATGCACTTCACGAAGCTGCTTGTTGCGGATGTGCGATTTTTGGGGCTGGCTGGGCAGGGCGCGGCCTTCGTATCCTATTGCTATTAGGATAATTATTGATATGATTTTTATGGGTTTAGAGTAATATTTGATCATATACGATTTCTTGGATGGGAATGGTGTCGTTTCTGTTGCCAGAAACGACACCATTCCCATCCATTCCCTACTACTATAACAACTGAAAAAGTCAAATATTCCCATAAATATCTGGCTTTTGATAANATTTACATATATTTCAAAAAAAATACAGGCCGCTCTATGTCACTTTGCCTGCTTTAACAACAATTCCCGCTCCGCTTTTATGAGCGCGGCTACAATTTCATTCAAATCGCCTTCTAAGATCTCGCCTATATTGTGCACCGTCAGGCCGATGCGGTGGTCTGTGACGCGGCGGTCCGGAAAATTATATGTNCGGATCTTTTCGCTTCTGTCGCCTGTGCCTATCTGCGTGCGNCGCTTCTGAGCCATGGCGCTTACCTGTTTATTTCTTACATTATCCGCGATCCTTGCGCGCAAGACCTTCATAGCCTGCGCTTTATTTTTAATCTGCGAACGGCCATCCTGGCATGTAACTATTGTGCCGGTCGGTATATGCGTGATGCGTACAGCAGAATCAGTGGTATTAACGCCTTGACCGCCAGGGCCGCTTGACCTGTAAACATCTACTTTTAAATCCTTAATATCTATGCTCAAATCAACATCTTCTACTTCTGGCAACACTGCAACCGACACAGCTGATGTGTGTATCCGGCCGGAAGCCTCTGTCTTGGGCACACGCTGAACGCGATGCACGCCGCTTTCAAACTTAAGATGTTTGTAAACGCCGTTTCCTTCTAAGGAAAAAACTATTTCCTTAACACCCCCTGCCTCGTTTACAGAAGTGCTCATAACCTCAACTGCCCATCCGTTATTAGCCGCGTACCTTGAATACGCCCTGTAAAGCTCTGAGGCAAACAGGCTTGCCTCAACACCNCCTGTGCCTGCGCGTATCTCCATTATTACATCTTTATTGGCGTCAGGATCATCTTCAAGGAGCATATCCTCAAGCCGGCTGCCAAGAGAAGCCTTTTGCTGATTTAATCCGGAAAGCTCCTCTTTAGCCATAGACAACATATCCTTATCATGGCCGGGCTCATTCAACATGGCCTCAACCTCGGAGATATGTTTGCAGATTTTTGTATACTCCTGGTATTTTTTTACAATATCAGTGATGCCGGAAAGCTCCTTGGCGTATTTCTGGTAATTAATCCTGTCGGAAATAACAGCATTGTCAGCCATCAGCGCCTGAAGCTCGTCGTATCGTTTTTTTATTGATTCTAATTTTTCTAACATATTGTTTTTACCTATATAACGCGGTAGTTTGTGAGCGGCGCATTAGAAATTTTTTGGCAAATGTCGGCGAAGAATTACGGCGAAGTTGCGAGCGACGCTTCTGCTGGTCGCGAACAACGAGCCGTAAACTGAAGCCGACGGCAAAAAATTTCAGCGCCGCGAGCAAACTTCAAGTCATCTCTTGCCGTATTTTTTCTCGAATTTTTCCACGCGGCCGGCAGTATCAACAAATTTCTGCTTGCCTGTAAAAAACGGGTGGCATTTTGAACAGATGTCCACCTTGATATTCTGCTTGGTTGAGCGGGTATGTATTACCTCGCCGCACGCGCAGCTTATGGTTGTCTCTTTGTAGCTTGGATGAATTTTCTCTTTCATTTTTTTCTCCTTATTTATTATTTATCGACATTAAAAATTCCGCGTTTGTCTTGGTCTTGTTTAACTTGTCCCGCAATAACTCCATTGCCTCAACCGAGTTAAGCTCGTTTAAAACCTTTCTCAGCACCCAGATACGCGGAAGCTCATCAGGATGAAGCAGGAGCTCTTCTTTTCTTGTGTTGGAACGCTTAACATCAATCGCAGGATAGATGCGCCTTTGAAACAGGTTTCTGTCCAATTGTATTTCCATGTTGCCTGTGCCTTTAAATTCCTCAAAAATAACATCATCCATGCGGCTTCCTGTATCAACCAGGGCAGTAGCAATAATGGTAAGGCTTCCACCTTCCTCTATATTCCTTGCCGTTCCAAAAAACCTCTTGGGTTTATGAAGCGCGCTTGAATCAAGCCCGCCTGAAAGCACTTTGCCTGAATGAGGCNCTACGGCATTATAAGCCCTTGCAAGGCGCGTGATACTGTCTAAAAGTATCACAACATCTCTTTTATACTCAACCAGGCGCTTTGCCTTTTCAAGAACGATTTCAGCAACCTGTATGTGCCGCTCCGCCGGCTCGTCAAAGGTTGAACTTATAACCTCTGCCTTGACTGAACGCTGCATATCAGTAACCTCTTCCGGCCTTTCATCTATAAGCAGTATAATCATATACACGTTAGGGTCATTAGCGATAATGGCATTTGCGATTTTCTGCAAAAGCACTGTTTTACCGCTATAAGGGGGCGCAACTATAAGGCCCCTCTGGCCCTTACCTACGGGAGTAAGTATATCCATTACCCTGGCTGAAATCTCGTTGGGAATTGTTTCCAGCATATAGCGCTTGTTAGGATATATCGGCGTGAGATTATCAAATAAAATCTTCTCCTTTGCCTCCTCGGGATTTTCAAAATTCACTGCCTCGACCTTTAGAAGCGCAAAATACCGCTCTCCTTCTTTTGGAGGCCTTATCTGGCCGCTTACAGTATCTCCTGTGCGCAGGTCAAACTTTCTTATCTGGCTCGGGGATATGTATATATCGTCAGGGCACGGCAGGTAATTATAATTAGGCGAGCGCAAAAACCCAAAACCATCCTGCAGTATCTCAAGCACGCCTTCGCCGAAAAGATATCCTTCCTTTTCTGCCTGCGCCTGAAGTATCTTGAAAATAAGGTCATGTTTTTTCATACCGCTGGTGCCGTTTAGGTTAAGACTCTTGGCAACCTTATTAAGCTCTGAGATTTTCATCTCTTTAAGCTTGGCTATTTCAAGCCTTTCGCTTTTTGCGATTTTCTCAATCTTCTCGGTTTTTTCAATTTTTTCAATCTTTTCATTTTCCATTTATTATCTCCCATGCTTTTATTCTGTTTTTTAAATCCTGAAAACTACCGCTGTTATCTATTATAAAGTCGGCTTTTTTGAAGAAGCGACTGGCAGGAATTTGTAACTTCATACGTTTGTTTATTTGGTTTTTGGATAATTTCCACTTATCTTGCGCGCGTTTGATTTGCTGTTTGCGATTTAATTTTACCGCGATTAATTTATCGATATATTTCAACAGCCCCATCTCCAACAAAACCGCGGCATCTATTATAACAATCGCTTTTGGGTTTTTTACTTTAATTTGCCTGATTTTCTTTAATATTTTATCGACGAGAACAGGATGCGTTATTCTGCAAAGCGCCTTATGGCTCTCTTTGTTGGCAAACGCCAACTCAGCAAGCGATTTTCTGCTTATTGCGCCATTTTTAATTATGCCTTTGCCAAAGCAGCCGATCAGCCGCTTCTTTACCTTATTATCCAAAAGCGCAGTATGGCCGATTTTATCCGCATCAATAACAGTTGCGCGGTGAAACCTTGCCAAAATCTTTGCTGCTGTGCTTTTGCCTGAACAAAATTGACCTGTGATACCTATGATTAACATATCAGCTAAACCCTTTTGTACAATTTTACGTATTCTTTGGCAGAATTACCCCAGGANAAATCGTATTCCATTGCTTTTTTAACCATAGCGCTCCATGCCTTTTTGTTTTTATAAACGGCTAATGCCTTCTTTATTGCTTCCAGCAACTCATTGCTGTCAGCATTTTCAAAAACAAAACCGTTTTCATCTGTTATGGTATCCGCCAAGCCGCCTGTTTTTCTGACAACAGGTATCGTGCCGTAACGCAAAGATATCAATTGCCCAAGGCCGCATGGCTCGTATCTCGACGGCATTAATAATAAATCGCTTGAGGCGTAAATCTTTTTTGCAAGCACGGCGTCAAACTTCAAACTGATTGACGTATTCTTTGGATGCTTTTTGGCTATACCCTGTAAAACATTTTCAATGGCTTGATCGCCTGTGCCTAAAAGCACAAACTGCACATCCATTGCGCAGATCTTGTCTATCTTTTCAGCCAGCAAATCAAAACCCTTCTGATGGGCAAGGCGGCCGACAACCCCCAACAAAGGCACATCTGCCTTTTGCGGCAGGCCGCGCTCTTTTTGCAGGGCTAATTTATTTTTAACTTTGCCCTGCGGAGATGAAAAATTTGGGTTCCACTCGTCATAATCAATACCGTTTAATATACCGGCTAAATTTTCCTTTCTCTTTGACAAAACCCCTTCCAACTTGCAGCCAAATTCCGGCGTTTGTATCTCTTTTGCATATGTCGGGCTTACTGTTGTGATAAAATCACTGAATATAAGCCCTGCCTTCATAAAGTTTACTTTATCGTAAAACTCAAAACCCTCTATATTGAAATATTCCCAGCCAAGCCCGAGTTTCGGATATTCATCCTTTGCAAATACGCCCTGGTAGGCCATATTATGAATCGTAAATACCGTCTTTATGCCGCTATAAAACGGATCGTCTTTATAAATGGCCTTAAGGTAAACCGGTATCAAAGCCGTTTGCCAGTCATTGCAGTGGATTACATCCGGTTTGAAATTTTCTTTTTTTAACAGCTCTAAAACGGCCTTTGAGAAAAATGAAAATCTTTCAAGGTTATCCGGAAAATCGCCGGCCTTTGTGCCGTAAAGCTGCTCTCTTTTAAAATACGCGTCATTTTCTATAAAATGCACAGGCACAACCCCGGCCATTAACGCCTTTTGGCCCTTTTCCTTGACACAGCTGTATTTAGGAAGGCATACCCTTATATCTATTTTAAGTTTTTTAAGATAAACGGGCAATGACCCTGCCACATCAGCCAAACCACCTGTCTTTGCGTACGGCACAACCTCGCTTGAACAAAAAAGTACTTTCATTTTATCTCCCTCATATCCAACCAATTCTCTCCTATTTTTAAAGATGCCTCAACAGGCACCTTTAATTCTATGGCATGCTCCATCAGATCCCTTATCAGCGCTGTTGCTTCTTTTGTCTCTTCCTCCGGCACATCAAAAACAAGCTCGTCGTGAACCTGCAGGATCATGCTTGTTTTCATGTTCTTTTTCCTGAGCTGGCTGTTTATATTTATCATGGCTATCTTTATCAAATCAGCAGCCGAGCCCTGTATTGGCGTATTTATCGCCGTGCGCTCCGCAAACTGGCGGATATTAACATTGAGGCTGTTTATCTCAGGTATCCACCTGCGCCTGTCCATAAGGGTTGTGACAAAACCTTTGCTGCGCGCGGCCTCTATCGAATCCTGCATATACGCCTTAACCTTTGGGTACCTTGCAAAATAGGCGTCTATAAATATAGTGGCCTCTTCAACGCTTATCCTAAGGTCTTTTGACAAGCCGTACGGGCTCATACCGTATATTATGCCGAAATTCACTGTCTTTGCAGAAGAACGCATCTTTGAATCAACATCTTCTTCTTTAACATTATATATCAAAGACGCTGTGTGCGTATGTATATCGCGCCTGCTCTTAAACGCCTCAATCATATCGCTGTCGCCTGAGATATGCGCCAGTATGCGAAGCTCAACCTGGGAATAATCCGCGGATAAAATCCTGTTTTGTTTTCCTTTGGATATAAAAGCGCCTCTTATCTGCCTGCCGATGTCTGTCTTAACCGGTATATTCTGCAGATTGGGTTCGCTTGAACTTAAACGGCCTGTTGCAGTGACTGTCTGGTTAAAAGACGCATGCAGCCTGTCTGTCTTTTTGTTTACAAGCTCAGGCAGCGCGTCTACATAAGTGGATTTTAATTTAAAAAGCTGCCTGTACTGCAGTATTGCATCCGGAAGCGCGTGCTCTGCCGCTAAAACCTGTAAAACCGACTCGTCGGTAGACACGCCTGTTTTTGTTTTTTTTACAACACGAAGCTTCAATTTATCAAACAATATNGCGCTAAGCTGTTTTGGAGAATTTATATTGAATTCCCCGCCTGCTATTTCATAAATCCGGGCCGTAAGATTATCCAGGTCTTTTTTAAGTCTCGTAGACATCTTGGCAAGATACCCGGTATCTATTCTGACACCGGCGTATTCTATCTGCGCCAAAACATATACAAGCGGAAGCTCTATATTAAAAAATAACTCGTAAAGGCCTTTTTCCTGCAGCTGAACGCTTAATACATTCTTAAGGCGCATTGTGATGTCGCTGTCCTGGCAGCAATACCTGCATACCTTATCCACGTCCACCTGGTCCATGGTAATAGCGGATTTACCCTTGCCTAAAAGATCTTCTATAACCGGGTTCATCCTGTAATCAAGGTATTCAAAAGCTATATCTTCAAGATTATGATTTGACTTTGACGGGTTTAAAAGATACGACGCCACCATCGTATCAAAGATTACGCCTTTTAATTCAATACCCTGATTTTTCAGTATAAGAATTTCATATTTTATGTTTTGGCCTACCTTACCTATCTTTTCATTTTCCAGTATGGGTTTTAGTTTCTTAAAAATACCGTCTATTTTTTTTACCGGCACATAATACGCCTCTTTGGGCTTATAGCAGAAAGACACACCCACCGGCACGGCTTGCATAGGGTCTGTCCCGGTTGTCTCAAAATCCAGGGCAAATTCAGTTAGGCCTGCAATAGATTTTAACAGTTTGTCAAATTTCTCATCAGTGTCTACTAAGATATAATTAACGTCTTCCTGCACAGCGGTATCAGGCGCAAGGCCTTTAAGCAATTTTTTAAATTCCAGTTCCTTAAACAACNAATACAGCTTATTTTGGTCAGGATTTTTTATTTTTAAATCCTCGACTGCAAAATCTATAGGCACATCTGCGTCAAGCTGCGCTAATTCACGCGAAAGATTTAATAATTCCGTGTTCTTTTTTAAGAGCTCCCTGGTTGATTCTCTTTTTACCATATCTATATTATTCAACAAATTTTCAACGCTGGAAAATTCGGTTATCAGCGACGAGGCTGTCTTGGGGCCGATACCCGGCACGCCGGGTATATTATCAGACGCGTCCCCCATTAAGGCCATCAGTTCAACCATCTGGCANGGTAAAACGCCAAACTTTTCTTTTACAGCCTGCTGGTCATATATAAAATCGCCGTTAAAATTATTAGGGCTGTAAACAAACGTCCTTGAATCAACCAGGGCAAGCGCGTCCTTATCGCCTGTGGCTATATAAATTTCTAAATCGTCTCTTTGCCTGCATTTTTTTACTATTGTAGCCAGTATATCATCCGCCTCAAATCCCGCAAGCTCAAAAACAGGCACTCGATAAGCCTCCAGTACGCTCTTTATTATCGGCAGCTGGCTGACAAGCTCGTCCGGCATAGGTTTTCTGTGAATTTTATACCCGTCAAACTTCTTATGCCTGAACGTGGGCTCTTTTCTGTCAAACGAAGCCACGATATAGTCCGGCTTTTGATCCTTTATTATCTTATTAAGCATAACTACAAAACCGTATACGGCATTTGTTGGTTGGCCGTTTGATGCCGAAAGATTTGCTATAGCATAAAACGCTCTGTAGCAAAACGAGTTACCATCAATTAAAAATAGTTTTTTCATTAGGGGATTTAATAAAGGTGGCTATCAAAAAGGAAAGCTNCTATTTTTTCTTTTTAACCGCTGTTCCGTAACCGTAAATAAAACTATTGTGCTGGAAATACCTCACCTGGACTACTTCTTCAGCGCCCATTGCCTTGGCTTTTTTAAGAAGCTCTTCATTGANCGCGCCTATATCATTTTTTTCCGAACGGTATGCTACAACTCCCATAATATTATATTTCTTTTCTATGNNAACGTCTGCTGCTTCAGGAGCTGACGACGAAAACACTTCTTTTTGTAATTCACGAGAAATTCTGGCCTCAATATCCTGCGAGCTTTCCTTTGGCCGCTCTTGTACAGCTACTACAGGCTGCGCAATTGAAACAGGCGCAGGTGTAACGGTTTTTTTTGGTGCAGGCACTGCTGTTTCGCTAACTGCCTCTGTTAAAGGCCTGTAATAACCGCTCTGAGTGCGGCGCTGGCAATACCTTAGCAGCCTTGCTGACTCGGCGTGCTCCGGGTCAATTGCCAAAGCCATCTCAAATTCTTTACAAGCCTCTTCATATTTTGAAGCAAGATAAAAATTCTGCCCTCTTTTAAAATGCCTGTCAACTTCTTTTAATGTTGCTTTATCCTGACGATTACGCTCCTGCTCTTTCTGAAGCCGCGCCTGNTCTTTGGCTTGCTGTTTTAATCTTTGTTCTTGTTCTTTTTTTAAACGCTCCTCTTCGCGCTGCTTTTCTCTCTGGGCTTTTAAATCCATTGCTGTAGTTTTAGTTACAGGCTCTACCTGCTTTTTTCTTTCAAGACGAGCCTGATCTTTTTGAAGCCGCACTTGTTCTTTGGCTTCTTCTTTTAACTTGCGTTCTTGCTCTTTCTGAAGCCGCGCCTGTTCTTTGGCTTGCTGCTTTAATCTGCGTTGCTGTTCTTTTTTTAGCTTTAGCTGTTCTTTTTCCTGCTGCTTTCTTAAGCGCTCTTCTGAAAGCTTCACCTCAGGTTTCATTTCAGGTTTTGCTTCAGGTCTTACCTGAATCATTAAATGTTCTTTTTCTACCTGTCTTTCTGTTTTTAAATCAACTGCTATAGGTTTAGTTACAGGCTCTGCTTTTTTCTCTTCAATCTTTTGCGTATGCACCTGCATAAGGGCAAGTTCACGCTGCTCTTTTTCTTCTTCAAGCTCTTGCTGCCTTCTTAGGCGCTCTTCTTCACGCTTTCTTCTTTTCTCAAGTCTTGCCTCATCCTCGGCTTGTTTCTTTTTGGCTCGCTCGGCCTCTATCTTTAATTTTTCCTCTTCCTTTTGTTTCTGTCTTTCTATACGGGCCAGCTCTCTTTGCTCTCTCAGCTCATCAAGCTGTTTCTGCCTCTCAGCTTTTGCCTGTTCTCTCTTTAATCTTAGTTGCTCTTTTTGTTTCTCTCTTTCAAGACGTACCTGTTCCTGCGCTTGATGCTTTAATTTGTACTCTTGCTCTTTTTTAAGTTTCAGCTCTTCTCTCTGCTTTTCCTTTTCAAGGCGCGCTTGTCGCGGTTTCTGACGCTCCAAACGAGCCATTTCTTTTGCTTTACGCTCTTGTTCTGCCTGAACATTAATAAAATGCCTGCGCTCAAGTTTCGCGTTCTGCGCATCAACAATCAAATTATCAATACCGGCATAATCCGGGTCTGTGGCCCTTATCTTTTTATACTGGCTTATGGCCGCGTCGTATTTCCCGGACTGAAGATACTGCTCGGCTCTTTTTAAATAATCGGCGCATTTCTTATCCTTCTTCATTTCAGCAGATTTCTCCATGGCGATTCTCTTTGCCAGGTCATCTGCCATTGCCTGCTCCACTTGTTCAGGCGTCTGCTGTCTTGGAGCGCTTTTGAATAAGCCAAGTTTTCTGGGGCCCTGTTTTTTCGCCTTAACTGTTTTACGCCGGTTAAATTCGGCTACCAGTTCATCGCGTTTTGCTAAAGCGTTGGTCCTCCACTGATCGTTTTCCGACCCCATCTGCGACCTTCTATCCAGATAATAAATCGCCTCTTCCAGCATATCTTTTCTCTCATACAAAAACGCCAAATTGTTATAGGCGCTGGCATAGTCCGGATCAACAGTAATAGCCTTGATATAAACTTCTTCGGCTTTTTTCAGCTGACCCATTTGTTCATAAAGTACGCCAAGGTCATTGTAAGCGCAGGCATAATACGGGTTACATTCTACGGCTTTTTTATAATTATATAATGCTTTTGGAATATTGCCCTGGCGCTGGTAAGTATATCCTTTAATCCTGTATTGTACGGCCTCTAAAACAGCGTCGTTATTATTAAAACCTGACGATACGACTGGCATGAAAAAAACAGAAATGAAACTTGCAACAATAATAAACAAAATTATCCCGCAGTCGACCTTCTTTCTTTTGCCGATAATATTGTTTTTATACATATTGACTAACTCCTGTAATTTTAAAATGTTTCTTTGGCTATATTAATAATATTATAATATATTTAAGTACTATTATGCCTATAAAAAACATTGCTGTCAAGGAAAATCTAGCTATTTCTGGCGCGCTACCTCATATATCCGGCGCAAAGCTACATTGTTTTTCCTGGCAAGGAGCCTGGCATCTCTGTATTCAGGCGAAGATGTGATTATCTTATTGCCTGATTTTCCTATTTTTATATTCATAGAGCCGTATTCTGTGTTTATTTTTTTAAAAAACCTGGGAAGTTTATACCTGCCTGCTTCAAAAACGCGCACGCCCAGAGTAGTAGTCTCCTGGAAAACCGCGTCTATAACTTTTTTGAGATTCTCTTTTTTTGTGATAGCAGATAAAAGTATACCCATGCGGCTTTTTTTCATGTAAACAGGCGCAAAATAAACATCCAGGGCGCCTGCCGCAAAAATCTCCTCCATCATATGTTCAGTGCCCACCATGTTCATGTCGTCTATATTGGTCTGGATCACAATCACAGAATCAGTGTCATAATCCAACTCTTTGGCGGATTGGCCTAAAAATACCCTTAATATATTCGGCTGTTGTATTGCTTCGAATGTACCGGCTGCTGTGCCTATTGTTTCTACGCTCATAAGAGGCATAAAACCAAAACTATCCGCGACAGTCTTTAAGATGCCTGCTCCTGTTGGGGTCGTAAGCTCAAACCTGTCTTCCCCCGAATAGATAGGCACGCCTTTAAGCAACACGGATGTTACCGGAGCCGGTACAGGCAACAAACCATGCTCTGTTTTTACAACGCCTGAACCAAGGTTTATGCTTGAAGCATAAACCTTGTCTATATTTAAATGCTCAAACGCGATAGCGAAGCCGACAATATCCACAAGAGAATCCGTGCTTCCTATTTCATGAAAATGTATCCTGTTTTTTGGAATATTATGAACCGCGCACTCCGCGTCGGCTATATTTTCAAAAATCTTAAGCGCCAGTGTTTTTACTTTCGAGCTGAGGCCGCTTTTATTTATTATATTTTTTATTTCCCCGAGAGGCCTTTCC
>Ga0051980_10002257_pt1 | contig 14539 bp, 14 predicted proteins | sample CryGey13umfilter_2_FD_55014 | JGI IMG/M metagenome (GOLD analysis project Ga0051980, IMG submission 55014) | Groundwater microbial communities from aquifer in Utah, USA - Crystal Geyser 4/9/14 3 um filter | ecosystem: Environmental > Aquatic > Deep subsurface > Groundwater | place: USA: Utah...
CGCTGACTGGCTCTGGGTCAGAAAAAGTAAAAAACCGAATACTGTAAAAAGACCGCCTTGCAGGATCTTGTTCTTATAAGTTCCGGAAATACCAATCATGGTAAAAAAAAGTGCCAGTAGCGCAATAACACTGCGGTTTAAAGTGGCTCCTGCAACTTCTTCTCCTTGAGCCATGCCGTGTGTAAGCCGATGGAAAGGAAAATTACCGGCCATGTCGATGCTGCAAACGAGCGCCGCGCCAAATGCGATGCCAGTCATGATTTTTAAATAAGGCCGGACGGTTGCAAGTGGTATGGATTGTGCCACTGCAACCAAAGCAATGCCCGGCAGGATAATCAGCGCAACTTTTAGAGTGCGGCTTACAACATATCCGCCATCAATGGCCCAGAGACTGCTTGCTCCGGCTAAAAACAGAATGGCAAGTGCCCATAAAAATATTGTTTTGGGGAATTCCGGTTTTTCATTGAAAACAAAAGGATAGGCTATAAGACTAACCGTGCCGATAATCCCCGGCCAAAATGCCAGAAAGCGTGGCGCAATAATGGCAACAACCATTGTAAGCGCGAGACCGCATATGAAAATCAAGCCAAAAACAGTGCTTTTTCTATTGTATAATTCTACCATAAAATCCAGTAGCATTATTTAGAAAGCAGTAACAGAATGTATCTGTTTTTCTCCCCTGCATTTTAGGATGTGACATATTTTTTTGTAACCTTTCACATTGATCAGAAGAATTGCTCATCGTATGCTAAATTCCCGATGCATGACATAAACCAAATAAAAGGAAAAATTACGATGAATATGAAGAAAGTCGTAACCGCCGGAATTATCGCAGGTGCTGTCTCTTTGGCGATTGCGAATGTGAATACAGCCAATGCTGAAAACGCCAAAACAGAAAAATGTTATGGTGTGGTAAAGGCTGGTGCCAATGATTGTGCCTCTGCCGATAAAAGCCATAGCTGCATGGGGCAGGCCGCAAAGGATGGCGATGTGAAAGAATGGGTTGCTGTTCCTGCCGGACTTTGCGAAAAGCTGGTCGGGGGATCTCTTGCTGCCGGTGAAGGCGGTACAAAAGCATCCTGTGATGGAAAATCAGGCTGTGAAGGCAAAGAGCAAAAAGAAGACCATAAAGGGTAAGTGAATGTCTTCGCATTCTTACATGAATGCCGATAAATATCCTCTTCCGGCTGTTCCGTTTCGGGCAGCCGGAATTGGGCTACGGACAAAACATTATGAAGATATTCTTGTTCAAAAGCCGGATATTGGCTGGATCGAGGTGCATCCCGAAAATTATTTTGGTGGCGGCATGCACCGTCATTATCTGGGAAAGGCGCGGGAGCATTACCCGCTAAGTTTACATGCTGTGGGACTTTCATTGGGATCGGATCAGCCTGTTGATGAAAACCACATTAAAAAATTCAAGGAACTGATTGATATTTTTGAGCCGTTTCAGGTGTCTGATCATGCCTCATGGAGTGCCAGCGGCAATGCACATCTGAATGATCTTCTGCCGCTTCCTTATACTGAAGAAACACTGTGCCGTTTATGTGAAAATATTGACAGGGTGCAAACCTGTTTTGGCCGAAATATTCTCGTTGAAAATCCTTCAACCTATCTGTCCTTTACAATTGATGAAATGCCGGAATATGAATTTATGAATGAACTGGCAGAACGTGCCGGATGCGATATTCTTCTTGATGTGAATAATATCTATGTCCAGTCCGTCAATCATGGTTTTGATCCCTATGATTATATCAACAATATCAACGTCTTTCCTATTAAAGAAATTCATCTGGCCGGCCATACGGAACGGGTCTTCGAGGACGGATCAATACTGGTTGATACCCATAACCGTCCGGTGCGGGATGAGGTCTGGGAGCTGTATCGTCATACAATTAACAGGCTTGGCGCTATTCCGACATTGATAGAATGGGATGGTGATATTCCGGCGCTGGTGGAACTGGTTCATCAGTCTGATAAAGCGCAGGCCATTATTGATGCACATATCATACAGGATCAGGCCGTGCATGCCGCTGAGTAAGATTCAGAAAAATTTTAAGGAGATGATCCTTGAACCTGATTATTCTGATCGGGAACAGGAGGTTTTTCGGGCTATGTTCCGGCAGAATTACGGCATCGCGCTTGAAAACCGTATGAAAGTTTACCGCAATAATATTGTCAGGGGTCTGAGTGATGCGGCGATGGCAGCCTTGCCAATGACCAGAAAATTGGTGGGCGAGGCTTTTCTGGAACAGGCAATGCGCCATTATGTTCTGCAGAATCTTCCCGAGGAGGGAAATTTAACGCTATATGGGATGGGTTTTCCTGATTTTATAAAAGAATATGAGCCTGCCCGTCATCTCCCTTATCTATCCGATTTTACCAGACTGGAATGGGCGTGGGAGGCCGCTTATTATGCCGATGATGATAGAGCGCTTGATCCTGTTCTGCTTGCCGATATTTCCGAGGAAAAGCTTCTCCATCTCGTGTTTGCGTTTCGTTCTTCTTTTTCGCTTCTTGACTCTGTATTTCCGCTCGATGAAATTGTTGATTTTTGCCGTGCCGATGAAGCAGAGGAGATGCATGAACTAAGCAACAAAGGGGCAAAACTTATGGTGTTTCGCCCCGATTTGAAAGTTGAAATCAGGAAGCTGGATGAAAGTGAATATAAGTTTTTAAAGCTATTACAGCAGGGCCAGACAATTGAGAGAGTCGTTGTAACTCTTCTTGAGTCTGATCCGAATTTCAATATCACGGATCTTTTACAAAAACATTTACGTCTGGGAACATTTTCTGATTTTGAGATGAGGAGCTAGAATATGAAGTCATTTTTGCTGAAAGCCGATCATTTGATCGAGCCTTTGCGTCATATTGCCGATAAATTTGCAACGCCTTTGCTGTATCTTGGTTTGCGGCTTTATGTTGCCGAAGATTTTTTTCGCTCTGGCTGGGGACGTTTAAAAGATTATTTAAATGGAAGCTGGGAGACGCAGCTTTTCCTGTTTGGAATGGAGCATCCTGTTCCCGGTCTTGATCCGGCTCTGGCCGCACCGGTAACAATGGTGGCAGAGTTAATATTGCCCGTTCTTCTTGTTTTTGGTCTGTTGACCCGTTTGGGTGCGGCGGGTCTGTTTATGATGGCGCTGATAATCCAGTTGACCTATCTGGAGCATTTCCAGCATATTGTCTGGATGACAATGATGGCAGTAATTTTTGTCAAAGGAGCAGGCGTTATTTCTTTTGATTATTTATTATTAAAATGGATTAAAAAGGAAAAGGAAATTGAAAATGAGCCAACCGAAAATTGCTGCGCGAAATCCCGTTGAAGTCGAATTGGACGAAGGAAAAGTGTATTTTTTTTGCACTTGCGGACACTCCAAAAAACAGCCTTTTTGTGATGGTTCTCATACCAATACAGATTTTACACCTCATAAATTCACTGCTGAAAAAACAGGCAGGGTTTGGCTGTGCCAGTGTAAAAATACCGGGAATCGTCCCTTTTGTGATGGAACACACAAAAAGCTGCCTGTTTAATTTTCCGGTATGATGGAGTGGAAAGCGTTATAGCAATAGGTCTGGTTTGTCTGGTAGTCCCTTTTTATTTTCCAACAGATATTAAAATATCCAGAAACTGTTGTGCAACGGCTTGCCAGGTATAGTTTTCCTCGGTGTGGCGGCGGCGCTGGTCTTTGGTGTTTTTGGTAAGAGCGAGCGCTCTGGCGGCAGCATCGGCTAGATCATGGTCATGCAGGGCGCCGAGATATGTTTGTGTAATAATATCGCGTGGCCCCGTAACATTATAGGCGGCAACCGGCAGACCGGAAGCCAGTGCCTCGACCAGAACCATTCCGAAGGTATCCGTGCGCGAAGGAAAGACAAAAATATCGGCGCTGCGGTAATGCGCGGCCAGATCTTCTTTTTCCTTTTTACCGATGAAACAGGCCGCCGGATATTTGCGTTTTAACATAGGAAGATCAGGGCCTTCTCCGATAATGACTTTAGAACCTTCCCAGTCCATATCCAGAAAGGCTTCAAGATTTTTCTCAATGGCAATACGCCCGACATAAAGCGCTACAGGATGGGGCAGGTCATGAAATAATGTGGCATCGCCAGGGTAAAAAATGTCAAGACGCGCCCCGCGTGACAAACGGTGCATATCTGTCCTGAAGCCCCATAATTTCAGCTCCTTCTCCAGGCTTTCTGTTGCCACTATCACTCCGGTGGCGTGGTCATGGAATATCTGTAAATGACGAATAATAATATTTTTGATAAAATTGGTTAAAAAAGGTAGATATTTTCCAATACGTTTGGCGATATAATCCGGAAAATGGGAGTGGTAACAGGTTGTGAATTTAAAGCCGTGGCGGCGGCAGTATTTTTGTCCTGCCCGTCCTAGAAAAGCTTCTGTTCCGATATGAATGACATCAGGATTAAAATCATCAATCATTTTTTCCAGACGGCGATAGGGGAAAAGTGCCAGTTTTATTTCCGGATAGCCCGGAAGCGCTATACACCATGGAAAATCGGCAGGACCAATGACTGTTATTTCATGCCCCCTATGGGTCAATTCTTCGCTAATATGCTCGTATGTGCGCACGACACCGTTGATCTGGGGTTTCCATGCATCGCTGATGATTAAAATTTTCATGGGAAAAGACTGTTATTTCCGTGTGCGCAGTTATAGACTTAATTATAGCATGATCTATTACGGGCGAAAGAAAAACAGTCAAGAATGAATTTTTTTTATAAAGCAATTTTCGTACTGGTGGTTTTTTTCGCATTGTCGCCTGTGGAATTACGGGCGCAGACATGTGGAACAGAGTACGAAGTCATAGTAACGCTAAATCCCCCGATATTTGGGTTTCCGACAGTCTGGGATGCGAAATATAATCTCAAGGACAGGATGATGCAAACGGCTTCCGGTGTGGCGATGGAAGGCGGCACGGTTTTTACCTACGGAAGAACCCTGTCCCTTGATCACTTCCAGCCGCAGGAGATCGTATTCTCTGAAATTAATCGGCGGGGCCGGGCGCTGAAGGAAGAAAAATATCCGGCAAAAGACGGGGAAGATCCCGTAAAAATGATTCGTTCCGGCAAAGAATTTATTGCTATTTCGAATTTACGTGGCGGGGCGGGAAAAAAAGAAAAACAGGCGCGTTTGAGCTGGCATGATTTGAATGGAAAATACAAACGCGAAAAATTGCTGCAGGACAAAGTTTTTGATTATGAAGCCATGGGTCTGGTTCAGTCCGGTGACTCATCCGGTTTTATTGTGATTATTCGCGGGNTCAATCGTCACGATGAAACGGACCAGAATGGCATTTTGATAAAATTTACGCCGGGTGGCGAGCTTTTGTGGAAGCGTAGCTATCGTCCGGGTATTCCAAATGTCCTTCATAATCTTGTGCCTATAAAGGACGGGAATTATATCGCCGTTGGCCGTATCCGGCTTGATGACGGGCGCATGGCGGGATGGGCTATGAAGCTGGGATTTGATGGCGCTATTCACTGGCAAAGAATCTATCCGCGCGGTTCTTTTTCCGTTTTTCACCATGCGGCTCTTTCTGCCTTGCAAACAGGTGAAGGAAAAGGATTTATTCTATCGGGAAACTCGAAGCCCTATGATGGAAATCCTGAGGCGGCGTGGGTCATGGCCATTGATGCTCTGGGAGAACCGTTATGGCAGCGTTATTATCGGCGGCCGGATTACGGGCTACAGGGGCAATGGATTGTTAGTGAACCGGATGGGCGTCTGGTCGTGATTATGAATGCCAAAGCAGTCAGTGGTGAAGGCCATCATGACCATGTGCGGATGCTCACTTTGACGCAACGTGGCGTCCAGCTTGCCGATGAAGCTTATTATGAAGGACGGCAGACACGGGCAACAGATTATGTTGCAGGCTGGAATGGTGAACGTATTCTGACCGCCGTGATCGAGGATGATCGGGGCGAGGATGAAGAAAATGGAACTGTGCCGATTCATGTGGTCGGTCTTCTTCCCGAAGAAGACACCGGAACAGAAACATTTCCTGCCGAACAGGAAAAGCCGATTTATAAAGGCTGGGTTTTTGTTGCGACAGCCCTTGATCCTTATGATGATCCCTGTCATGCATATCAAAAATAGAAAATGAGCCAGAACCCGGACGATTTTACAGATGATGAGGATATACTGACCTGCATAGTGCAGGAAGAGGATCATGATGCGCGGCTGGATAAAATGCTGGCGCAGCGTTTTCCCGATTTCTCCCGCTCGCGCCTGAAAGCGCTTATTCTGGAAGGTGCTGTCAGTCTTGATGGCGTGAGATGTACAGATCCTTCGTGTAAAGTTAAAAAAGAGATGGTGCTGGCTGTCACGGTACCGCCTCCCGTTGACGGTATACCGGAAGCCGAGAATATTCCGCTCGAAATTCTTTATGAAGATGACGCGCTTTTAGTGGTGAACAAGCAGGTCGGGCTGGTGGTGCATCCGGGGGCGGGGCATTATACAGGAACGCTGGTGAATGCCTTATTGTATCATTGTGGTGATAGTTTATCCGGTATTGGCGGCGTGCGCAGACCGGGTATTGTGCATCGCCTTGACAAGGATACCAGCGGCCTGATGGTTGTGGCAAAATCAGATCAGGCTCATCAGGCACTTTCGGCACAGCTGGCCGACCGGACACTCGGACGGCATTATAAGGCTGTGGTATGGGGCGTGCCTCTACGCAAAGGTTTTATAGACCAGCCCATCGGCAGACATGCGGGAAACCGTCTGAAAATGTCGGTCAACCATAAAAACGGACGTGAGGCAGGAACCCATTATCAACTGGGGCAGAGCTATCACGGGACAGTATCGCTGGTTGATTGCTGGCTTGAATCAGGACGAACCCATCAGGTCAGGGTTCATATGGCTTTTATAAAGCATCCGCTGCTGGGGGATACTCTCTATGGACAGCAGCGCAATAGCGGAGAATCTGCTCTGAAAAAAGCGGGTTATGAGCCTGATGTTATTGCAGAAATACTGGCGTTCCCGAGACAGGCACTCCATGCATGGAGGATGGGATTTATCCATCCTCTCAGCGGTGAGGAAATGTTTTTTGAAGCGCCTTTGCCAGAGGATCTCACTCGTCTGCTTTCGCTTTTATAAGTTATTTTAAAGGGAAGCTGTCAATGATATTCTGAAAAATATAGAAAATCATTTGCCTGTATCACGTTTATATCGTTCAATAGACGTATGGCGAAGATATTAATAGCAGAAGATGATTCATCCATGCGCCATTTTTTGGCCATGGCGCTAGAGCGGGCAGGGCACGATGTAAACTCCTGCGAGGATGGACTCAGTGCTTTACGGGTTCTGGAAGCAGAAGGTCAGGATTTTGATCTGCTGCTTGCCGATATTGTAATGCCGGGTATGGATGGAATCGAGCTTTCGCAAAAGGCCTCGAAAATAAGTGATCATCTCAAAATCATGTTTATTACCGGATTTGCGGGTGTTGCCCTTGGCAACCGGAATCCGGGGCATGAAAAAGCGCGTGTTCTGTCAAAACCATTTCATCTTAAAGAGCTGGTCGATCAGGTGGAAGAGCTGCTTGCCGCCTGAAGTCTGTTGAGTTGCATAAAGGATCTATGTTATGATTCCCCATAATAGATATTTTTTGCCAGAAAAAAAACCATGACGGAAATCCGGTTTTATCATTTGCAAACGCAGACTCCCGAAGCGGCTTTGCCGCAAATTCTGCAAAAAGCACTGGCGGGAGAGCGCCGTATTGTTATCCGTATGGCCGATGACAAAGCTGTCGAGAAACTCAATGATCTGTTATGGACGTTCAGTGCCAGTAGTTTTTTACCCCATGGCAGCCGCAAGGACGGCTTTGCCGAAGACCAGCCTATCTGGCTGACGGACAAGGATGAAAACCCCAATCAGGCTGATGTTCTTATTCTCACCGATGGTGTTTCATCCGAAAATGTTGCTGATTACAAGTTATGCTGCGAAATGCTGGATGGCCGTGATGGCGAGGCGGTGAAAGCGGCGCGTGAAAAATGGAAGTCTTATAAAGAATCCGGTTACGAGGTCACCTATTGGCAGCAGAATGAAAAAGGCGGCTGGGACAAAAAAGCGTAAGAAGGGCTTCTTTAATCCGGTTACGATGATGCTGGGGGATTCTCTGCCGAAATTTCCGGGTTGATCACTTTATAATAATAACGTCCTTGAATGGCTTTTCCTTCAATGCGGGCATAATAAGGGTGCGTTCCGAAATGGGTGTACCCCATGTTTTCATAAAGTCTGATCGCCGTTTCCATTGTTTCCCGTACATCAAGGTTAATCACGGAAAAACCCTCATCCCGGGCTCTTGTTTCTACAATTTCCAGCATTTTACGGGCAAGCCCATAACCTTTACGTGCCCAGGGCGCAATAAAGTGCGTGGTCAGGGTGACGGNAAAACTCTGTGCCTCGTTATTCCGCGGCGGAGTGATGAGCTGCGCTGTGCCGCAAATAACCCCGTCAAGACGTGCAACAAAAAGCATTCGTNCCGGCATTGCCAGAACGCCCTTCCAGTAACGTTCCAGAATTTCCCGTGCCGGCAGGGCGACCCAGCCAAAACCACCACCAGCTTTGATCGCTTCATCTGTGGCATCGCATAAATCCCGAAGATCGGCGTGGGAAAGCTCGGTGACATATTCAACGGTCGCGATTGCGTTTGCGGGACGGGTTTGCATTTGGTCAACCATGTGAATTATCCTTTAATATTATTCCGTAGAATCTATCTTAAAATAAGGTTTCCCTGATTCTATTCAACCATAGAATTATGAAGAAAATAAGAACATCCTGCGATTGTTTTTTGTGCACGGCAACATTCAGGGCTATGATGTTGTCGGCGGGCTTCATCTTGCCTATGATCTGGAAGATGAAGAAGATCGTGCGGATTATTCTGTGACAGCCAAGATCAGGGATATTCAGCTTGATATCTGTCACAGGGAGCCGGAAAATTTTATGATCTTTTTTACGACGCCGCACGGGACGGAAGGCGAATTTTATATGGATGTTGACTGGACGGTCTATGATGCGCTGCATTGTAGTGTTATTTATAAAACCTCGACCCAGGGCTATACAAAACGGCGCACCCCCAATCAGGAAGGGCTGATGCTGATGTTCAGTGATGCTTTTGAAATGGCCGCGCATAATCTGGGAACCGATCAGCCTTTTTTTGATCTTGTAGTTAATGGTGTGAAACCGCAGAAAGAGAAGGGGGGCTCTCTGTCCGCCTTAAAAGAGGCGAGCCGTCCATCTCGATTTGATTCGCTGGAGAAGGTTGCTCTCCAGCAGACCGGTTTTTCAACCGAACCCTTTACAAAAAATATCGACCACAAAAGAAAAGTAGCTGTTCTGGTTCAGAAATTTGGTCATGGCAGCGGATTTTTTATTACACAGCAAGGCCATATTCTTACCAATGCCCATCTTGTCGGTGACGGGCTGCGTACCCGTATTGTAACGGCGAACAAGGAGAAATCACTTGTGGCTGAAGTGTTGCGGGTGGATCGTTCCCGCGATGTGGCTTTGCTCAGGCTGGAAGATATTCCTGAGGATCTGGAGATTGTGACTTTGCCGCTGAGAACAGACTGGCCGGATGTGGGCGAGGATGTTTATGCGCTGGGGGCGCCAAAAGATTACCGGATTTTGCAGGATACCGTGACGAAAGGAATCGTCAGCGCCCATCGCCGTGACATGCGTTTTGAAGGGGTGCGGCAGAATTTTATTCAGGCCGATGTTGAAATTCACAAAGGAAGCGATGGCGGGGCGCTGATTGATAAGAACGGCAATATTGTCGCGATGGCTGTGGGCTCGAAAACGGCGCCGGAAGATATTGCGATGGGCCTTAATTACTTTATCCCGATTGAAGAAGTGCTTGAAGCGCTGGATATCAGGATTGGAAGTAAGGCTCGGGATTGAGAGACCGGAGAGGCCATGACGAAGTCCCGATATTTATAAATCGAGCCTATTATCACTTCAAATAAGAATTTATATGATTTCAGGCGGAACCGGTGCTCGCCTTCTTTTTTATTCCATTCTGGAACCGTATTCGGTCGAGGAGCCAAAATCGCTTGTCATCATGTGAACGAGTAAGGCCTGTCCGGCGTGCCCGTCCGGTTTCAAATTGAAGTTGGTCTGATAGGCGCGGATGGCATCTTCGGTGAGTGTATCGGCAACACCATCGGCAGGGCCGGGATAGAGTCCTATACGGATGAGCTGTTCCTGAATTTGTGCAACAAGCGCCTGATTATTTTCGGACAGTTTATTATTGTTATTTTCCTCTATTGTCGCCAGAGCGGGTGGTTCTTCCAGGGGAAGCGCCTCAATATATTCGACACCCCTCTTTTTTTCGGAGAGGGAAGCTGTTTTTTCTTTAGGCTGTGTCTGGTTTGTTTCGACTTTTTTATTTTTTTTGATGCCGCTATAAAAATTTTCTATTTCTTCTGGCGCCAGTCCCAGTACTTTAACAAGCTGGTTCATGGCAACTTTGGCTTCGGGACTTCCAAGATCGGTTGCTTTTTTATACCAGTAAAGTGCATCTTCGGGTTTGCTGGCTCCCGTCAACCCGTTCTCGTAAATAAGACCCAGATTATAGGCCGCCTCCATAACGCCTTTATCGGCCGCTTGCTCGAAATAATAGGCCGCTTTTTCAGGATTGTAATCTGTNCCAATTCCCTCGATATAGGCAATCGCCAGATTATACTGCGCTTCGGGATGTCCGGTTTCAGCAGCGGCGCGATACCATTTGACGGCCATCTCGATATTTTTTTCAACGCCGAGCCCCTGATGATACAGGACACCCAGATTATAGCGGGCATTGGCAACGCCTTTGAGAGCCGATTCCCGGAACCAGAAAGCGGCCTTGGTGTAGTCAATGGTAACCCCTCCATGTCCGGTGGTATAGATTGCGGCCAGATCATGCTGCGCCTCGGCAATACCTTCAAAGGCTTTGATTTCCACTTCGTGCATCACAGGCGGTAGACTGGTATCGGCTTTCATGCGCTCGCGCAAAAGGCGGGAGTCTGTCTGCTCTTTCAGAAAAGCAGCAGACGAGTCTTCTTTTACAGGGGCTTTTACAACAGACTCTTCTGCAGGGGTCAGGGATGCCTGTTGCGGTTTTACAGCGTCGCTTGCCGATGTTTTCTCTTTATGGGTTTTATCAATAAGAGTGGCAGCGGCCACGGGAGAAATGTCATTGAGCCGGGCGGCCAGAGCATCGGGGTTTTCCTCAAAACTGGCCAGAAGTTGTTCATCATTCATCTCAAGAGGAGATTTTTCCGGTTCTGTTTCTTCTGGCAGATCTGATGCCAGAATGTCCTGCGGTAAAGATTCTTCTTCTGCCACATCTTCACGGTTATAATCATCAGACGCAGGGAAGGAGGGGAATGTCCCGGTCTCTCCGGCATCGTCACTCTTATTGAAAGCCATTTTCTGTGGCGGTGTGAGCGGGGAAACCAGTTCAGCAACGGACAGGTTGAATGCCCCATTCTGGATATTGCTGATTGTCCAGCCTCCGAAAACACCCAGCATAATCATGGCCATCACAGCCGCAATCCGGACAGGCGCATGTTGTTGCCATAGGGGGCGGTCATCTCCAGTATTATTATTGGCCGGAGTCTGTGTCACAATATCTTTCAGTGTGTTTTGGGGAACGGCCAGCGCCAGTCCTTTTGTGTCCAGAGCACTCCGCGTTTCTGTGACGGCCTCCTCGATTCGCTCCAGTTTACGAATCATACGGGCTTTATCCTGCGCGACCTTGTCCAGACGGCGGTTGATCCGTGCATACTGGGTCAGAGCCTCCTCGATTTTTTGCGTCATGGCAATCGTTTGCTCAAGGCGCTGTTCTTGCGCTTCCTGTGCCTTTTCCATCATATCCTGACGCTTTTCCAGAAGACTGGTTGCTTTGTTCAGGCGATCATGGATTGTCAGATAAGCGCGCTCGCCCTGATCCGATTTTTCGGCAAGGTCTTCCATAACGGCCTTGAGAGCCTTACGTTCTTTCTCGTTGTGCACCAAACGACCGCTAACCTGCTGCAACAGCGTAAGAATCTCGTCATTGTGCGCATCATCTCTTTCGGCGCTGTTTCTAGCCAAATTCCTAACCAATCGTGTCACCTTTTGCCGATTTTGAAGTGGGTATAAGAGTAATATAGCTAGTCTGGCAGAATAGTGCCATGTCTTTCTGGATTCTTTTCCACATTCCTTTGTGAGTTCGTACTTGCTTTTTATAATAATATTGAGTAATTTTCTTTCCCGTTAGACAGATTTTTTATTGGGGCGTCGCCAAGCGGTAAGGCACCGGTTTTTGGTATCGGCATCCGGAGGTTCGAATCCTCCCGCCCCAGCCATTTTACATTTTTTAAACTTTCTCTCTTTCATTCAGCGTCGCCTTAAAACCCCAAGCTGTGCGGGGTCTATCCAGTTATGACTGTCGTCCTCGGCGGCTATAATGCGCCCCCATATATCCCCAAATTCTCTCTCTAGGGGCGTTTTTCTCCGTGCGGTGGTATCCTCAGACGCATAAGGATACCACTAAAAAACGTCTTGTTTCTGGGGTTTTTAAAATTGCTAGTTTGAAGTCGGTGAGCATACCAAGAGAGATAAGAGACAAACTTTAGGCCGCTTCGGGGATGACACTAAAGCCCAGCGTTTCCCTTTGTTTCTGCCAGTCATAAGGGATTTGCTGTTTCGTCAGCATTTGAAGTTGCAGGGATTGTGGCTGCTGGCCGTTTATAATGGCAGCGGTAATATCAGGGGCAAGTTCAGTCAGGCGTAGGATTTTATCGACATAGGAGTGCGGTACGCCCTCGTGTCGCCCAAGGGCGCGTATTGATGGTATGTCTCCGTACTCCAGCATGGTCTTCCACTTGTGGGCGCGTACAACCGCCTTAATAAGGGCACTATCGTAATTCTTGTTTTTATTCGTCACCAGATCGCGTCCGTCAGGTGTTGTGATGATTTTTCGTTTGTGCCGCTTTTTAAAGTCTACGGCCATTTCCAAAATCATCGGCTTATGCATATCAGGATCTTCATTATCTTTGAAAGTTAAATGAGGCATAAGATTATGCAGCACCGATGCCATTCCAGGCGGATGGAATTCAATGATTATTTTGTTAGGATGCACTGTAATTTTGTGAATAATCAGTTGCACTATCCGCGCTTGTTCTGCCGGAAATAGCTCCGCCCACATGACATCAAAATTATTCAGGGCCGCTTTTACATCCGGCAAATCAGCGTTCTCATCAGGATGGCTGGCCAACATACGGTTGAGCCATTCGGTGCTGGTCAAAACGCTTCTTGCACGATCCAGAATAATATCCTCCAGCAAAGGCGCGGAGATTGTCTTAAGAGGGCATTCGCTGTATCCCCTCTTCACAGCCTGGATGCTCACATAATACCGATATTTCTTGTTCTTCTTTTTGGTGGTCGAGGGCGTAATGGCATAGCCGTCTGGATCTTTCAATATGCCTTTGAGTAGATACGGCCTCTCTCCAGCTGATACATTAATTTTTGCTCTGGTGTTGCCGGACAAAATTGCTTGCGCCTGATTCCAGGTTTTCATGTCAATGATGGCTTTATGCAACCCCTCATAAACCTGCTCTTTTTCCTTATGTTCAATTTTGCCGATATAGAGCTTATTGTTGAGGATCTGATACAGGCTGGATTTTGTGAAAGGCTTGGATGGATAATAAGTGCCGCGCCGTGACTTTCTGGCTTTAGTTTCATAACCCTTCTTTTTACAATCCTTTACCACTTCAGTGGCAGAGGCTGTGGTTACAAATGATTTAAATATGCTTTGTACGATCTCCGCTTCTTTTTCGTTCACATTTAACACACCTTCGTTTGCATCATAGCCGAGCGGAATTGTGCCACCCATCCACATACCTTTTTCTTTTGAGAGCGCGATCTTGTCTTTAATCCGTTCCGATGCAATCTCTCGCTCAAATTGAGCGAAGGATTGCAGCACATTTAATACAAGCCTTCCCATGGCCGTATCTGTGTTCAAGTCTTGCGTTACCGATACAAACGATACGTTGTGTTCATCAAAGAATTTGACCATGCCGAGAAAGTCGAACATGGAGCGCGAAAGGCGATCAATTTTATAAACGACTACGATGTTTATCTTGCCAGCCTTAATATCTGTCATCAATCTTTGTAAGGCGGGACGTTCCACCGTGCCGCCAGAAATGCCGCCGTCATCGTAACGGTCAGGAAGTGCTTTCCAATTTTCATGGGCTTTAGCGCGAATATAATTTTCGCCGGAATCGCGCTGTGCATCGAGTGAATTATACTCTTTCTCCAGACCGTTTTCGCTGGATTTTCTGGTGTAAATGGCGCAGCGTTTGGGGGGGGAAGAGATTGTGTCATGATTTTAATCCAAAAAACTTCGGCCCCGACCATCTTGTACCTGTGATGAGACGGGCTATTTCCGAGAGGCTAGAGGTGGTCCTACTTTGTTGGACAGGTTGGCGGCGTTTTTAAGGTGGAATCCCGTTTCAACAATTATGCCGCCATTGCGTAAATTTCTTC
>Ga0051980_10002259_pt1 | contig 14535 bp, 14 predicted proteins | sample CryGey13umfilter_2_FD_55014 | JGI IMG/M metagenome (GOLD analysis project Ga0051980, IMG submission 55014) | Groundwater microbial communities from aquifer in Utah, USA - Crystal Geyser 4/9/14 3 um filter | ecosystem: Environmental > Aquatic > Deep subsurface > Groundwater | place: USA: Utah...
GTAGCGGTGAAAGTGGTTGCCTCGGAGGAAGAACATCCACTCCTGACCACTGATCCCCGGGAAGTCTACATCTAGCTATGAATCCACAGTTAGTATTTACTCTTTGGTCATTTCGTAAGGAACTGAAGTTTGTCCTACTGGCCTTTGTTACTATCCTGATGCTTCCGGTGATCGCGGTCATTTTACTGACTCAAGTAGGTATCAATATTATCTCTGACAAATTAGTTGACCAAAACCCAATCACTCAAAGCATTCAAATCAAAGACCCAATCACAGGCGAAGTCGTTAAGGAAATAAACCCAACCATTGTCTGGCCCACAAAAGGCATTATTACTTTAGAATTTGGCGAATCAAGTCTCTATCAGGTTTTCCATACTGGACTTGATATTGCAGGTAAACTTGATGATCCAGTCAACCCGGCTATGGATGGCACCGTGATTTACGCTGGAGAGATTTTCTGGGGCTATGGCAAGCATGTGATTGTTGATCATGGGAATAATGTAGTGACTATTTACGCCCACTTAAACAAGATTTATGTCTACAAAGGCCAAAAAGTGACCACCAGCGATGTAATTGGAGGTCAGGGCCAAACTGGCTGGGCAACTGGGGTGCATCTCCATTTTCAAGTGAATGTGTACGGGATACCAGTCAATCCAAGGGTATTTTTAGGAAAAAATGTTAATAATTGAGGGGCGTTTGAGTAATGTTACTCTTCGGTGTTAAAATACAAATATATGAATAGCGATTCAATGGACTTAAAAGCAAAAAAAGAATTTGGCGACAAAGCAAGAATTGCCAGAGAAAAATCGGGCCTAACTCAAGCAGATGTGGCTAAAAAGGCTGATATGACCGTTAACTACTATGCCATGATTGAACGCGGGGAAGCTAATTTATCATTTGAAAAAATGAAAAGTATCGTCAAGGTCTTGAAACTGAAGATAACTATTTCCTAATACCATCGCTCATCCTTCTTCATTCACCTGAACTTTTGCATATTTGATCAATCTATCCGCAATTCCTTCTGCTGATTCTTGGGTGGCAAGTGTTGATTTTTTGTCTCGTAAAACTTTCAAAATTGACCGGATAATGAACTTTCTGTTATTTTGGTTTGAAGCAAATTCTATTGTTTCTGCGGGTATTTGAGCAAAGGCCTCAACAAACCTTTCAGATAACACCATTTCAATAATTTCACTCCATGAAATATCTGGATTTTGTTTCTGATTGTTTGCTACTGCCCCCGCGTGGTTCATCTAGGGTATTGTACCTGATTTGTCCAGTTTTGCCCTAGAGGTACTTTTTGTATCTTAAGAAATGAAATAAATCTTCGGCGAAGCCGCCGCCCTCAAGGCGGCGCATTATTTCACGACTTTTCATTTGAGATAGGATATTTAGACTGCCTTCCCAGAGAATTTCTCTGTCGATAATTGATAACTTCCGATGATGATTGCCTCTACAGAGCCATACTTGTATCCCAATGGCTTCTAAAGCCTGAATTTCTGCCTCCGACTGCTCTTCGTAGCGTTCAGTATGATCTTGTGGATCACGAGTCACTATGTAGGTCTTAACGCCACGCTTAACGAGTCCCCGGAAACTTGGCCAGAGTGTTTTCATCCGCTTGGACGTAACAAATGGGCTCTCGATTATTACTTCTGTGTGGCTTGCTTCAAGATCAGCTAAAAAGGCCTTGTAGAACGTCTTTTCGTCAAAAAGGTCGGATTTATACATAATAATCCTCCTTTTCCTCAGGTTGATATACCTCCATCAGCTTGGTAAAATATGATAGTATCTGCAGGAGAAGCGGTTCAAATAGAACATCGTCTCCCGCTCATATACTTCGAAACATTTACATATATTTTCTGCCGAGGTGGCGAAATGGTAGACGCACTACCTTGAGGTGGTAGCGGGAGCAATCCTGTGGAGGTTCAAGTCCTCTCCTCGGCACAGTTATGACTTTATACGAATTTTCCATTTGGTTGTGGCTGGGTTTAGTTGACGATTATTTTGGCTTTTAGTAGTGTAGAGTTGATCCCAAACGGGAAGTCTGTTGATATAATTTACCCATGGACTCTTAGCTCAGTTGGTTAGAGCGCCTCGTTTACATCGAGGAGGTCGCAGGTTCGATCCCTGCAGGGTCCACAACGACTGTCCCCTTTGGAATCTTCCGATCGCCGAAAGTAATTTTGCAAGCAAAAACTTATTTTGCAGTATCAATTAGCTTGAAGTAGGCCTCTTTCCTGGCGAGATTAATAACCGATGGGTAGTAAAGGACGAGTGCCGGTAGCTCCTCGGAAAATGTTTTTTGGAAATCAAAATAGATCTTTTTTCTTTCTTTGGGATCTTGAGTGACCCGGCCATCTTCGAGAAGTTTGTCAATTTTTTCATCCTGTCCCCTACCGATATTGGTGGCTTGAGTCGAGTGCCAGTCACGATATTGGTCAGGATCCTGAGGTATGCTGTAAGTGGTTAAGAGAAGCTGAAATTGATCGGGAGTCGAGGTAACCACCTTTGTACTGATACTTATTTGATCCGAATTCAATTGGTTCTTGATGTTTTCGGCAATTGAAAGTAACTCTGGAGTGGCGGCTAGTTCTAGGGAGATCGGAGACTTAATAAGCTCTTTAGTTCTTACCGGGTTATATGGATAAGTTTTGACCAGAGGATTGAAGGCCCAAGAAGATGGACTGATGGTGGTAAGCGCCTCTGTTTGGTCGAACTTTTTGTCTTTGAGTGAATACGCAATTCCCTGTCTAACATTTTTCTCTTTTAGATTTGGATCTTGTTGATTGAAGATCAAGGTGACTATTCTGTTGAAATCGATTTGCTTTTGGATTTTTCCGTATTTCTCAGCCTCGATTTGATATTCTGAAGGTAAATTTAAAACAAGATCCACTTGCCCTAACTTAAACGCTGTCAAGGCTTGGCGTGGGGTTGGAAAAACATTAAAAACCAACATTTTATCTTTTGAATCAATCGTAATTTGGGAAATGAAGCCTGATGATTTTTGCTTTAAGTGAATATCATACTGACCGATAATTTCTCCTTTTGCGTTTAATAGAGGAACATTCATGAGAGATAAAAATGGTGAGAATTTGGTAGGTATGCTGAAGCGAATTATATTTGGATCGATTGTTTCAATGCTAATATTTGGAATAGAGATCTTTATATCCGATACCTTGACCTCTGTTCCGGAAAACCATTTTAAGTTGGGTTTTAAATAAAAGGTGTATATTTTCCCATCGTCTGTGATGGTCCATTTTTCGGCCAGACCGGGTGATGGTTCATGGCTTGTATTAAAAGCGATCAATCCAGCATTTAGAAAATTTATGATATATGGAGGCAATTGTCCCGATCCAAACTGACCAACAATGCCGATGCGATAATGGGGCCTTGATTTGGGCATCTTGGAAAAGAGTATGTTTCCGAGTAAAGCTACAAATATCGTGATGCCCAAACTAATGAGAATCTGGGTAATGTATTTGTTCACGAATCCTTTGATGAACCAGATTTTTTCGCGAAAAGGGTTGGTCATTTCCAAATTGCGATATTAAGGAATGAAAGGATCAAAAAAATGACCGAGAAAATGATCGTAGCTAAATAAATAATCTTTTCAGGGCCTCGTTTGGTGTGAAATCCTGATTGAGTAGCTGAGGAAAACCCGGCGCCCAAGGACGAATCTTTGGATTGAAGGGTGACGAGTACAATAAGGATAAGAGAAACAATAATCTGGATGATCAGTGTGGCCTGCATAATGTCCTATTATAGTCTCTATTCGGAGTCCTTTCTAATAAGCCAAAAAATGAAGCTATGNAAGGCATTTAGGAGAGTTGAGGTGAGGACATAGGAAAGAAAGACACCAATAAAGAGGGGTGGAATGATAAATCCGCTGAAGTTGGCTCCGGGAAAGGCATAGCTAGTAATGCTGATGCCGCCAACTAATATTTGAAGAAGAAATAGGGTTAGAAGTGAGATAGCCCATGAAAAAAGGTTTAGGGTAATTAAGTTTATCGGCAAAAGAAGAAGTTTTATTACCGGTTTGACAATTTTGTTTAGTAGCAACCATATAACCGAAGCCGATAGGAGGGTTTTAAGATCATGGGGTAGAGAAAAGCTTGGGTAAAAAAGATCCGTAAAATACAGAACGAGCAAATTGATGAAGACATGGCGTAAAAATATTTTCATAAACGATTCGTCATCGCGAGACCGCCGACCGTGCCGATCACCGACTCGGAGATCCCCCTCGGTTCCTCGGGATCCAGGAGAGCCTCGGCTTGAGTACATGATTCGCAATGACACGAAATGTTAATTACCAATTTTAAGTATATTACGAAATTAATTTATTTCGACGCTGGGTTCGATGGAAGGAGTTGGCGAATCGATGGGCTTCGTCACGAATGTTTCGGAATAAGTTTAGAACAGGATCCTCCAGCGGCAAACTGATACTGATAGTTTTATGGTTTTCGTCGAAATAATAGATAGTCTCTCTTTTTTTTGCCAATGCAATTATGGGTATATTTTCCGAAATTATTGGAGAGACGATGGAAAGTTGTGGAACACCACCGTCGAGAATTATTAGATCCGGTGTTCCCCACTCTTTATGCTTCAGCCGTCTGGCGACGATTTGTCTCATGGCAAATGGATCCGACCGGTCTGGAAGACGAACATGAAAGTGGCGATAGTCGGAGGTGCTGGGAGAGCCTTTGATAAATACGGCCATTGATCCAACGTAATTCTCACCTTGTAAATGGGCTAGGTCATAACATTCGATGCGAATTGGCGGTTTCCGAAGTTTAGGATGTCTAAGTCTTTTAACCATTTGAAATTGAAGGGCGTCAGTGGCGTCGGAAAGTTTAAGCAGCAAACTGGAATTGCGAGTACTAAGACAGTGGTGCAAGCCTTCGATTTGAACTTTAACAAGCAGGGCTTTTTCAAACTCCATCTTTTTGATGGCAGTCTTTATTTCTTGATGGAGGCTTTTGTCAAGAATAACAAATTGGCCCGATAGAAATTTCTTGATTCTGCCGAGATGTCGATGATATTTTTCTAGGGATATTTCATCATTGCAGGCACCAGGACAATGGCCAAGATGGTAATTAAAGCAGGCTTTTTGGTGGTTATTGAAGGGCGACAGACAAAAACCAAAGATATTTCTTATTTGTTTATAGAGACCTTGAGAGACCGCGCCTGAAGTGAAGGGTCCATAAACTTGTTTTTTAATGTCATCTAAATTTAAATTAACTATATCGGTGGCGTGGACGATCCTAATTTTGGTATAAGGATGATTGGTGAAGATGATATAGAGGTTTGAGCGGTTGTCTTTGACGATCGTGTTATAACGTGGCTGATACGACTTAATATAATTTGCTTCTGTTATAACAGCTTCAATATCATTTCTTACGGGTTTGAAATACACGAACTTGGTCTGTGGAATAAACTTCAGTGCTTTGGTGCTCCCACCCGTAAAGCTTTCGTAATGTTGTTTAAATCGAGTTTTGAGATTAATGGACTTACCGATATAGAGTGGTTTTTTGTTTTTGTCTTCGAAAATATAGATACCGGGCACTGAAGGTAACGATCGCCAAAAAGCCTCCGATTCCGGAGTAAATAAGAGCCTTAGAGGAGGCAGCGCCAATGGAAAATCCGGTTTCATAGCGATTACCATTTAGATGAATTATAGCTTGAGATGTAACTCCCCTAGCAAATGGCTGTTTTTTGATCTGAAGTCGAATCACTTCTTTTGAAAAAGGTAGAATATTTATCCAAGTGTTGGTTTTTTCTATATATTCGTTCTCTTCACCAGTGAGATTTCCATAATAGAGCACCCCACTGTTATTTTGGATTTGAATGAGGAGATTATTGTTTTCTTGTTTCAAAAATTGCAAAGAAAAATCTGGTGAAGGAAAGTTGATGCTTTCTGTAGGTTCAAAATAAATATCCTTTGATCTTTGGCCATTTTTATAGCCTCCGGCGGGAATAGGATATTCTGGATTTTCACCGTGGATGGCAAGGACGATATGGTTGAAGTCCAGTTTGTTGAAGTAGTCTATGCCTCTCGTAGTATTGGCCCATGTAGGATCGATTTGAATCCATGAGCTTTTCGTTTTATCGAAGTATTCCGGCCAAGCATGAAGCACATCCTGGGTTAGAGAGAGTGGTTTGAGGTCAGGATTTTCTGAAATGGCAAAGCCTTCCAGTTCTCTGGCCGGAACCCCCGATTTTCTTGCCAGTGCTACAAAGACGTTGGTAAAATCGGTACAGATGGCGCTTTGATTATTGATCAGTGATTCAGCGGCCGGTGATCTCGTGGGTCTTTCTCTGTTCAGTTTTTCGTAATCATACTTCAATTTATCTGAGACAAAGTCATAAATTGATTTAGGACTTTTCAGATTTCTTAATTCGGTTGTAGCAAAAACCCCATTGTCATAGTTCCAAACCGAGTTTTTGGCTAGTAGAGAGTCCGATGGTTGTATGTTGGTTGGTTTCGGAGTGAAGTCGAGTTTGACAACCAAATTCACAATTATGTCCTTTTTTTCTCCGGGTGAAAGTGTATATTTGGCAAGAAAATTTCCGTCACGATCTCCCACGATCTCTTCCGGCTTTGGAACGATGTTTTGAAAATAGACTGTTTGATAGGAAGTGTTTGGAGGGAGAGCTATTTCAGTTTGAATGCTAGCGGTTTCATTATTTACCAGATGATAACTCAGATTGCCTTTGTAGAATTGAGTTTTACCAAAAATAGCGCTTATGGATTTGTTACTGATTTTCTGACCACTGAAATAATAAACGTTCCCGTTTACGATGTCCGGTTTTGGATCGATGTACGCGGGAGCGGAAAACCTTGAGGGGACGGTCAGAATAACTGTCTGTTCGGCGACGTTTTCGTCAGGCTCCAAACGAGGAATATCAATTTGCCAGGTGTTACCGGTTTTGGTTGTAATATCGGTAGTGTTGTACTCGATGGTAAAGGTATGATTTTTGTCTTTACCTACCACTTTGCTGATAAAGGGAAAGGAGATGGAGGTCTGGTTTAAGCTTTTGATAACGTTTGCCGTAACCGGGGTGCCTTCATCCAAGACTCTGATGTTTTCAATTTTTGTTTCGTTGATACTAAGACCGAAGTTGGTGGCGTAGACTACCGAAAGATTATTCTTTTGATTTATAACAAACTTGACATGAGTTTTGCCCGTATCTTCTACTTGATAATAAATCTGATAGTTGGTATTAAACTTGGCTAACGCTAGAGCTTGTTTGGGAAAAATCAAAATAAGCCCAAAGGCAATAACTAGGCTACCAACAAATTTGATAGTGGGATAGATTGGCACAGCTCGAGCACGAGATTCGCAATGACGGATTATGTACAATTTTACAAGACTAGCTTTTTTAATTCTTGGGCTGTTGGTGTGTCAAATCTTTCTGCTACTTTTGAAGGTGACCCGTTGGCAATGAGTTCACCCCCTGAGTCTCCACCTTCGGGTCCGATGTCAATAATATAGTCGGCATTCTTGATTACGTCTAGATTGTGTTCTATGACAATAACCGTATTGTTTTGATTGACAAGGTCGACGAGGGTTTGTACGAGTTTGCCAAGGTCTTCAAAATGAAGTCCGGTGGTGGGTTCATCAAGAATATAGATAGTGTGTCCGCTACCTGTCTTGGCTAGTTCTGTGGCTAGTTTAACACGTTGAGCTTCTCCGCCCGAAAGAGTGGGCGCGCTTTGTCCCATTTTGATATAGCCGAGACCCACTTTTTTAATGGTTTCAATTTTTTTACTGATAGGCGGGATGTTTCTAAAAAAATCACTAGCCTCATCCATAGTCATATCCAGTACCTGGGCAATATTTTTGTTTTTGTATTCGACCTCAAGGGTAGGGTCGTTAAAACGAGTGCCTTTGCAGGTTTCGCAGGTGATATAAATGTCTCCCATAAACTGCATCTCGATCTTAATCTGACCACCTCCTTCGCAAGTTTCACATCTGCCACCTTTGACATTAAAACTAAAACGACCCGGTCCATACCCACGATATCTTGCTTCTTGAGTGTTGGCAAATAATTGTCTAATGTAGTCGAAGACTTTGGTATAAGTGGCCGGATTGCTTCGAGGGGTTTTTCCAATCGGACTTTGATCTATTAAAGAGACTCTCCTGACGATATCAGGAATAATAATGGTGCCGAATTTGATATCTTCTTTGTGATGTTGAGGATTTAATTTCTGAGAGAGAGCTTCATAAAGAGTGTCGACAACGAGAGAAGATTTTCCAGATCCGGAAACACCGGTAACGGCAACAAATTTATTCAAGGGAAAATCGACGTCGATGTTTTTAAGATTATGGTGTGTACAGCCAGTTAGACGAATAGAGGCCGGACTTTCGGTCGGTTCTTTGGGCTTTATGGCAACAACGGTTTTCTTGCCGGATAGATATTGGCCGGTAAGACAGTCAGAGGCTTTCATTTTTTCTACGTTTCCTTCGAAAGTAATTTTTCCCCCGAGATATCCTGCTTTCGGACCGAACTCAACTATGTGATCGGCACTTTCCATGGTTTGCTGATCGTGCTCAACCACAACTAAGGAGTTACCGAGGGAAACAAGATCTTGCAGAGTCTTGATCAATTTAGCATTATCCCGCTGGTGTAAACCAATGGTGGGTTCGTCTAAAACGTAAAGGATGCCGGTAAGGCGGGAGCCAATCTGGCTAGCTAGACGAATTCTTTGCAATTCACCACCGGAAAGAGTTCCCGATTCCCGTGCCAAAGTGATGTAATCAAGACCGACAGACATGAGGAAACATAAACGATCCCCTATTTCCTTGACAATTGGCTCGCAGATTTGCTGCTCTGTCACTGTAAGCTTTTTGAATAAACCTTGGAAAAAAGCTGAGGATTTGGCGGTGGACCAGGAAGTAATTTCACTAATTGACTGGTTGTCTACGTGAACTGCTAAGACTTCCGGTTTGAGACGAGTGCCAAGACACACCGGGCAGGTTTTGCGGATTAAGTACTTGGAGATTTCTTCTTTAAATGAATCCGAGCTGGACTCTTCGTAACGTCGTTCAAACTCTTTAGAAAGTCCGTCAAAGGTCATTCTTCTTTGGACGTGTTTGCCGTGCCGATTAATACTTTTGATTGAAAATGTTTTACCGTCGGTGCCGTTAAATAGAATATTCTTTTGCTCCTCCGTCATATCGAAGAGGGGTTTATTTCCAGGAAAGCCGGATGACTCCATGACTTCAAGGATTAATTTTGCCAACCAGGTTCTGGATTCGAATTGAGAGGCCAGAGGGATAATGGCTCCCTCGAGAAAACTTAATGAAGGAGAAACGATCGAGTCTGTATCCAAAACCATCTTGGTTCCGAGACCGGTACATTCGGGGCAAGCGCCTTCCGGAGCGTTGAAAGAGAAATAGCGAGGTTCGATTTCCGGTATGGAAATGTTATCAATGGGACAAGCTAGTTTCTGTGAGAACAAATGATCTTCCATAACCTCAGGATCAGATGGAAATGAAAGGGAGGGATCAATGACGATACTAATACAAACCTCGCCGTCGGAGATTTTGAGAGCTTGTTCCAATGAATCAATAAGTCTCTGTTTCTCATATTCAGGAATGCCCCCTACTTGGCCAATCACGAGCTTGTCAATAATGGCTTCGACATTGTGGCGGTTATTTTTAAAAAGCGAAAGGGTGGATTGGGTGGAGAGGATTTTGCGGTCGACCCTTACTTCGGCGATTCCCTGTTTGACTAAGCCGGGAAAGAGCTCTTTGAATTCACCTTTTTGATTTTTGACTATGGGAGCCAGGATTAGTAAACGGACACCCTTTTGCTTTTGATAGCTGGGGTGACAGACAGCCAGCTCTACTACCGCCTTATATATTTGATTAATATCCTGAGGCATGATCTCCCGACCACATTTGGGACAGTGTGGGTGTCCTATACGGGCAAACAGGAGACGAAGATAATCATAGATTTCGGTAACGGTACCGACGGTGCTACGGGGATTGTGACTCCCCTGCTTTTGATCGATAAGGATGGCTGGAGAAAGACCTTCGATCTGATCAACATCAGGCTTGTCCATGACTCCTAAAAACTGGCGTGCATAAGAGGAAAGGGATTCGACATAACGTCGCTGGCCTTCGGCATAAATGGTGTCGTGGGCCATGCTGGACTTGCCGCTTCCGGAAACTCCGGTAAAGACGACGAGTTTGTTTTTGGGTAGTGTCAGATTGACGTTTTTGAGATTATGCTGACGAGCCCCTTTGATGATCAAATGAGTGGATGGTGAAGTGTCGGACATGACTGTCTATTATACGCCAAATCACCCTAAAATACCCGAAGTTGTTTAATATTATGAAACAAAGGAACCGGGATTAATTGGATAAAGTTTTCGAAAAAGAATCAGTTGACACTTGGTTTCCTGCTTGGATTTTTATAGAGCGGTTCTGGAAGAAGGAATTACCGATTACTGTGAGGTTCACTAAATAATTGTTAGAAAGAGGACTTTAGGCGATGGCTTTTTCGAGTTTGGATATGCGTCTTTCGTGGTTTCTGACCACCAGCGTATTATCGATTAGACCGTCAAGTTTGTTTTCAACCACCTTGAGTCTCATCTTGACTCCACCCATATCTGAGTCGAGAATTTCTACCGCCTGCTTTAAGCCACCGACATCTTCTTTGAGGCCACCAATTTCTTCTTCGATTTTGTCAAATCTGGGGAAGATGACCTGTTCAAGAGCCTCGACAACCCCGTCAAAAATCATTTCCTTTACCTCCTTTTTGTTGTAAATATCTGGCATAAATTTAGTATACCACCGCAAATTAATGACACCTTTTAGTACCTTCAAGGAGACTATTTGAAGGTTGATAGTGGAAAGATTATGGGTGGAGGTGGTGGTATAGGGCGATGGCTTGGTCGAAAATAACTTGTCCGGTAATCCCCCAGCCAAGATAATTATTTATTTCGGATTGGGGAACAAAGAGTCGTTTATTAATGATGTCGTGATCTGGGTCCGGTGTCTGAGGAAGAATTTGGTCGACTTCGCAATAATAGCGAAGTTGGTAGAAATCATCCCCAATAAAGCGTTTTGTCGGATTCGGGTAGTGGCCACCGGGAAATTGGACTCTTTGGCCACCGAGCAAAATTGGATTTTTGACGGTAACATAGGCTTCTTCAATTTGTTCTCGGCGTAATGTTTCTTCCGCGGTTTCCCCCTCTTCAACAGTCCCTCCGGCGAGGCACCACGGTCTTAACTCCCTTCTTTGAATAAGCATTTGACCGTCTGAGTTGAAGACAACTCCATAAACTTGATTGAAGGGCTGAAACTGTTCTAGATTTTCTCCGGGATACCAGGTAAACTTCATAGTCACACCCTTTTCAATCCAAGTATTGCTGACTAATTTTGTTTCGTCCATGAATTTGATTATATGTTTATAATTCAGATATGGAAATTCAATATCAAGAAATTCCGCTTTCGACTGATTCTGAGACAATCCCGAGTTGGTTTGGGAACTACACTCAAAAAATTCGAGACGAAGGCAGAGATCTGTTAACTGAAGTATCTATTATGGAAAAGATGACTCCACAGCAACTGAACGAACATTTAGGAGGAAGTTTTGAAGAGTTGCCATATGAGTTCTTAGATACTCTGTTTATAAACGGCTCGGATAATGAGCTAGTGGGTACTATTTTGAGAAAGAAGCGTGAAGCATATGTCAAGAAACATCCAGAAAAGACACGTGGGGTGCCCGGGGCGGGAAAAGGAATTATTACATTTGATGGGAGATTTATTCCACAATCAACTTGGATTTCAGCTACTGATTCTGAAAAAAGGGGGGCATTGGTTGGGTCTACATGTTTCCATTACAACTCAGAAACGCCCGGTATGGGTTCTGACCCGAGTGATAGATTCTAGTATTGTTATCTGATGGATTCCCGCATTCGCGGGAATGACACAATGGAGTGAGATTGCTTCGGTTCGGAATACCGAAACTCGCAATGACGGAGGGACTATTGGAGTTTCTTGATGGTGTCGCGGTAGCGGGCGGCGAGCTCGAAGTTCCAGGAGTTGGCGGCCTCATTCATTCGTTTTTTTAGCTTCGCGACCAAAAGTTTTTTCTTCTGGGGAGTTAGGGCTTCCGGATTGACGTCTTCGATTTCTTTCCAGCCATGTTCGGCAAGCTCTTTTATCCTGGGAGCTGGTGCTATTTCGTTCCGTTTCATCATTCTTTCGCGGATCGGTTTACTAATCCCGATCGGAGTTATTCCATGTTTATCGTTGTAGTCAGTCTGGATTTTGCGTCTTCGGAGTGTCTCGTCGATCGCTATCCTCATAGAGTTAGAGATTTTGTCTCCATAAAGTATGACATGACCGTTTACATGACGGGCGGCTCGACCCATGGTCTGGATAAGGGACGTGGGGGTACGCAAAAAGCCTTCTTTGTCGGCATCAAGAATGGCGACTAGAGACACTTCCGGTAGATCCAGACCTTCACGAAGAAGATTAATGCCCACCAAGCAGTCGAAGTCTCCTAAACGAAGTTTTTCAAGGATGTCTGCTCTGTCTATGGTGTGGATATCGGAGTGAAGATATTCCACTTTTAGTCCGTACTTTTCTTTGAGATGATCAGACAAATCTTCCGCCATTCTTTTTGTCATAGTTAGAATCAAAGTCCTCTCGCCTTTTTCTTTGCGTTTAATCACCTCTTTGGTTAGGTCATCGATCTGGCCAACCGTTGGACGTACTTCAACTTCTGGATCTAATAAACCAGTGGGGCGGATAAGTTGTTCTGCAATCGTAGGAATCTTGCTGCCACTAGAAAGTGACATCTCGTGTTCGGTAGGAGTAGCGGAAACATAAAGCTTGATGGGGGTACGGGATTGCCATTCGGTATAGGTCAGCGGACGGTTGTCTTTGGCACTTGGTAAACGAAAACCATAATTAATTAGATTTTCTTTTCTGGCCTGGTCTCCGTTATACATACCCCGGATCTGTGGCAATGAAATATGCGACTCGTCAATAACAGTGAGGAAACCCGGTTTGTTAAACTTTTTCGCATTGTAGTGAAAATATTCAAAAAGTGAATATGGTGCCTCTCCCGGGAGACGACCGTCAAAATACCTGGAGTAGTTCTCAATACCGGAAATGTAACCAACTTCCTCGAGCATGGAAAGATCGTAGTTTACTTTCTGTTCCAGTCTGTATGCATCGATAATCTTGCCGGCATCTTTAAAGACCCTGACCTGAGTTTCCAAATCTTTTCTTATGTTAGCAATGGCGTCCCCTTGAGTTTTGGGGTCAGTTATAAATAATTTGGCGGGATGAATGGTGAGAAAGCCGGTATTGTCCAGGTCTTTGTCGGCGATCCGGGTGAAGTTCATCGGATCGAGAATCTCAATATTTTCCAGCGCGCTTCCACCGAAATTCATGGAAATAATGACATCTTTGTAAGAGGGAAAGAGCTGAACGGTACTGCCGACAGCTCGGTACATGCCTCGAGTCAGTTCCGAGTTGGTTCTGGTGTATTGGAGGTCTGATAGGCGCATAAGAACGGTATCGCGAGAGATTATCTGTCCTTTGGCCAGAGGTAACAGGTTCTTTTCTTGGTCAAGAGGTGAACCGATATTGTAAATACAGGAAACTGAAGCGACGACAATCGTGTCGGGACGGGTAAGAAGGTTGGCGGTCGTAGTTAAGCGGAATTTATCTATCTCCGGGTTGATATCTGCTTCTTTTTCGATGTAGGTATCTGTCTGAGGGATGTAAGCTTCGGGTTGGTAATAATCGTAGTAAGAAACAAAATAACTGACGGCGTTGTGAGGGAAGAAATCACGGAATTCCTGATAGAGCTGAGAAGCCAGAGTTTTGTTGTGGCACATGACTAGCGTTGGAAGCTGCGTTTTTTGGATAACGTTAGCTATCGTGTACGTTTTGCCACTACCGGTAACTCCCACTAAGGTCTGGTGCGGGTTTTGCTGATCTATAGAGATAGCTAGCTTCTCGATAGCATTCGGCTGGTCTCCGGTCGGGAGATAAGTAGATTCTAGCTGAAAGTCCATAAGGATATTTTACATTTAATATTGCTTATTTAGGTTTTGGGTCTTATTAGCCTGCCTGCTGGCAGGCAGGTTGACATTTGGGTATTGTTTGGTAATAATGAATCCATGGCCGTAACACTATACAAAAGACAAAGACAGATCGTGGAGTTTATTTCTCAGTTTATTCAGAAGAACGGTTACTCACCCACCCTTTCTGAAATAGCTCACGCTATCGGAGTATCTTCTTTGGCTACCATTCACGAGCATCTTCAGGCATTAGAAAAGAAAGGAATCATCAGGAAGTTTGACGGGGTTATCCGTGGGATTGAGGTGGTGGACAGGCCTAGTGTTGAGCTGGCATCCCTAGAACTCCCCATATTGGGTTATATTGCAGCCGGTAGGCCAATTGAACCGCTTACTGATCCTAACGCCACCATGAGGGTGTCGTCATCAATGGTTTCGGGCAAGAAAAGAGCTTTCGTGCTTCAAGTCAAAGGTGACTCGATGATTGA
>Ga0051980_10002261_pt1 | contig 14521 bp, 14 predicted proteins | sample CryGey13umfilter_2_FD_55014 | JGI IMG/M metagenome (GOLD analysis project Ga0051980, IMG submission 55014) | Groundwater microbial communities from aquifer in Utah, USA - Crystal Geyser 4/9/14 3 um filter | ecosystem: Environmental > Aquatic > Deep subsurface > Groundwater | place: USA: Utah...
AACAATGATGTGTTAGGATGGTCAACCAATGGCGGTGATGACGGTTTTGAATCGCAATTTAATGAATATTTTTCTCGATTAACAGACGTTACTGAATTCCGAAACAAGTACGATTCCGTATTAACTGCTTTTCAAAAAATGGGAGCGAAAGGGGTTTGTGCAACCATTCCTGATGTTACTTCAATTCCTTATTTCAATACCGTTACATTAGAAGCTGTTGACAAAGATGTTTGGATTACGGAAGGTCCTTATTCAAACAATCCTGGAAATGTGCGGAAAGCAACCAATGAAGATTTAATTCTACTAACTGCTTCCGATGAATTGGCTATAGGAAATGGNTTGTCTCAAGCAAAACCATTAGACCATACTTTTGTGTTGGATAAAGATGAAAAACTTATTTCTCAAAACCGTGTGATTGCCTATAACAATGAAATTAGAGCGTTGGCTTCAAAATACAACTTTGCCCTTGCTGATATGAATGCATTTATGCGAGATTTAAAATCAGGTTTAACCTTTGATGGTGTTGATTTCAACCCAGAATTTATAAGCGGTGGCGTGTTTTCTTTAGATGGAGTTCATCCAAACACCAGGGGNTATGCTATTATTGCAAATAAATTTATCCAAGTTATCAATGATTTTTATGGTAGCAACATTCAGCCAGTTATAGTAGGTAATTACAGAGGGGTAACTTTTCCCTAAACTTAAATTGCTGAAAAGTTGGTTTAGAAGCTATTTATGCAAGTGTTCTTTTTAAAAAGAAATAAAATAACATCTATTTCAAGTAAATACAAATAATTTATTACTTTTACTTTCCAAATTATCAATTTTATGTTACTAAAAAATTAAATCTNATGAAAAAAATCTTACTTGCTTTAACTGTTTTATTTGCTTTAAACTCTTACGGACAAAACTGTGTGCCTGATGGTCAATATACTTCTCCTGGCGTTTATCCAGATAGTGCAACAAACCTACCTATTTCTTATGTTGGAAGTCCTTATAATGAAACAATAACTGCGGTTACTCCTGCTGATACTTGTGTAGTTGTTCTTTTTCCTCCATGTACAACTGTGCCTATTGATAGCGTTATGGTTACATCGGTTACAGGATTACCGGCAGGTTTCACCATTGTTTCTATGAATGAAAACACACTTCCATTCAAATTTTTAGGCGGAACATCTAGTTGCATGCTCGTTACAGGTAATCCAACGGTTGGAGATACTGGAGTTTACCCCATCAGTGTTAGTGGGACTTCTTACGCAACTGTTTTTGGTTTAACACAAACATCACCTTTTGATGTAGATTATTATTCCATACGCATAATTGATACAACTAGCTCTACCACAGGCATAGAAGATTTTTCAAAAAATACTTTTGGAATTAAACAAAATTTCCCAAATCCTTTCAGCTCAACTTCTACTATTGAATATTATTTACCATCAAATGCTATCGTAAACATATCCATAGTTAATGTGTTGGGAGAAGTACTTATTTCTGAAAATTTATCTGGAAATCAAGGGTTAAATACATATAAATTAAATGCTTCAAAATTAAATAGCGGTATTTACTTTTATCAAATGACGTATCAGAAAGAAAAAATCACGAAACGCTTTATCGTGAATAAATAATTTTTTAATAACTCATGTAAGTTTATTCACACAAAATCTTGATGCACAATCAGGATTTTGTTTTTTAATCAATTAACACCATTATCAAATGAAGAAATTAGTTATTTATGCTTCGCTTTTTTTACCACTTTCAGCATTTGCTGGTGGATTTCAATTAAATTTACAAGGATTAAAAGCAGCATCCATGGGTGGTGCAGCTACAGGAATTGCATCTGATGCAAGTACTGTTTTTTATAATCCTGCAGGAATGTCACATTTGAATGGGCATCAATTTACTTTTGGATTTAATTTAATTGATCCTTCTGTTTCTATTCAAACTCCAGAGGTTGCTAATACCAACCAAACATCTAAGAGAGCTACTCCTATCCATTTTTATTATTCTGGACAAATCAATGAAAAATTGCACTTCGGTTTTTTAATAAACAATCAATTTGGTTCTAGTTCTTCTTTTGAAGACGATTGGCAAGGAAGATATATTATTCAAAACATAAGTTTAAAAACATTTATGTTTCAACCTACTGTTTCCTATAAATTGCACGATAAAATAAGTGTTGGAGGTGGTTTTGTTTATGCAAGAGGTAGTTTTTCAACAGAAAAAGCAATTCCAGTAAGCTCATCAACATCAACAGAAGGCAAAGCTAGTCTTTCGGGTAGTGGTGATGCTGTTGGCTATAACTTAGGTATTTTCTCAAATTTTTTAACATTAGCACACGGAGCAAGCAGCACAAAACTTAATGTTGGAATAAGCTATCGCTCGGAATTAGCTGTTGATTTAACTAATGGAGAAGCTGAATTCACAAATATTCCAGTTGCCCTTCAAGGAACTTTTCCAGCAAAAACAGGATTCACTTCAAAACTTACGTTACCTCAAGTGTTTACTGCTGGACTAAGTGCTCAGCACATCAAAGAAAATTATTCGGTTACCTTTATTTATGATTTTAATTGGACAGGCTGGTCTTCTTATGATACGCTAACTTTTAAATTTGACAATACTGATACTCCAGAATCTAAAACAACAAAAGATTGGCAAGATGTTGTTACACATCGTTTTGGAGTTGATTTTACTTACAAAGAAAAATTTAGTGTTAGAGCAGGTTTGTATATTGACAACTCTCCTATTAAAGAAGGGTATGTTAGTCCTGAATTGCCCGATATTTCTCAAACCGCTTATACTGCGGGGTTGGGTTATAAAATTAATGATACGTTTTCTGTAGATTTTTCATTTATTCGTCAAAGTGCTGAAAGAAAAGATAAATTATTAGTAGCAAATTTTGATGCCACTTACCGAAGAAAAGTTAATGTTTATGGGTTAGCATTAAACATAAAATTAGGAAACAAATCAAGCAAAAATGATATAAAAACTGAATAATGAAAACTTTAAAAACTTCAATTCTTTTCACAATTCTAATTTTTATTTTATCTTGCACAAAGACTGAATTTGATGAATTTGATGTTCCTTCATCAGGAAGTGCTGATTTTTCTAACTATATTTCCATAGGAAGTTCATTTTCGCAAGGTTTTCAAGATGGTGGATTACACAATGAATTTAATCAACAAAGTAATTCTTATCCAGCAATTATTGCAGAACAAATGGGTGTTAATTTTCTTCAACCCCTAGTTCAAGGTGAAGGTTCTGGATATATGCACTTAGCATACATTAATGAAAAAATAGAAATAATTAAAGTGTTTGATTGTGAAAAAAATGACAACCATCCTTTAGCAAAAACGTACGACCCTTCCTTTTTAACATGGGCTAATAAAAGCTTACCCTACAACAACATGGCNATTGCTGGTTTAAATGTTAGAAATGTAATTGCATTTAATCCTACTGATGCCATAACCAACTTCATTCTTTTTGACAGTGGAACACCCAACAACGAACTTGCTTGGAATTGTGTGGCTGGAGAACCTATCAATCCTTATGGACGATTTTTAAGTTTTGGAACAATTGGAAGTCCTATTGATTATATCAAACATATTAAAGATAGAAAAGCAACATTTTTCACNAATTGGTTAGGTATTCAGGATGCGATGGGTTGGGCAAATGCTGGTGGTGATGAAGTAAGTGGTTCTTCTCCATTAACTCCCATCGCTGAGTTTAGAGCTAAATATGATGCTCTTTTAGATACATTAAAACTTACTGCAACTGGTGGCGTTTGTGCCACAGTTCATGACATCACAAAGAGTCCGTTTTTTAATACCGTTACACTTGAAGTGTTGGATAAAGATATTTGGATTAAAGAAGGAGCTGATACAAACATTATAAGAAAAGCAGTAGAAGGTGATTTGTTTTTACTTTCCTCTTCCAGTTTACTTAAAACTGGCGTTGGTCTTACGCAACAAAATCCGTTGCCTCATACCGAAGTACTAGATAAAGATGAAGTAGCAATTGTTAAAAATTACATAAATGCAATCAATGCTGAAATAAGAGCTTCTACCCTAGCCCATGGTTATTTTATAGTTGATTTATATCAATTTATGGAACAACTTAATAGTAATGATGGTGTTGATTTTGATGGAATTAGTTTCTCTCCAGAATTTATAAAAGGCGGATTGTATTCCATTGATGGAGTTCATCCAAACCAAAGAGGTTATGCCATGATAGCTAATGAGTACATAAAAATAATTAATCAAAATTATGGCTCAAATTTAAAGCCCGTAGCTATTAGTGATTTCAGAGGTATTACTTTTCCTTAATTCGCAATAAATTTTTCAATTAAATTTCAAGAATACTAAATGAGTTATAACATTTTTAAACTNTACTCAAATCACTTAGCTTTTCGGGGAATTTGAGTAAGCTATTTTTGTTGGTATCAAGACTAAATTTTCAAGCATAGCNGTAGCTACGGTTTAAAATTTTAACGAAGATAACGGCAAAAAGAGTAAGTCAAAAATTCGGAAAGCTAAGTGAATTGAGTATAGTAGCGACCTTAATTTTTAGTTTTTCTTTATTTTCAACTGCCTTCACTCAAGAAGATTCTATTATTATTGAATGTAAAATAAAATTAAAATCAACTCAATCTATTAAAGAAAAAGCAAAATTTTATTATGAATTAAGTGAAAACTATGGTTTTAAAAATTTAGATAGTTCATTAGTATATGCACAAAAACTCGTTAATCTTTATGACTCAGATTTTGACAAGGACACTTCGTTTATTAAGCTAATTGCAAATGGGTATAATAATATTGGTGTTTTAAATCGTTTCGCAGGAAAAATAGAAAACACATTTTCATACTTATTCAAAGCTGCAGAAATGTTAGAGATTATTAACGACAAACCATCGTTAACAGACACTTATAATAATATTTCCATTATTTATAGTCAAGCAGGTAATTATTCTAAAAGTTTAGAATACAGATATAAAGTTGTTAAATTAAGTAAAGAACTCAATGATTTTGCAAAAAGAAATTTTAGAGAAGTATTTCGAATCTTGGAAAGGTACTTTAGAGCAAGTTGACGATGTCTGCGTGATTGGAGTCCGTATTTAACGGACGAACAAGAACGCTTAGACATCGCAATCCTCGAGAAGCCAAGCGAAACGGGATGGATGATGTGTGTATTATTGGTGTGAGAATTTGACGAAGTCAAAGAACGAACACCAGATAATACATCGGGATCTAATACAATTAAAATAGGCGTTAGAAAATATGATGCAAACGAGTCAGCCTGTCCCGAGTTTATTCGGAAAACTCCAAAATGATGCTAAAGCAAAATAAATTTGAATAAATTTTTGTGTGAATTAAAATACTTAAACCTTTTTTACACGTACAGCGTTCAATCCTTTTTGTCCTTGTTCCAATTCAAAAGAAACTTTATCGTTTTCTCCTATTTCATCAATTAAACCACTAACGTGAACAAAATATTTTTCTTGGTTATCGGTATCTAAAATAAAACCATAGCCTTTTGAAGTGTCAAAAAAAGAAACTTTTCCTTTTCTAAAAGGATTAACTTCTTCATTTACTCTTTTAGAAACTCCAATTTCTATACTATCTGCATCAATTACCTTTTTTTTCTTGGTTGGATCTGGTGGAGTATCTGTTATCCTACCATATTCATCAACATAAGCTATCATCGAATCAAAACCACCACCAGTATTTGACTTTCGGTCTTCNTTTTTTGCCAATTTATCTTGACGTTTTTTTAATCTTTTCTTTTCTATTTCTTTTTTATTATAGGTTTGCTGCGATTTTGCCATAGGTAAGTTTAGTTATTAATGTTTTGGTGTTAAATGCTTTATATAATAATGAAAAATTATTTCAACATTTTACCCTACAAAATTACGATTTTAGAAGATATGATTTATTCTTATTAGCTAATAAAATCAAGTCCTTTCCATTAAAGTTACTCTATCTCCTTCATGTATTAATCCTTCACTAATAATCTTACCAAAAACTCCACCTCTCCAATTTGGTGTTAGTGCTTGTTTTAATCCTTTACTCACTTCATCCATAGCATCACAAGGAATTAATTCTCCTGTAATTTCTATGTAAAAATCATTAATTTTTAGAATATCGCCTATTGAATTTTCAAGGTCTATTCCTTCAATAATAATGTTCGCCTTTCGTTTTGTCCAATGAATTTTTCTTTTTAGTTCTTCACATACTCTGTTCCAGCTTTCTATGGTCATTATCGAGNCTTGTTTATCGTCTTTTCTTGCTCCCCGGTAATCATCGCCAATTCCATGTTCAAAAGATGCTTTTGCAGAAGCATAAACAACCATTTCTGTTCCTTTTTTTTCTTTACCTGCTATTCCAATCACTTTTCCCATGCTGTAAAATTAACTATTTTTACTTAATATTAAGGAACTGTGAAATGCTTCAAAATTCATCCAATTTTGAGCTTTAGAAGTATTAATTATTTTAATGATTTTAGGATAAAACTCATTATTCATTGCATGTTCATTAATAAAGTAAATTGCTTGCTCAAAACTAGTAAGNATACTTTTGTAAAAAGATGCTTGATTGATTGTCTTATTCTGTGTATATTGTTGTGCAATTTCAATGTTATATAACATTAACTCAGCAATGATGTAATTATCTACCCCTAATTGAATAAAATGTTTGATTAAGTTTTGAGCAACAGAACGCCTCATTTTCGGTTTACGATTGTTTGCTGGAAAATATTCTTTCAATATTTTAAATTTTGCTTCATCTAACAATTTTTGTTCATTAGGTTTAAACACAAAGTTATAAAAGGTTTTAACCTCATTAAATCGTTCATATAAATCAATAATTTGTTCTTCTAATTGCTTTTTTTTAAGTGAAGCTAAATATAACTTTAAGTCTTTTTTGCTCATTACAATTTTTTATTTCTCATTGAAAAAATGAAATATTTCAAATGAAATTACAACTAATTTTTGAAATTACTAATTATTTACAATCAAAAATAATAGACTACTTGAAAAAGAGATATTTAAGCCAAATTGCTTGATTTTATTGATAATTCTATTCAAAATTAATTTGATTTTTTTTATAAAATATTACTTTTATCAAAATTTTAAAAAATTGTTGATTTTCAAAATGAAAAAGCTTTTTAATCCTGATACTTCTTTTTTTAATAACTATTTTGATAAAGGGCTCTATTTACTTGCATGGCGAATTTCTGTGGTTTTCATCTTCATTTTTATTATCATCGCTTTTTTTTACAGTTTTTCAGGTTTTGCGGCTGTTCTACCTTCAATATTGGTTTTTTTAGTTGGAATTTTTTGTTTACTCTTTTTACATTTTTCTAAAAAAATAAAAGTAGTTTTTTGGATATATGCAGTAAGTGGCACCTTGTTGGCTCATTATGCAATGAATACAGCTTTGAATTTAACCCATTATGTAGATTTTTTATGGATAATGGTTTGTATTTATATTGCTTTTGTAGGTCTAGGCAGAAAAGTTGGTGTTAGCTTCATTCTTTTTAATGCCCTTCTTTTAGGTTTCTTCTTCTTTTTTACATTAAACAAACACATTGAAATTCTTCAACCACGAACAAATTTTGAACTGATAGGTGAATTTATTGAAGTGCTTTTTGCTCTTTTTGTTGTAAGCTATCTTACTTATCAATACTTGCTTTTTCAATCCTATTCTAAAAAAGAACTTGAATTTGCCTACAATGAACTTGAAAATCAAAATGAATTAATAACCATTAGAAACAATGAAAATACGCTTTTAATGAAAGAAGTTCACCATCGAGTTAAAAATAATTTACAAATTATTACCAGTTTATTAAGGTTGCAAAAAAACACNTTAAACCCAGATGTTGCTGAAAAATTTGATGAAGCTATTAATCGAATTATGACCATGGCCTTAATTCATAGCAAACTCTATCAATCTAATGATTTATCNAAAGTAAATATTGAATCCTATATTAAAGATTTGGTAAATGAGATTTTATCTACCTTATCTTCCAATGAAAATATTGCAACAAATATTTATTCTAATTATAATTCAATTGGTCTAAAAACAATAGTTCCTCTTGGCTTGTTATTAAATGAATTACTATCAAATTCTTTTAAACACGCATTTAAAAACAATGAAAAAGGTGAAATATCTATAGAAATTACAACGGNAAATGAAATTGATTTCACATTCAAATACAGTGACACAGGCACATGGAAAGAAAAGCAATCTCCTAGATTTAATTTTGGTTTAGAGTTGATAGAAACGCTCACAAGCCAAATGGATGGAAATTTTAAAAGAAAAGAATCTAGCTATGAGTTTAATTTAAAGAATTTGGATATTGATTACACTCCGCTCAAATCTTATTCAGAACAAGTCCTTTTATAATTCATTTTGAAAATATACATTGAAAACAATATTATTTCATATTTAATTTTTACTTACATTTGATAATTGTAATATTAAAATTATGAAATAACCACGAGCAAAATCACACAAGCACTGATGAAGATACACTGGCGTATTCCTTTAACTTGTCCCTAGTATTGGGATTACAAATAAAAAACAATAAATATCTACATATGAAAGTAAAATTTATATCCAGTATTAGAATTAAATTTTTTATTGGAGCTATTTTTTTACTTTTAATTCCTATTTTCGATTCTCTTGCTCAAGATACATTGCAGAATAACAATGAATATGTGCCTGAAAAAACATATTTAATTATTAAGAATGATGGTACTGAATATATTGGTGAAATTCTTTCAGATGATGGTCGAGAAATATTGGTAAACACACTTAAATTAGGGAAATTATATATTCCTAAACACGAAATAAAATCAATTAGTTTAGTAAATAAAGAAGAAATACTCGCTGCAAAACTTCCTGAAGATGATTTTTTCTCGTCCCGATATTTTATTACTACAAATGGGTTTAATCAAAAAAAAGGTGATCACTATCTTTTAATACACATCTTTGGTCCTGAAGTTCAATTTGCTGTTACTGACAACATAACAGTTGGAGGGCTAACCTCATGGATAGGAATGCCTATCGTTTTATCTTTAAAATATTCTGCAAAATTAACAGATAATCTTCATGTTGGAGCTGGCGTTTTAGGCGGTTCTTTAAGTTGGTCAAACATAGCTGCTAATGGGATTTTGCCTTATGGCTCTGTTACTTTTGGAAACTTAAAACACAACATTACCTTTTCTGGTGGATGGATTTATGTTCAAGACGCAAATCAAACACCCACCGAATCTCATGAATCTGCTTTGTTTTCTGTTGCTGGAATGGTTCGGTTAGGAGAAAAAGTATCGTTTATTGTTGATTCATTTGGTTTTAAAGAAACTAATAGTGATGTAGTTGTTGTTATGCCAGGAATTAGAATAGGAAGTAATAAAAATGCCTTTCAAATTGGGCTAACTCAAGTATATGTTGACGATGAATTTATTCCTTTTCCTATCCCAACATTAGGTTGGTTTAAAAGATTTTAAGGAGCTGTTACAAAATAAAGTTTACAGAACTATGAAATACTCACAAATACAATTAAAAAACAATAAAAAAGAATGCGTAATTGACGCAGTAATTTTGTTCTTTTTTAAGGTGTAAATGAGGCGAATAGCCTTAGCTATTTAACGATTTTACAACGAAGAAAAAGGATGAAAGAACAAGTCAAAATGTAAAGTTTATTTTGTAACAGCTCCTAAGCATTACAATGATACTTAACCAACGCATCAATAGGTTGTTTTATAATCGTATCTATTTCTATTTGATGAATCAAGGCTATTTCTCTAATAAAATTTTGATAATAAAAAGCCACAGAACCAACCAAATTTAATTTATAAGCACTGTAATTTGGATATTTACAGATGTATTTCTCAAAAAATTCATTCATACAAGCGATAATCAAAGCTTTGATTTTGTCATCTTCAGCATGTGCATGAACAAAACGACTAAATTGAGCTAAAAAACGATTGGGTAACGCTTGTTTATAGACTGCATCCAGAATTTTATTAAGATTTAGATTTGGATAAGCTTGTGAAAATTCCTCATTAATTTTTTCTGAAAATTCATGATGCAAATATTTTTTTATAAAACCCATTCCTAGATGAGCTCCACTCCCCTCGTCTCCTAACAAATACCCTAGTGCAGGAATGTTAGTTGTAATATTTTTCCCATCATACAAACAAGTGTTTGCTCCTGTTCCTAAAATAGCAACTAACCCTGATGTGTTTCCAGAAACAGCCCTGGCTGCCGCTAGTAAATCATGCTCTACATCAATTTGTGCATTATTAAAAAACAATTGTAATGCGGTTTGAACAATGCTACTCTTTTCTGATGACGAGCATCCTGCTCCATAGAAAAAAACCTGTTTAACTTCTGTATTGTTTTTGCTTAATGCACTCTTTGATAGTTCATCCAAAATTCCATTTGCATCAATAAAATATGGATTAAACCCAATGGTTTCTATTGAATAAATTTGATTACTATTATTATTCACCAACCTCCAATCCGTTTTGGTGGAACCACTATCTGCTATTAATATCATTAAATTATATTTTTATAGNGCAATTAATTTTGGCTAAACTTTTATCTAAAAAAAAAGCTAATATTGAAAAAATCAATATTAGCTTTTTTTGAATAATTTTTTTTATTATCGCACAATTACTTTCTCAGTTTTTATTATTTCACCATTAACTTTAACAGCATAAAAATAAATTCCTGCGTTTAGATTTCTTTAAAACCTGAGTTCAAAAGAGTATTCAAACTCATGTTTAATGGTTTATTTTGTATTTTTATAACAAATTACAATCATGTTAAAAGTCTTTATTTTCATTATTTTCACTCTGTTTTCACTAAAAATAGTAAGTCAATCAGATACAATTACTATAAAACCAAGAAACTTATCTTTCAATGATTTTATGGCAAATTATTCTATTAATGATACTTCAGCGGCTGTAATTGAATTGTTTTTTGAGAAAAAAGGAAATAATGCTTATACAGAAATGGCTTTTTTACCAATAACAACAGCTCTGTTTTTATTTTCTCCAACAATAGGATTGGGATTATCTATTATTAGTGTTCCTTTTTTTATACATGGTTCTTATATCTTATTAAAATATAACAAGAAAAAACTACAACGCATTCTTGTTGATTACAAATCACATAATTATTTACCAAAAAACATTAGAAAAAAAGCGAATAAGATAATTTATTATTACTCGTTGCCCGATAATTTTTGACTTATACCGATTGTGATTTTAAATGTCGCATATACCGATGCTGTTTTGATTTATAAAATAAAGTATCGGTATAACTGGTTCTAAGTAGCTTTATTACTGCAAACCCACTAATAATCAGTATAAATAATCCTTAAAATCTACATCGGCATTATACTTTAGGAAATACCATAGTGGCATTAAGAAGTTAAAATGGTATAACAAGCAACAAAATTCCTCCAAAAAAATCACAACAAATAAAATACGCTTTGAAATGTTATTTTAGTAAAATTCAAAATTATATTTTGTGATTTACACCAAATAAAACAGGCTAAAATCGTTACTTTTGCAAAATAAAATTTTTAAATTATGTCAAAAAAAATACAACCAGCAGATAACATTCAAGATTTACAATATTTTGGAGAATTTGGAGGAGTAAATCCTTCTATTACAGACTCTTCTACTTTCACTTTTTTAAAAGCAGGTAAAATGGAAGAAATTTTTGAACACGAAATTGAAGGATGTTATTTATATTCCAGGCATTGGAACCCAATGAACAAATACCTTTCTCAGGCATTGGCTCAACTAGAAGGAACAGAAAGTGCTTCAGTAACAAGCTCAGGAATGGCTGCTATTACCAATGTGATTTTACAACTTTGTAATGCTGGCGATGAAATCATTTCCAGCAGAACCATTTATGGAGGCACCTATGCTTTTATGAAAAACTTTTTACCAAAATTTAACATTAGAACCAATTTTGTTGATACCACCAATATTGAAAATGTAAAAAAAGCCATTACACCCAACACCAAAATAATTTATTGCGAAACCATGAGCAACCCTATGTTAGAAATCTCTAATGTAGCCGCTTTAGCCAAATTGGCAAAAGAACACAACTGCAAATTAGTGGTGGACAATACTTTTTCGCCCATGATCTTCTCTCCTGCCGAAATGGGAGCTGACATTGTGGTTCACAGTATGACTAAATTCATTAACGGCATGAGCGATTGTGTTGCTGGTTGTATTTGCGGAACTAAAGAATTTATTGATTCTCTTTCTGATGTAAACAACGGAGCAAGTATGTTGTTAGGTCCTGTGTTAGATAGTTTCCGAGCTGCTAGCATACTTAAAAATTTAAGAACACTACATATCAGAATGAAGCAACACAGTGCCAATGCTTTGCACATTGCCACTAAATTAGAACAAGATGGCAATAAAATAATTTACCCCGGATTAGCTAAGCACCCACAGCATGAGTTGATGAAAACCATGTATAATGAAGAATTTGGCTTTGGAGGACTGTTTGTGCTAGACATGAAAACCAAAGAAAAGGCCAATATATTAATGGAAGCTATGCAAAATAACAACGTGGGTTATTTGGCAGTAAGTTTAGGTTCGTATAAAACCTTGTTTAGTGCTCCAGGCGGAAGTACTTCATCAGAAATTCCTGAAGAAGAAAGAAAACAAATAGGCTTAACGGAAGGACTAGTAAGAGTTTCTATAGGATTGGANAACAATGCTGAACGTACTTACCAANTTATCAAANANTGTTTGGGGAAAGTGGATAAGTAACTAATTTAGAGTCTGTCTATAATGCCCTGCTTTCGCACTAACTGGCTCAACTGTTACTTTTGTTTTAAAAAATAGCATTTTACACTACGTTAAACNTGCGACAGTAGGGGATTTGCACTTAAAATTCTATAGCAAGTCTTAACCCAAAGTAACTACTGGTGTTGCCATCATCATCAGTAATAATATTATACCGAACAGAAACATCAAACTTTGCCCTAAATAGATAACCCATACCAAAACCATAACTTGCATTTGTTTTGGTAACAGTTTTTTCGGGTATGGTTTGTCTTTGAATTACATAATCTTTAGTGGTTATGCTAAGTTTATGTGCTCCAATAATAGGACTTATATATGGACCATTTTCCTTACTTTCTATATAGAACTTAAGACCACCTTGCATTGGCATCATAAAGGCTGAAGCATAGCGTGCTTCTGGAATTAAATAAATATAGCCTAATTGAGCGGTAATCCCAAATTTATCGGTAAAATTATATTCTGCTCCACCTGACAATCCAAAGCCGTAAGAAACATAATGACTAAAGTCGTCAAGAGCAGAAGTAACTTCCGATCCAACAGATGCTTTAAATTGCGATTTACCAATTAATGGAAAGACTGTTACTAATAATAGAATAGTTATTTTTTTAAGTTTTTTCATTCTAATAGCTTAAATTAATTTTCAAACCTAATAATTATTGTTTGTTTTTTGTTATTATTCAGGCATAAATACACAAAAAGTTATTAACTCTCATTATGCTTAATCTGAAGTGATAGCACAAACCTCAGTAATTATCGAGGGAGACTAAGCACTTTAATTCGTTGCTAATACAATTCAACATCCCGANTTNCAAATGATAGTAAGTCGGGATTTTTTTATATATTTTANNNNAAATANGNANGATAGATTTTTGAGTTTTATCATGCCTATAAACCTAAAATCGGGTAAATATGTATGACCAAGTAATGCACGTATCTAATTTTCAGTCTACTATAAAATGACACGACAGACACACATAATGTTTATAGCAATTATTTACTTTGCTAGTTGTTCACCCAAACCAACTGATAGAATAACTAATACTCAGTCTGAGGAAGACACGCTTACAACAGCCTCAATTTTTGGACATTATTATTATTCAAATAATTTGGTAGGTTCCGGAATTGAACTTTTTCGTGACTCAACATACAAATACCACTTTGGGAGTTGCCTACAAAGTGGGCAAGACAGTGGAATATTCACTTTTCATGACAACATTATTACTTTGACATCAGCTGTTGTGCATCTTTTTGATACTAATAATAATGGGCATGACCAATACATTGATTTAACTGAAAAAAAATATAAGTTTCAAGATAACAAAATCTATTATCAAATTGAATCTGGTGATATGTATGATATTTCAAAATATTGGGACAAGAAAGGAACAAATGACGAAGTGAAATTTAACAATGGCAACTTCGGATCAACTCTTTACAACAGCAATAGGCAAATAAGTCAAAAAGGAGAATTTAGAAATTATCGATTAATAAATGGTCAGAAATTCATCTATAACGACAGAGATAGCTTAGAACGTATCGAGTTTTACAAGGATGGTCAATTGGTTAATGACAGTTTAATATTAAAAAAATAAAAAAAATATGAAAATAAAAGTTATTAAAACAGAAGAAGATTACAATCAAGCCTTAAATAGATTTGAAAAAATTTTTCACGCTCCCGTTAAC
>Ga0051980_10002270_pt1 | contig 14502 bp, 9 predicted proteins | sample CryGey13umfilter_2_FD_55014 | JGI IMG/M metagenome (GOLD analysis project Ga0051980, IMG submission 55014) | Groundwater microbial communities from aquifer in Utah, USA - Crystal Geyser 4/9/14 3 um filter | ecosystem: Environmental > Aquatic > Deep subsurface > Groundwater | place: USA: Utah...
ATTCAGTTCCCGGTTGATGTTTAAGGGAGTCCTTTGCGACATACAATACTGCCTCTCGAACAGATCCGAAATTAAGTTTGCTATTAAACTCTTCCTCATTGATATAGGAACGTATTCCTGAAGTATGGTTTAAGAGTTGCCGAACGGTGAACACCCATTTTTTTTTAGGAATAAAGGGAAGGTAATATCTAGCATTACTATCAAGATTTATTTTCCCTTGTTCAACGAGCTGCATCACGGCAACGGCAGTAATTGATTTTGAGATGGATGCAATGCGGTTCAATGAATTTTTTGTTACCGGGACATTATTTTCTAAATCAGCGGTTCCCGTATAATTCGTCCAAATGATTTTATTGTTTTCCATTAAGCCTGCCGAAAGGGAAGGGAGCGAATTCTTCTTAACGTATTCCTTGCAATAACGATCCAGTTTATTTAGAGAATTCTGTGAAAAAGTAACGATTGAAAAGAGAAGGGATAATATGATTGTTTTTTTCATGGTAAATTATTTTTCGGAGATAAAGGAAAGCCTGTTTAACTTATTGTAGGTGAACAGGCTTAATGAAATTTAGGGTCTTTTTTCTAAAATATTGTCAATAATATTGTAGGTCTTAGCTTCTTCGGCGGATAGAAAATAGTCTCTGTCACAATCTTTTGTGATTTGTTCGATTGATTTACCTGTGTGAGCAGCTAAAATATTGTATAACGATTCGCGAGTTTTAATCATTTCTTTTGCGTGAATTTCGATATCGGTAGTCTGACCCTGTAAACCGCCAACCCATGGTTGATGTATCAATATTCTTGAATTAGGAAGGGAAGTCCTTTTTCCCNCTTGACCACCGGCTAATAATATAGCCCCCATACTTGCCGCCATGCCAACGCAAATTGTAGAAACTTCCGGTTTNATATATTTCATTGTATCGTAAATTGCTAAACCGGCAGATACGCTCCCACCAGGTGAATTAATATAAAGAAAAATATCTTTTTGAGAATCCTCAGCCTCAAGAAAAATCAATTGGGCTATTGTTAAACTTGCAACATGATCGTCTATTGCGGTTCCAAGGAAAATAATTCTCTCGCGTAAAAGTCGGGAATAGATATCCATTCCGCGTTCACCGCGCCCGGTTTGTTCTATAACGTAAGGAACTAATTGATTATATATTTCAATGTTTTTCTGCATGGACTTCTTCCTTCTGCGAAAAGACTTCGGGGTCAATTCGTTTTATTGTATTTGATTTTTTTAGAAAAGAATAGAACTCGTTCATTAAAAGCCTGTTTTTCATTTCANCGGATTGGTAGTGTTTAAGAAGTATATCAGCCGAAACCCCCATTTTTTCTGCGTTTTCTTCGGACAGTTCCTTCAAGCGTTCATCCGACAAAANAATGTTTTCTTTTTCAATTATTTTATCTTTTAGCAGAATCCATTTTACCGAATTCTCAGCTTTCAACGCCAATTTTTCTCGAATTACTTCCGGGTTAACCTTCTTCTTTTTCTTTTTATAATTATCAATTTCATCTTTAACCAGATGATCTAAATAATTTTTGATGAAAACCTTAGGAGGAGAAAAGCTGTTGTTTTTAAGAACCGCCTGTTCAAGTTTTAATTCCGCCATGTCGTTGNTACTCGATTCATAATAGGAAAGGAGATCTTTTTGGATGTTCTCACGCAGCTCTGCTTCGGTTGTAATTTTATCGTGTGTAACTTTTTTTAAGAATTCTTCGTTCAATTCCGGGTAAACAATTTTCTGAATATTTTTAATGACTACCGAGTAGAAAATCTTTTTGTGCTCATGGGGAACATCGTCATGATGTTCGTGGGCTTCATCAAAGGAGAAAGAGAAGGTATCGCCAATATGTTTGTTTAATGCGTTATCGAAAATCTCTTTATTTATATTCTTATTTGTTAGATTAATTTTATAATCGGATTCCATCTTGATCCCTGTTGAAACGCCATTTTCATCAGCGGTAAAAATATCGGCGGTGAGAAGATATTTTNCATCTTCAACAGTTTCAGCATCTTCATAGGTTGCATTAGCTTCTAATAACCTGGTTACTTCACTTTCAATTTCTGCATCGGTTACTTTATAATCCGGGACTTCAATCTCTAACCCTGAGTAACCTTGTGGTTCAATTTTAGGGAAAATTTCATAACTAACTTTGAAAGTAAGTTTTTCATTCGGCTTAAAATCAATATCCGTTAATGCCGGTTCATTGATCGGTTTTAAGTTTTGTTCTTTTTCAATCTGCCAGAACAACTTGTTTGCAACTTTTTCAGCGGCGGTATATTCCAGAGAATCACCATATATTCTTTTGATAACTGCCGGGGGNACCTTTCCCTTTCTAAAACCATCAATTTGAATTGATTTCATCTGTTTTTGAACGTTCTCATCCAATAAACTTTTAATGTCGTCATACGCCGCAATAACTTCCAGCTCATTTACAGATTCNCTTATGACATTTATTTTCGTTTCCAAACTCACCTCAAATTAAATAAAAATTGTGCGAAAGGGGGGACTCGAACCCCCACATCTTTCGATACTAGATCCTAAGTCTAGCGCGGCTGCCAATTACGCCACTTTCGCAGAAAACCTGTGATAATTCTTTTAATTGCTAAAACAAATATAAACCGGAACAAAAACTTTAGCAAATATCTTGCCAAGGCATTATCTTTTAAACGCTGATTATCGCAATTAATTAATAAAACTCTGAATAAATTTTTATTACATTTGTAATGTATTTTCTCATTAACATCNTTTTAGATATTACATGGTTGTAAACTATATTTTTGCTTCGCATCTCGGGAAAAGAAGAGCGGTTAACGAAGATTCCGTTGATGTTTTTAACCTTGAAGAAGGTCTGCTTTCTGTTGTCTGCGATGGTTTAGGTGGAAATCGTGCCGGCGATGTTGCCTCAAAAACCGCTGTTCAGAGAATTCACAAATATTTCCTTGAAAATCCCCAATTGGATCACTTGACTAAAATGAAAAATGCCCTTACAGATGCTAATACAACTCTTTTACAGATGGGGAGTGANTCAGGGCAATACAAAGGGATGGCAACTACTGCTGTTGTAGTTTTTATAGCCGGAAATACGGTTTACTGGGGTCATATTGGTGATTCCCGCATTTATCTTTTAAAAGATGGAAAATTAAAGCAAGTAACTAAAGACCATTCACTCGTTCAAAAAATGGTTGATAACGGGCTTATTACCTCAAGACAAGCTGAAAAACACCCGCATAGGAACATTATTGTAAAAGCATTGGGTGAGGAAAAAGATTGTCAACCGGATTGTGATTACTTTTATCTTCAAGATGATCAACAATTTAAACTCCTCCTCTGCACTGATGGTCTTTGCGGAGTATTGAGTTTTAATGAAATAGTTAAGATTTTATCGAACGGAGAAAATCTTGAAGAAATATCTGAAAAATTTTTCCATGATGTGGAAGGATCCGGTTCTCCCGATAATTTTTCTTATATAATAATTAAAAACAATTAAAAAGTTGAAGTCAAAATGATTGGATCATTAATAGAAAATTATAAAGTGGTTTCCGTTCTCGGTGAAGGGGGAATGGGAATTGTTTATAAAGCATTCGACATTAAATTAGAACGCTTTGTTGCTCTAAAAGTTTTGAACCAAACCGGTTCTCTGAACTCAAATTTTGTTGAACGATTTAAACGCGAAGCTAAAAATCAAGCTAAACTTAATCATCCTAATATTGTTTCGGTGTATGGTTTTACCGAACAAAACGGGATTCTCGGCATCGTGATGGAGTATGTTGAAGGTGAAACACTTGAAAAGCTCATCACAAGAAAAAAGCAGCTGGATACAAGAGAAGCTTTGCAGATATTACAACAGATGCTGGATGGGGTTGGGCATGCTCACAGCAAAAACTTTATCCATAGAGATATTAAACCCTCAAATATCATTATCAATAAAGAAGGGGTTGTAAAAATAATGGACTTTGGCATCTCCAAAGCCCTCTTCGATAAAGGAATTACAAAAACCGGAACAAAAATTGGAACTCTCCTTTATATGAGTCCGGAGCAGATCCGCGCGGAAGACCCGACAAAACAAAGTGATATTTACTCAATCGGGATAACGTTGTACGAGATGCTTTCAGGTAAAACTCCTTTCGATAAAGGAACTGAATATGAAATAATGGAAGCTCACCTGAAGAAAACTCCTCCCCGTGTTTCCATCAGTTCAAGTAATATACCCCCCGAACTTGATAGAATTGTTTCGAAAGCATTAGATAAAACTATTTATAAGCGATATAAAAACTGCGAAGATTTTTTGGAGGAGACTAACCAAATTTTGCAGAAATTAGAAAGATCGAGTGTCGAAAAAACCGAAAAAGTTAAAACGAAACAAAAACCGGCCGATCAAAACCGTGATAATAAATTTAGAATGTTAAAAACTACGCTTTTCGCTCTTCCTCTTTTGGCGGTCATAATCTTTCTTGCATATTTTATTTTTGATGCTATTGTTGCTTATTGGCCCGGGGTAACTTCCAGGCAAATCCAATCAAATGATACTACTGCAATTTATAACACCCGTGCGTTGGTAACGACGACGGTTGATTGGCTGAAGGCGAGCTCCGGTACAAAAAATAATCTTAACGGAATTTCGTTTCCTTCCGACGAACTTGGTTTTGCATGTGGCGAACAGGGAACAATTTTAAAATCAACCAATTATGGCGCTGATTGGATTGAGCTTCTTCCAAAAGTTGATTCTTTAATTACCTTTACCGATATAAATTTTCTTTCTTCAAATTTAGGATTAGTTGTAAGTGACGATGGCAGAATTCTTAGAACCGAAGACGGTGGAAATACATGGCAAATAATTCTTTCTTTAAAAGGAGAAAATTTTTTCCGGATATATGAAAACAAGGGAACAAGTTTCATTTGCGGTGCAAAGGGAACAATCTTAAAATCAAATAACGGCGGATACACATTCCGCCGGGTTAACTCCAATACGGCTAACCTTCTTTTTACTATTTTCTTCATTGACCAATCAACAGGTTTTGCGGTCGGTTGGAACGGCACATTCTTGAAGACTACCGATCAGGGGGAAAATTGGGTGAATCAAAATAAATTTACTGATACGTATTTACGGGACATCTTCTTCGTAGATAAATCAAACGGTATTGTAATCGCCGGCGGCGGTGATGTTTTCAAAACTTCCGATGGCGGAGTAGNATGGGAAAAAGTTTCTTCCACGTTAGCCTCCGGGTTGCTCTCAATTGCTTTTACCGGCAAAACGAACGGTTTTATCTCATGCAATAAAGGAGAAATTTTAGTTACCCGGGATGGCGGAGTCAATTGGGCAGTATCTTCTTCNGGTGGATTCACAGCCCTCAATCGCTTAAGCATTACTCCCTCTAATAAAATATTTGCAGCCGGTGTTTACGGTTCAATATTTTCAAGTAAATAAAAGGATATTTTGTGGATAAATTTATCATTCACGGTGGAATTGAGCTTAAAGGAACCGTTAAGATCAGCGGCGCAAAAAATGCGACGTTAGCCTTAATGCCGGCTGCTTTGCTTGCTTCTGGTGAATCCGTTTTACATAACACTCCTCAACTGAATGACGTTTACACCATGAGCAAATTGCTAAAACAACTTGGCGCTGAAATTCAATTTGAAGATCAAGTATTGAAAATAAATTCCGCCACGGTGAATAATCAAACTGCCCCCTACGAACATGTTAAAAAAATGCGTGCCTCTGTTTATGTACTTGGACCGCTCCTCACCCGTTATGGATATGCAAAAGTTTCTCTTCCGGGCGGCTGCGCATGGGGTCCGCGTCCGATCAATCTTCACCTCGAAGGCTTAAAAAAACTCGGCGCCGAAGTTGAATTGGATGGAGGTTACATCATTGTTAAAGCAAACCGGTTGCATGGGGCAAAAATAAATTTTGATAAATCCTCTGTCGGCGCTACGGGCAATATTTTAATGGCATCGGTTTTAGCGAAAGGGACAACTATCATTAATAACGCCGCCATGGAGCCGGAAATAACTAATCTGGTAAACTTTCTTTTAAAAATGGGCGCAAATATTTCAGGTATCAATACTTCGATTTTAGAAATTGAAGGCGTTGAAGAGCTTCATCCAGCCGAGATTGAAACTATCCCCGATAGAATTGAAGCAGGAACTTTATTGATCGCTGCAGCAATTACAAAAGGGAATATTCTTATCCATGGCGGAATTGATGCCCACTTATATGCGGTGCTTTCCAAATTGGAAGATTCGGGAATGAACGTTGAAGTTCTTGGAAATGATATTCGCATTGATGCACGAAATATTTGCCCTAAAAGCATTGATATCTCCACCGGGATTTTTCCCGGATTTCCGACCGACATGCAAGCGCAATGGTTAGCGTTGATGAGTATTGCCGACAGTGTTTCCTCCGTTACCGATACAATTTATACTGATAGATTTAGTCACGTTCCTGAATTAGTGAGACTTGGGGCAGATATTTCAGTTCAGGATAACAGCGCAATAATAAAAGGAGTGAATAAACTTCAAGGGGCTAAAGTGATGTCAACCGATTTGCGTGCGAGCGCGTCTTTAGTTCTTGCTGGACTTGCAGCCGAAGGAGTCACCGAGGTTTTGCGAGTTTATCATTTAGACCGCGGCTATCAACGCCTTGAAGAAAAACTTCGTTTACTCGGCGCAGACATTGAACGCGTTGCCGGACAAGAATTCTAGATTATCGTGGCAGCAATATTTAAAAAGAATCTCTTTCTTCAAATTCTTCTCTTTCTTCATGTCGTAAATAATATTTTACTTCTTACGCTTCCGCTTACCAAGTATTTTAGTTTTGAATTTGCTACGCTGAACGGTTTCTTCCTTCTCATTTATGTCGGATTATTTACTCTCCACGAGGATAAATTCAAGTCCTCAGCAATTGCGGTAAAGGTATTCAATTTCCAACTTTTAATTTTCTCGGCAATATTTTTAATCATCCCGGTATTTCTTGCATTTCTCTTTCACTCTTTTAGAAATGATTGTTCCTTCCTTGATGGATTTAAATTTTATGCTGTGCTGACTCTTCCTGCTGTTGTTATTGGCTATGCGCTAGGTATGCTTTCCGGTTATATCAATAAAAAATATGCATATCTAATTTTTATTCTTCTGCTTCTAGCTCTTGCTCTCATTCCTCTATTTGAAATATTTTTTCGTCCGCAAATATATTTTTATAACCCATTAGTTCCGTTCTTTCCTGGTACGATGTACGATGAAGATCTTGATATCACGTTAACCCTGGTTGTGTACAGATTTTTTAATCTACTCTTTTTTTGTGGAATAATATTTTTGATCCGGAAATGGGAATTGAAAACATTCAAACTTCCTAAATGGATGTTATTCAGTTTCATCATTCTTCTTCCGACAGGATTTATTTACGTCTCTCCGCAATTAGGGTTTAGTTCAACCGAAACTTCTCTGCATAAAATTCTTCAAAAGAAAATTATTACAGATCATTTCATCATTTATCTTCCTCAGCAGGTAACAAAGGATGATGAAAAATATATTCTCCGTCTTCACGAATATTGTTTTGAGAGACAGACAAATTTCTTTGAAGTAAAACCGAATTATAAAATCACATCCTTTGTATTTAGTAACAGTGATGAAAAAAGAAAATATTTTGGCGCCGGTAATGCAGATGTTGCGAAGCCCTGGTTGAATCAAATCTATTTATCGTTAGATTCATACGAGCAGACGGTAAATCATGAGTTAGCCCACATTTTTGCCGGAATGTGGAGTAATAACTTTTTAAAGATTGATGCAAACTACAATCCTGCAACCATTGAAGGGATCGCTTCTGCAGCGGATCCTTTTTATGATGATTTGGATATTCATTATCCGGCATTTCTCGCCTCTAAAAATAATTTGCGGGTGAGCATTCAAAAGTTGTTCGAAGGATTTTCTTTCTTCACGAATGTTTCTTCTCTGTCTTACATCTATTCTGGTTCATTCTGCAAGTTTCTTATAGATGAATATGGCATTCAGAACTTTAAAGAATTCTATCATTCCGGTGATTTCGAAAAAAGTTATCGTAAATCGTTAGCGAGCGCTGTTTTAGACTATCAAAAATTTATTGATAAGAAAGGTTATGCCAACAATTTGCACACAGCAAATTATTATTTTGGAAGGCTACCGCTTGTGCAGAAAGTTTGTCCACGCTACCTTGCCAATAAAACGAATGTGATTTACAAACTACTTACCGAAAAAGATTTTACTGCGGCTAAGGAAGAAATTCTTTCAATTAAAGATTTCAATAAAAACTATTCTTTGTTAAGTGGATTGATCTTTTGTACCGAAGAAGAGAATCCCTACAAAGCAGAAACTTTAATTGAAAAGAATTTGTTGAACTATAAAAACTCCCCTTATTGGTATCTGCTTCAGTTAAAATTGGCTGATGAAAAAATTGTGAATGAAAAATTTGATGAAGCAAAAGTTATTCTGGATAGTTTGTCTGATTGGGCGCCGACGGGTGGATTGGAATCCCGCATCAACCTCCGAAAAATATTTTTGAGGAATAAGAAAGACGCAAAATTGTTCCTCAGCGCCAAAGAGATTGACCGGTTCACTTTCTTAAAAGATGCATTCGAACAGAATCCTTCGCCGGTATTGTTGCTTCCACTCATTCAGCTTGTTGATAAGGAGAAAGTTAGTTATACTTCTTTTAGAAATATGATTACGAATAACCAAATTCAGGCTTCCCCGATTGATTGGTTTCCTATACTGCAACTGATTAGGTTTGCCATAAAGAATTCAGATTTTACATCTGCAGAAAAGTTCATAAAAATATTGGAGGACATAATTCCAGATTATGCTTCCGAAAGTTTGCAGAATGAAAAAGATAAACTTGCATGGTTTATCAAACATGAAGAGAAAAAATAAATTTATATGATAAATATTACTAAAATAGAAAAGACCTATCCGTTCCTAAAAACTATTGCAAATGCTGCTGAACAACTGCAAACAGAAATTTATATTGTCGGCGGATTCGTGCGCGATCTTCTCCTCGAACGTGAAAAAAAAGAAATTGATTTCCTTGTAATTGGTGATGGAATTTCTTTTGCTGAAAAACTTTCTGAAAAAATTGGTGGAGAAAAGATTTCAGTTTTTAGAAATTTTGGTACTGCACATTTCAGATATAATTATTTTGATTTAGAGTTTGTCGGAGCCAGAAAGGAATCCTACGATAAATCCTCGCGCAAGCCGGTAGTAACCAACGGAACCTTCAAAGATGATATTTCACGCCGTGATTTCACAATTAACACTTTGGCGCTCTCACTCAACAAAAAAAATTACGGTGAACTGATAGATACGTTCGGCGGGCTCGCCGATCTGGAACAAAAACTTTTACGGACGCCGCTTCATCCCGAAGAAACATTTAATGATGATCCGCTCCGTATTATGCGGGCTTTTCGTTTTGCCGCACAGCTTAATTTCAACGTATCTGATGAAATTAAATCCGCCGCAAGAGCAATGGCTGAACGGCTGAAAATTGTTTCGCAGGAAAGAATAACTGATGAGTTCCTTAAAATTCTTGCTTCTCCAAAACCTTCCATCGGATTAAAACTGCTTCAAGAAACCGAAGTGATGAAAGTTATTTTTCCTGAGTTTGCAAATCTTCAGGGAGTTGATCAACGGCAGGATTTCCACCATAAAGATGTTTTTTTTCATACTTGCAAAGTCGTTGATAACATTTCACCCAATACTGACAATGTCTGGCTGAGGTTTGCGGCTTTGGTTCACGACATTGCTAAACCGCAGACAAAACGTTTCGTTGAAAATGTTGGCTGGACTTTCCACGGACATGAAGACCTTGGCGCAAGAATTATGAAAGGCATTTTTACGCGTCTCAAACTTCCGTTTCATCAGTTGGAATATATACGTAAACTTGTACGGCTTCATCTTCGTCCAATTGCATTGGCAAAAGAAGAAGTAACCGATTCCGCCGTTCGCCGTTTTATTGTTGAAGCGGGTGAAGATTTGCACGACCTCATTACGTTATGCCGCGCCGATATTACAAGCAAAAACATGGAGAAAGTGAGTGAGTATCTTGCCAATTACGATCGGGTGATGAACCGTGTTTTGGAAGTTGAAGAAAAAGATAAATTGCGTGCCTTCCAATCTCCGGTGCGTGGTGAAGAAATTATGCAACTCTGCAATTTGAAGCCCTCGAAGAAAGTTGGGGAGATTAAAACCGCAATTGAAAATGCGATCCTTGACGGTATAATTCCCAACACGTATGAAGACGCGTTGAGTTATTTGTACAAGATAAAAGACAAATAATTTAGAAACACAATCATAGAATTCACTTTTGAAATGCAACTACTCAAGATTACTAAAAAATAATGGACAAGCTCAGAGCATTATTAGACAAATTAGTTGATGATTTTATCCGCAAACGCGGGCACCTCTATTATTTAAAGGGTGCTGTAACGCTTTTAAGTTACTCAAACCATAAAGTTATCGCTTCTGTAATGGGTACGATGCTATACAATGTTGAGATTGATTTTGATGATAAAAAATCTCCCATACTTTTATGGTGTTCTTGCCCTTATAACAAAACAGCCACTTGCAAACATATTGTAGCAACGCTATACAAATTGAATGGATTAAATTATTTTCAACTACCTGACGCTAATTTTTCTGATGACGGTGACGGAGAAGAAGATTACTTTCGCACAGATTTAACAGACTTCATTCCCGGGCAAAACAACCATTACTACGACCCAAAAGTTTTCCCGCAGATTAAAGGAAACGAGGGAGAATATCTTTCACCTCCTACTAGAGAACTGTGGCTTGAAGAACTTAAAAAGAAAAAAGAAGAGATAAAATTTAACCAGTTTAAAAATCAATTATCGGATTTAATTATTCCCGATGTGGTGAAAACAATTTCCGCCAAATACAAAATTGCGTATGCGCTTGAGCCCAAAAAATACCGGACTATTTTTCATGTCGTCCGTCAAAGGTTAAAAAAGGATGGGAGCGTTTCGGCATCGGAAATTATTTATGGTTCTAAATCGAATACTTTCCCTGAGATGCCTTTCCAGGAAAGATTAATAATTGATCATCTTTCAAAACATTACAGTGAATACTCTATAGATATTCTTTCAAATGAGTACGGAAGCGTATCGAAAGAGCATTTACATGAATCTCTTCTAATTTCGGAAATTCTATTATTTTACTCTGAGAGAGAACTTTATTTATCAACAGGCTATCGTAAAATTGGTAAAAGAATTTATGTTCAAAAAGAATTTGGCTCCGCTGAACTTTTAGTTGAAGAGATCGGGGAGAATCTTTCACTAAAACTCCAATTTTATTTTAGAGGAGAAAAAATAAAAACCGAAACGGAAATTATTCCGATTTTAGATAACCCTCTTTGGGTTTTAGTTGATGATAACATCTTTAGAATTTCAAACTTAACCTACGCACAACTGCATCAGTTTTCAGACAACGCAAACGGTGTTTTAATTCCGAAAGATTATCTGTTGTATTTCGAAGAAAACCTGTTACCGCAATTAGCAAAGAACCTTCCGATAGACTCTTCCAAATATGAAAAAATGGAAATTATTGCTGCACCACAGAAGAGAATCTATCTGGAGGAAACAGAATTAAGTTTGAAAATTATTTTAAGATTTGGTTATGACGCTCGCGAGGTTAGTTATAATGAAGATGAACTCATCTCCTCATTTCTGCAAGAGAAAACCATTGTTCGTATTGTGCGCGATAAAACTTATGAAGAGCAAGCATGCATGGAGTTGAAATCCTTTTATGTTAAGGGGCTCGAAAAAGGGGTCTATACTCCACGGAATAATCCCGTTGATTTTCTTTTCGGAGCGCTTCCCAGGCTTAAAGAAATGGGATTTGAAATTTACGGTGAAACCAACCTAAATAAATTTAAGGTGAATATTTCCAAGCCGACTTTTTCCTTCTCTGTTTCTTCGGGCATTGATTGGTTTGATGTTGCCACTAATGTTAGCTTTAACGGCGCTCCCGTTGCATTTAATGTTTTAGTTGATGCCATCAAACATAAAAAAGAATATGTTCAGTTGGCAGACGGATCAATAGGACTTTTACCGGANCAGTGGATAAATAAATTCAAGAGAGCATTTTCTTTTGGCGAAGCCGGTAAAGATGAAATGCGTTTTTCCAGGTCGCAGGTAAATGCNCTTGATATGCTGCTCAAAGAAGCAGATGAGACCAAAACCGATGAGGAATTTAGAGAGCATTTAGAAAAACTTAACTCGTTTGAAAAGATTAAAAAACAAGTAGTTTCTTCCTCTTTCAAAAAAGTTTTACGTCCGTATCAAAAAGCAGGGTACGATTGGTTTTACTTCCTAAAAGAATTTCATTTTGGCGGTATCCTTGCGGATGACATGGGGCTGGGAAAAACGATTCAAGTTTTGGCGTTTCTTTTAAATGAAAAAAAGAAGAGGAAGAAATTGCCTGATTTGGTTGTGGCGCCAACCTCTGTAGTTTTTAATTGGCTGGTCGAAGCGGAAAAATTTTCTCCCGAATTAAAAATCTTAAATCATACGGGGAGCAGTCGAATTAAAGANGGNCCTCTTCACTTTGATGAGTATGATATTATTCTCACAAGTTATTCAATTCTTCTGCGGGACAAAAGTCTTTTTACAGTTAGAGATTTCAATTATATAATTTTGGATGAATCACAAAAAATAAAAAATCCAACTACAAAAACCGCCAAACTTGTCCGTGAATTGAAAGCAGAACAACGGCTTTGCTTAACGGGAACTCCGGTAGAAAACAATTTGGATGAATTATGGTCGCAAATTTCTTTTCTTAATCCCGGTATGCTTGGTCCATTAAAAAAATTCCAGGAAGCGTTTTCTAAACCGATACAAAGAGGAAATGATGAGGCGGCGGCTGAATCATTAAGGAAAACAATCTACCCTTTTATCTTAAGAAGAACTAAGGATGTAGTTGCAAAAGAACTTCCGCCTAAAACAGAAATAATTCATTTCTGCCAGATGGAGCAGCAGCAGGAAAAGATCTATAATATTTGGCGCGANGCCGTGCGAGATGAAATTATCAAAGAAATTGAAACAAAAGGGATTAAAAGATCAGGCTTTAAAGTGCTTGAAGGTTTACTCCGGTTGAGACAAATATGTAATCATCCTTTACTTGTTAAGGGAACTTATAGAAGCAGTTCCGGGAAATTTGAAGAATTTAAAGATCANCTTGGAAAAGTGTTAGAAGAAAATCATAAAGTGTTGGTTTTCTCCCAATTTGTCAAAATGCTCGATTTGATAAAGTTGCATCTTGACAAAGAACATATAGCTTATGAATATTTAACCGGGAGTACACAAGACAGGGAAAGCTGCGTAAAAAACTTTCAAGAGAATGAAAAAATTAAAGTATTTTTAATAAGTATTAAAGCCGGCGGATTTGGTTTGAATTTGACTGCCGCTGACTATGTCTTTCATTACGACCCATGGTGGAACCCTGCTGTTGAAGCTCAGGCTACCGACAGAACGCATCGCATCGGGCAAAATAAAAAGATCTTCGTTTACAAGTTCATCACAAAAAACAGCGTTGAAGAAAAAATACTTTTGCTGCAAGACAAAAAGAAGAAGCTTGTCGAAAATATTATTACCAGCGAAAGCGGTATTCTTAAAAACTTAACTAAGGATGATATAAATATTTTATTTAGTTGAGTCAAAACAATAACTCCAGCTTTCTGCGGTATTGTAGCTTTGCCGATATTAAATGCAAAAAGATGAAGAAGGTGTTGGAAGCCTTTGAAAAAGTCGGTGAAATTGAAAATGCTATCCTTGACGGCATAATTGCCAATACACAAGCAGATGCGCTTAGTTATATGTTTAAAATAAAAGACAAATACTTGTGAATGAAATTTGCCTACTGTTTTTAGCGATGCAAAATCACGTTTGTTATAACAAAAATAGTCTGTTTTCTTTGTGAACTTTGTAGTAAAACTATTAACCACAAGGTGCACAAAGTTTTTCGCAAAGATCACTAACTATTAACAAAAGGAAAAATTAGACCTCTTTTAGTTTAATTTTTCTCACTAATGATTTTGTGTATCATCGTAAAGTTCCGTTTACTTGATACGATAAACATTGACTCCTTTTGGGTTTGCATCTTTTATGTATAAGTTTTTCACTCCATTTGTTTCAAATTCAGTTGAATATTTGTCTTCTATGGGGTCTTGTTTGTTGAAGAACTCTTCGATATCCATTTCCGCTACCCTTTTTGATCCAAATTGGTTCATCAAATCCCGGTTTACCAATTTATTTATTAATTCATCCCAGAACATATCATTATTGTAATCATCAATATATTCCATCATAGGACTCGTCTCATCAAATTCGTTTGTTGGAAAATATGCTTGCATGTCTGCATCATGTTCTATTAAAACTTCACATCCCATTTCTTTAGCGAAGGAATAAATCTTTTGCACCAGCCTTTCATAAGGTTTCTTCTCTTGGGGGATTTTTAAGGT